>Ga0315297_10000193_pt1 | contig 33543 bp, 31 predicted proteins | sample YL17G15_0_MG_FD_203628 | JGI IMG/M metagenome (GOLD analysis project Ga0315297, IMG submission 203628) | Sediment microbial communities from Yellowstone Lake, YNP, Wyoming, USA - YL17G15_0 | ecosystem: Environmental > Aquatic > Freshwater > Lake > Sediment | place: USA: Wyoming | collected...
GCCGATTTTTTTCAGGCAGTCGGCCCGGAAAGCGGCCGGTTAAACAGCAATAACACCAAAATCCTGATCCAGGAAAGCAAACCGTCAAATGAAGTAAAAAAATGAAAGGCGGCTGGGAGCCGGTCACCGGTGACCGGGAAAAGAACCGTGATTTGAAATTTCCAGTCTAAATCATATATGTCCAAAATAAGGTTTTTAACTACGACGGGAAAAAACCATTGAGACTTGAATTTAAAAACCACGAATATGACCCCCTCTCCCCAACCCTCTCCCTCGAGGGGAGAGGGAAAGGGTGAGGGTGAAATTATTTATTTGGACAGCTATGAGTCTAAATCGCAGATGAAAAACGATATCGTTGAATGCCTGCTCTGTCCCCATCAGTGCCGCCTGGCCCCGGGAGAGCGGGGGGACTGCCGGGTCCGCTATAACCGGGAAGGCGAGCTTCAAACCCTGGTTTACGGCAAAGCCTGTTCCCTGAACCTGGACCCGATTGAAAAGAAACCGATGTTTCATTTTCTCCCGGGAACCACCATCCTTTCCGTGGCCACCGCCGGATGCAACCTGCACTGCAAGTTCTGCCAGAACTGGGAAATCTCCCAGGCCAACCCCGAGGACCTGGAGAACCGGGACCTCCCCCCGGAAAAACTGGTCCAGAACGCCCTTTCCCTGCGCTCGCCCTCCCTCGCCTACACCTACTCCGACCCGATTGTTTTTTATGAATATGTATACCGGACCGCGGCCCTCGCGCGGGAAAATAAAATCCGGAATATCCTGGTCACCGCCGGCTATATCAACGAGGAACCCCTGCGGCGGCTCTGTAAAGTGGTGGACGGCGCCAACGTTGACCTTAAAGGTTTCACCGAAAAATTCTACCGGGAAGTCTGCTCCGGAACCCTGAAGCCGGTCCTCCGGACCCTGGAAGTCGCGCGCGAGGAAGGCATAACCCTTGAGATCACCAACCTGATCGTCCCCACCCTGAACGACGATTATAACCTGATTCGCGAGATGTGCGTCTGGATCCGGAACAACCTGGGCCCGGAAATTCCCCTCCATTTTTCCCGCTTCTTTCCCATGTATAAACTCAAGTTGCTCTATCCCACCCCGGCCTCAACCCTCGAGCGCGCCCGGGAAATCGCCCGGGAGGCAGGTCTTCATTACGTCTACACCGGCAACATCGCGGGCAATCCGGGCGAAAAAACCAGTTGTCCGGGTTGCGGCCGGATCGTCATTGACCGCGCCGGCTACCGGGTCGAAGCGATTCATCTGAATAACGGCCGCTGCGGCTTCTGCGGCCGGGAAATCTATGGAACCTGGAGTTAATTTGTCTCTGGTTTCGAATTAATCAAGAATTGACGATTGACGAATGAAAAACAGTTTCTGGTTTGAAGTTTCAGGTTTAAGGTTTCAATTTTGAAGTTTGAAGTTTGGTTTGGTTTTTATTCATTGGATTTTAGTCATTGGGATTTGTTTGGAATTTGGTCATTGGTCATTGGTCATTGAGGTTTAGTTGGTCATTGTTAAAGGAGGAAACCCTATGAATCGCAATTGCGATAAAATAACGGAGGCCACGGCCAAGGGAAAAACCGAATCCCCGGAAAGAAGAAAATTTCTTCACCGGTTCCTGGGGATGGGAATCCTGGCTTTATTTTTCCGCCCGGATTTGCCGGGAAACCTGCCCCCGCCTCCGTCCGCGTCGAAAAAAGCGGATTTCTGGCGGAAAGGCGGCCGATTGGCCGGCTAGGTCCGGGGAGTCCCGGACTTTTCCCTTTATGCTTTCGATAAAAGAATGTATTATTTTTAGCTCATCTTATTCGCACCAAGGAGGAAAAATGGAGTCACGGAAGAAACTGGTTTATGCCCTGGTCGGGCTGGGAGTTTTTTTTCTGATTATCCTGATTGGATTCTCCCTCTGGAAGGGAAGATCCACCCCGGTCCAGTTCATCAAGGAGGACTCGGCTTTTGGCCCGGTGGCAGAGGGCACGTTTTACCCCGCTGACCCGGTCAAATTGAACCAGTGGATCCAATCCTTCATTCAGCAAACCCCTAATTTTGACGCGTCCGGGCGCCAGCTCTTCGGCCTGATCGTTCCCCACGCCGGCTATATTTACTCCGGCCGGACCGCCGCGACCGCTTTCAAACTCCTGCAGGGCAAGAGTATCCCCCGGGTGGTGATCATGGCTCCTTCCCATCACGCTCAGGCCCAGGAGGTCTCCATCCCGGGCTATGCTTATTATCAAACCAATCTCGGGACTATCCCGATCGACCGGGAAGCCGTCCAGAAACTGAAAAAGGGAAGGCCCTGGATTACCGACAACCCCAATCTCTACAACCGGGAACATGCCCTGGAGGTGGAATTGCCCTTTCTCCAGACCGTCCTGGGGAAATTTCAGCTGGTCCCGCTCATAATCGGAGATTCCAACATTGAGCTGGCCCGGAAGCTGGCCGCCGCCCTCGAGGAAACCCTCGGCAATGATGCCTTCTATATCGCCTCCACCGACCTTTCCCACTATCATCCCTACTCCCAGGCCAATATCATGGACCGGAAAACCCTCGATTTGATCATCGCCAAGAACCCGGAAAAGTTGAGCCAGGCGGCCGCCGCAGAGGGAGCCGAGCTCTGCGGGCTGGGCCCGGTCATGACCATCCTGTCCCTTTTCCAGGACGTCCCGAATGGAAAAGTCCAACTTATATATTATGAAAACTCCGGCGATGTCGTGGGTAAAAAAGACAGCGTGGTTGGCTACGGGGCTTTAGGGCTTTTCTATTAATCCTTCGCTCCCCGAATAATTATATTGACAGATCGCCGCGGATTGATTAAAAGATTTAGCGCGGTACGATAAATAATTTGTTTTAATCAATTTTCCTAAAAGGAGGAAAAAATGGCAAAACCCAGGCATCTTCAGGAAGTAGTCGTGGTGGACGGGGTTCGTTCCGCCATTGGAAAGTCCGGCTGGAAGGGCATGCAGAAAAGGGGCATGCTCGCGGAAGCCTCGGGCCAGAATCTCATGGCCTGCATGCTCCGGGGCCTCGTGGACCGGGTCCAGAAGAAATCCCCCAAGTTCGATCCCGGCCAGATTGAGGACATTCTGCTCGGCTGTCTCTCACAGATCGGGGAGCAGGGCGGCAATATCGGCCGGATCTGCGGTCTTCTGGCCGATCTCCCCGATGCCGTTGCCGGGGCCACGGTTAACCGCTATTGCAACGCCGGACTCACGGCCATCAACATGGCCGCCACGACCCTGGCGACCGGCGCGGGCGAGATCATGATCGCCGGCGGGGTCGAGATGATGTCCCATTACCGGATGGGTTCGGACATCCAGGTGGCCATTGATGCCGGTTACCCGGTTTTCATGTCCAAGGATCTCGAGAAGACCCGGATGTTCGTGGCCCAGGGCTTCTCGGCCGAGATGGTGGCGGAGAAGTATGGTTTCACCAAGGAACAGATGGATAAATTCGGGTTCTGGAGCCAGCAGAAGGCCGCTCAGTGTCAGCGGAGCGGTTACTACAAACAGCACATCGTCCCTTTCACTTTTACCAACGAAGCCGGGAATGAAGTAACCGTCGAAGTGGACGAAACCATCCGGCCCATCGTCCTCGACAATCCTGAAAAGGCCATGAACGACATCCGGAAACTCGAGGGACGTTTCAAGCCCACCGGCGGAACCGTGACCGCCGGGAACTCCTCCCAGATCGTGGACGGCTCGGCCGCCTGCATGCTCATGACCGAGGAAAAGGCGGCCCAGCTCGGGCTCGAGCCCCTGGCCCGGATCGTCTCGACCGCGGTGGCCGGCGACGACCCCTACCTGATGCTGACCGCCCCGATCCCGGCGATGGAGAAGGCCTTTAAGCGCGCCGGCCTGACCATTGACAAGATGGACTGCCTCGAGTGGAATGAGGCCTTCGCCTCCCCGCCCATGGCCTTCGCCAAGCATTTCGGCGTTGCTCTGGATGACCCGCGGATCAATCCCACCGGCGGCGCGATCGCGCTCGGACACCCGATCGGCGCCTCCGGCGTGCTCTGGTTCAACGAGATGGTGCACTGGCTCCACCGGAACAAGAAGAAATACGGGATCTTCGCCCTCTGCGGCGGCGGCGGCGTCGGGATCGCCACGATCGTGGAAGGTCTCTAAACCCGGGGAGGAAAAATGGCGGTGAAAAAACAGATCTCCGTAGCCCTGGAAAACAAGGTCGGGAAACTGGCCGACCTCGGCTCTCTCCTGGCCCGGAACAAGGTAAATATCCTGGCCGTCTCGGTGGACAACATCGTGGATCAGGGAATCGTCCGGCTCCTGGTGGACAAAACCGAGCCGGCCGTCAAGCTCATGAAGCGCGCGGGGCTTTCCCCCGTCCTCACTACCGTGGTGGTCAAGAAGCTGAGGGATCAGGCCGGTTCATTGTCACGATCCGCCCGGAAGCTCTCCCGGGCCCGGATCAACATCGACTATGTTTACGGAAGCGCCGGGGTCGGGGAAAAGGAAGCCCTGCTGGTCTTCCGGGTTTCGGATCCGGTTAAGGCCGACCGTCTGATATAAGTTTCGGGTTTCCCTCCGGGCCCGCTTCCTACCCGTAGGGCATACAGGCCGGAGGGTAAGCCCTACTGGGCCGGAGGCTGGTTTCCAGTTTCTGGCAGGGCAAGGCTTCAGCCTTGCGGAAGAGGGGGCGTATGATTATACGCCCCTATTTTTTATCTCGAAAAATGCAGTTGAATTCGTACTACCGTCTTTCGCGAGCGGATTTTTTTGTAGTGTGCCGATTCACTTGTCCCTTCGCTGAGGGGATCGGCGTTTTTAAAAAGCCCGATCCCTCCGATATCTTGATAAATCCCTCTGGAGTCGGGATAAATAAATCGGGCAACTACATAATATTCGAAAATACTAACCGCATTTTTCGGGTTTATGGGTCAGCAGAAACCTCAAACCAAACATTTAGGGTTAAGGTTACGAAGCCCGGGTCGTCTATGGGTTACGTCAAGGGGTTTTGAAACCGTAGCCGGATTACCTAACCGAAACGGGCCTCGTAACCGTTTGACGACAAACGATTAGTTGACGTAGGTCAGCCAGTCCCGGTAGCGGGGGTCTTTGCCCCGCACCACGGCCTGGAAGATTTCCTGCAGGGAGCGGGTAATCGGCCCGGGCTTGCCCGCCCCGATCTTCCGATCGTCCACCTCGCGGACCGGGGTGATCTCCGCGGCGGTCCCGGTGAGAAACATTTCATCGGCGCAATACATCTCGTCCCGGGTAAAGCGTTCTTCCCGGCAGGCGATCTTCTGGTCCGCCGCGATCCGGAGCACCGAATCCCGGGTGATCCCCGGGAGCACCGAGGTCAGGGGCGCGGTTTTCAGAACCCCCTGGGAAATGATAAAGATGTTCTCCCCGCTGGCCTCGGAGACATAACCCTCGGGATCGAGCAGAATGGCCTCGTCGTATCCCACCCGGATCACCTCCCGCTTGGCCAGGATCGAGTTGACGTAATCCCCGCAGCACTTGGACTTGGTCATGCTCACGTTGGGATGGTGGCGGGTGAAGCTCGAAACCTTGGTCCTGATCCCGTTCTTAAGCCCTTCCTCGCCCAAGTACGCCCCCCATTTCCAGATCGCGATCGTCACCCGCACCGGGTTGTTGGCCGGGAGGAGCCCCATCGCCCCGTCCCCCAGAAACACCAGCGGCCGGATATAACCCTCAGGCAGACGGTTGACCTTGATCAATTCCAGGGTGGCTTGCTTGATTTCCTCCGGGCGGAAGGGGATGTCCAGCTGGTGGATGTGCGCCGAACGATAGAGACGATCCAGGTGTTCCTGGAGGCGGAAGACCGCGGGCCGCTTGTCTTCGGTCTGGTAAAATCGGATTCCCTCAAAAACCCCCAGGCCATAATGCAGGGTGTGGGTCAGGATGTGCACCTGGGCTTCATCCCAGCGAATCATCTTCCCGTCCATCCAGATTCTTTCGGTTTTCTCGACCATTTTTCCCGCCTTGTCGGTTTAATTCAACTGGTTTTACCGGTGTCTTCCCCTTTGAGCATCTGTTTCAAAACCTTGCGATTTTCCGGGTTCAGATCGATCGCCTTCTGAAAAAACTTGGCCGCTTCGGAGGTATTTTTCTCCTCCTTCAGAATTCTTCCCATGTAGAGATACGCTTTGTCACACTTGGGGCCGATCGATAAAGCCTTGTTGATCAGTTCCCGAGCCTGGCCGATCTTGCCCCGGTCATTAAGATAAACCGCCAGGGCTAGGGTGGCAAGGTATTCCGGTTCCTTGGGATTCATCTTAACCGCGTTGGTCAGGGATTCCACGGCCTGCTTGTAATCCTGTTTCCAGAACAGGAAGGTCTCCCCGCGCCCGAACTCGAGATCCGCGCCCAGTACCGCCTTGTCCGCTTCGGCTTTCTCCTCTTTTTCCTTATCCTGGCGGTACTTCACCAGATACTGCGCCCGCTTGGCGTCATTACTGAGGATTTCATAAGCCTGGTCATAATTTCCCTGGATGTCGGCCCTGACCTTTTCCACTTCCGGGGTAATCCGGGACAAACCATCCGGGGGCCGCAAAGCCTGGCGGGCCCGGTGATAGGCCTCCTCAATCTCGTCGGGCCTGGCGTCATCCTTGATCCCCAGAATGGCAAAAAAATCCTGGCCTTTGAGATCCTTGTAAAGATCCAGGATTTTCTCCCGATCCCGCTTTTCCAGCACCGCATCTTCCAGGACCCGGTATTCGATCAGGCCCAGGCGGAAAAGGGTAAAAAGCACCATGTAGGTGGACCGAAGATTGAGCTTGGAGAGGGTCAGGATATCCCGCAGGCTCCGGAAACCGCTGATCAGGGTATAAAGATCGGCCTCGTTGGTCTGAAAGCCGAGATCCTTGGGCTTGAAGGCGGGGTTTTCCACCCTGGCCAGATATTCGTCGAGAAAGGGTTCGAGGTCGGCGCGGATCTTTTCCGGGTTGTAGATTTCCTTGATCCCCTCGTAGATCATGGACGGGACGGGAATCCGGGTAATATCGGTAATGGAGGGATCGAGTTCCACCCCTTCCACGAACTGGTACTGGCCGTCCTCCCACTTCATCACCTCGGTGGCGCGCTGTTTCAGCTGATACTTGAGGGCGAAATAGATCTCGTCGGGGCTCAGCACCCCCATTTCGATTAACAACTCCCCCTGCCTCTTCTTCGTGGTCTTCATCAGTTCCAGGCACTTATCCAAATCCTCCTTGGAAATCTTTCCCCCGTCGGAAAGAATCCGGCCCAGGCACTCATTCACCACGTTCGAGCGCCCGAACAGGAGCCAGCCCCGGCGGAAATAAAGCTCCTTGGCGATTTTGCCGCGGGCCAGCTTCAAGACCCCGGTTTTTTCCTCCTGGGCAATCTGGACGTAAACATCGATCGCCCGCCCCGGGACCATTTCCCCGCTCCAGGACACCTTCTGCGGGATCGGGATCGGTTTGTTTTTCTGGGGGTCCATTAACGTTTAAAGAGACGGCTGAATGTGCTCTTCTTCTCTTCCGTCTTCTGTTTCCGCATCTCAAAAACCCTCAGCTCCCGCTGGGCCTCCAGCGCCTGCGGGTTAACCTCCAGGGCTCGGGAAAAATACTGGAAAGACTCTTCTTCCCGCCCCGCCATCTTGCCGATCAAGCCCAGGTAATACCAACCTTTGTCCAGTCGGGGATTGCGCTCGATCGCCTGTTTGATCAATTTGGTCGCTTCCCTGATTTTACCCTCTTCGGCCGGCGGCGTGGAATATTTCTTGTAGATCGCCCAGCCCAGGGTCATCCGGTATTCGGGCTCCTCCGGATTGAGTTTCAGCGACCATTCCAGGGCTTGGATGGCCTGATCATACTCCTTCTGCTTCAAAAACATCTCGCCTTTCTGATACTGCAATTCGGCGTTGACCAGCTTCTCCGCCCCCTTTTCCAGATCGGCCTGTTTCTCGGCCGTCCGGAGGGACTCCAGGTATTTTTTCCGCTCCTCTTCGCTGCCGATGGTGGTGAAAGCCTGCGAAACCAGGGCGAAAACCGCGTTGGACAGCTTCTTGATTTCTTCGCTTTCGAAAACCGAGAAGCGGTCCGGATGATATTTGCGGGCCAGGCGGAAATACGACTGCTTAATCCGGGCCGGATCCGCGTCGGATTTCAACCCCAGAATCCCGAAGCAATCCTGGTCGCGCAGCTGATCATAGGTTTTCCGCAAATCATCGAAAGCCTCCGCGGGCGAGGCGGCCGACTTTTCTTCCGCCTCCGTCTCCTTTAGCGCGGAAACCGTGGACGCTTTTTTCCCGGACCCGGGAGCGGGCGAAACCGGCGGTGACGGTATCGAGGCCGGGGTTTCCCTGGGGGCGGTCACGGTCCGGGGGATTTCACCCTCGACGCGGGGCGGAAGAAGCGGAACCAGGATGCCGGTGACGATCAGGGTGTAAAGGAGGACCTGGGCCTCGGAACCAAAGCGGTCCAAAAGGTTTCCCACCTGGTTCTTTCCGTCGATGGCCTTGAGGATGCGGCGGTCGGAAAGCTTTAACCGGCTCCCGTCAAAGTTCAGGGTTTGCCGGTCAGACCGCATCAAAGGCTGGCTCCGGTAACTTTCCAGAAAGACCTGGATTCTTTCCTTGGGAAAGCGGGTCGCGACTCCCTCGTAAATCAGGGCGGAAAGCTCCAGGCCCATGGAAATCTCGGGTGCCTTGATCTCGGAGTTCGGAAAAAAACGGTAGGCGCTTTCACTCCAGCTGAAAAGGTCGATGAACCTTTCCCAAGCCTGCTGCCTCAGGAACCCGGGAAGCTCGTGAGGTGAAACCTTGCCCATGGCCAGCAGGACCTCGCCCTGCTTCTTGCCCTCCGCGCTCATAATCCGGAGGGATTCCTCGTAAACCGAACCGCTGATTTTCCCGACCCGCTGCAAATAACGGCCCAGACACTCGTTGACAATGTTGGACTTGATTTCCAGCGAGACCCCGCCCTTAAAAACAATTTCCTTTTTCATGTCCCCGCGTTTGAACCGGAGATAACCATCCAGCCGTTCCCGCCCGATCCGGCCCAGGACAAAAGGCAGGGGATGGTTGCGTAGATCCCCAATCAGGGGAGGGTTTAAAATCTCCGTGATGCTGGCAGAGGAAACCGTTTCCATGAGAATCTTCCGTCCCGGGCGTTAGTTCTACCCCTGGCAAATTATATTCTGATAATAATTCCGGCTCAAGTTAAAAAAGCCGGCGGATCCCCTCTTCCAGAGGCGGACGGACCACCCCGCGCTCGGTGATAATGGCGGTGATTAAACGCGCCGGGGTCACGTCGAAGGCCGGATTGCCGACCGGAACCCCCGTGGGAACTATCCGCTCGCCCGCCCAGGACTCCACCTCCCCCGCCGGGCGCTCCTCGATCAGGATCAAGTCCCCTCGGGCCAGGCTCAAGTCAATCGTGGAAGTGGGGGCGGCCACGTAAAATGGGACCTGATGCGCCTGCGCTAAAACCGCCAGCGAGTAGGTTCCGATCTTGTTGGCCGTATCGCCGTTGGCGGAAATCCGGTCGGCGCCCACGATGATCAAATCTATCTCTCTCCGGGACAGGAAAAATCCGGCGGCTCCGTCCGTGATAACCTTTACCGGCAATCCCTCCTCCTTTAATTCCCAGGCCGTCAGCCGGGCGCCCTGGAAAAGGGGGCGGGTCTCATCGGCGATGACTTGGATCTTTTTCCCGGAAGCCGCCGCGGCTCGGATGACCCCCAGGGCGGTCCCAAAGCCGCCCGTGGCCAGGGCCCCGGCATTGCAATGGGTCAGAATTCGGGCCGGATCCGGAACCACCTGGTTCCCGAATTCCCCGATCCGCCGGTTGGCTTCGATATCCTCGGCGAGAATTTTCCGGGCCTCGTCCAGAAGCAGCGGAGGCAAATCCGCGGGCGCCGCTCCCGAGGTTTTGGCGATTTTTTCCATTCTTTCCAGGGCCCAGAATAGATTCCGGGCCGTCGGACGAGTGGAACGCAAACCGGAAATGGCACGTTCGATCTCCGGAATTATCCGGCCGGGAGCCCCGGCCCGCAGGGCCGCCAGGGCCACCCCGAAAGCGGCGGCGATCCCGATCGCGGGAGCGCCCCGGACCACCATTTCCTTGATCGCCTCCGCCACTTCATTCCAGGTCCGGCACTCCCGGTAAACGACTTGATTGGGCAGAAGCCTCTGATCCAGAAGCAAAAAAACCTCATTCTTCCAATCCATGGCCGGAATCATTAAAATTTATCTCCCCGGGGAAAATATTTTGAAAATCGCAAGCCTTACGTTCCCCGTCCGAATCCTGAAATCCGCAGTCCCAATTCTGAGGTTTAAAGTCAATTCATGGAGAAGTCCGGAATCGTCAGTCCTTCGACTTCGTTTCCCTCAATCCTGAACGGTTTCTCGAGATAAAAACCCTGGATGGATGGGATAAATCCTAGATCCGAAGTCGGCCCATAAGAATTTGAGATGTTTTTTTGGCCACGGACTCAAGGCTGGAACTCAAAACCGGCCCCTAAAGACTTCGGGTTGAATAAAAAAAACCAGCCTTCCTTCGACCCGCGGGCGAGAATCCGGAAACCGATTCAAAAAATTGGATCCGGCTTGGACTTACCTTCCGATGATCCGGAGTTCAACTCTCCGGTTCTTTTCCCTCCCGGCCGGGGTGGTGTTGCTGGCCACCGGCCGGGACTTGCCGAATCCGAAGACCTGAATCCGGTCGGCAGTGATTCCCCGAGCCATGAGGAAAATCTTGATCCAGATGGAGCGATATTCTGAAAGTTCCTGGTTGTACCGGGCCGGACCTTCATCATCCGTATGTCCCTCAACCCGGACTTTAAGGCCCGGATTTTCCTGCATTACCTTCAAAACATAGTTAACCACCGGAAGCGATTCCGGAAGAATTACGGCTTCATTTAGCAGAAATTTGATCGGCTCGGCCAGCTCAATTTTGTTCCCGGAGATCCAGGCCAGTTTTTTGATCTCTTCCCGAGGGGACATTTGCGCTACCGGCCGGGGCGGTGGAGCGACCGGAACCGCGGCGACCCTGACCGGTTCCGGGGCCACCGGTTTGGCCTCAGGCACCATCGGGGGAGCTGCCTCCGGCAGGGGAGCGGGAACGATCACCGGGGCCGGCGGGGCCTCCGCCACCTCAGGCGCCGGCGGAGCCGCTGCCTCTTCGGGGGCCGGGGCAACCTCCGGGGCCGCGGGAGCTGCTTCCGGCACGAGAGCGGGAACGATCACCGGGGCCGGCGGAGCGGCCGCTGGAACTTCCGGAGCCAAGGGCGGCGCTTCTACCGGAGGAACTGGAACGGCCGGGAGCGCGGCATCCTCCGGGAGAGGTTCCGGGACCGCAGGCGGAGCAGCTTCCGGAATTTCCGAAGCCAAGGGCGGCGCTTCCACCGGAGGAACTGGAACGGCCGGGAGCGCGGCCACTTCCGGGAAAGGTTCCGGGACCGCAAGCGGAGCAGCTTCCGGAATTTCCGGAGCCAAGGGCGGCGCTTCCACCGGAGGAACTGGAACGGCCGGGAGCGCGGCCACTTCCGGGAAAGGTTCCGGGACCGCAGGCGGAGCAGCTTCCGGAGCCACGGGAGCCGCCTCCAAAGGCAAAGCCGGCGGAGCGCCAGCGAGGGATTCCGGGTTTTCCCCGAATGAGGGAGCCTCTTCCAACGGCGGAACCCCCGCCCCGGGTTCGGCCAGGGGCGGGACCTCGGCTGGCGTTTCCTCGGCCGGAGGACCAGAGGGAGCGGACTGGGTTGGCGCGGCCTCTTCCTGATGCTCAATCGAAACCTTTAATACGTTTCCATCCTTCCGAACCTGGTATTTCAAGCTTTTCGCCAAGACAATCTCAATCCGACCCAGGTTGTCATTTTCTTCCCCCAGTTGGGTGACCTTGACCTCTTTCACAAAGCCGTCGTCCGAAACGGATTTTTTTACATCTTTTACATTGGCCTTGGATATGTCAATCATGACCCGGGAAGGGCCTTCCAACCGGTAATCGGTGTAGTTAGATTCTCCCTTACTTTTTATCGTGATTTCAGTGGAATCCTTGGTGGACTTGGCCTTGATGCTTGTCACCTGGTTCAACCCCGCATCCTTGGCGATCGAGTTGCCGAGAAATAATCCCGCGACCAGGAAGAACAAACTTGAGAGAAAAGTGATGGTTGGCAAAAAACCATATCTTTTTCCGGATCTCTTTCTCATAATTTCCCCCTGGACTAAAAAATATTCAAGCAAAATATTATAAGTTAGCGTAATCTTTATAATAATGTATCAAAGCAGGAAAAAATGTCAACAAAAAGCCCCTGAACCGTAATTTCTCTATCCATTCCCGGGAAAATGAAAAAATTAAAATCCTTCTCCTGAGATTAAACCGAATATCAGTAATCGACCTTCCAGAGAAACAAACCCCGGGCGGGAATGTTTGGACCAGCCTCTCTCCGGTCGCCCGATGCCAGAATTCTCTGGACCTCTTCCGGGCGCAATCTGCCTTTGCCCACCTCGATCAACGTGCCGACCATGTTTCGGACCATATGCTTGAGAAACCCCTCGGCGGCAACCTCGAAGGCCATCAGGTTCTCCTTAACCCAGATCCGAAAACTATAAACCGACCTGATACTGGTCCGGGCGCTGCAATCGGAAGCCTGAAACGCGGAAAAATCGTGTTTCCCCACCAAATTCTGCGCGGCCCCCGTCATCGCTTCTGCGTCGAGATTCGAGGTCAGGTGCCAGGAATAGCGAAAGATCCAGGGAGACGGCTCCGGGCGCCGGAAAATAAAGTACCGGTAGGTTTTGCTCCGGGCCATCTTCCGGGAATTGAAATCGGGAGCGGCCTCTACGCTGGCTAAAACCCGAATCGCCGGCGGGAGCAGAGCGTTCAGCGCCTTTTTCAGTTTTTCCGGCGGGAGGGGATTCTCGGTGTGAAAATTAGCCACCTGGCCCCAGGCATGGACTCCCGCGTCCGTTCGGCCCGCCCCCGCCAGCCGCACGGGGTAACCAATCACCCGGAGCAAGGTAAGCTCGATTACTTCCTGGACGGTGACCGCGTTGGGTTGAAACTGCCAGCCGTGATAATCGGTGCCATCATACTGGAGGGTAAGGCGGATATTGCGCGGCAACTTCTTTTTTAATAATTAAGGATGTTTTCAGCGAAAAACTGCTCGAAATTATTGAAAGCTAAATTTTATTACTTTTATGGAGTGCATTAGCTTGTTTATCCCGACAACGGAGGGACTAATGCATTGCATCGGCAAGCCGATGCAGTCCATATGGGAAATCGCTTAACAAACAGGAAACATCCTTTAATACTCAAACATGATTCCGCCGAACCAGGTCTCGGTGGAAAAATCAAAATCGTGTTTTTTATTAAAGTCGTTAATGTGGGAATAACGATATTCGAAAATCAGGTAGGTATTGTTAATCCCCCACTCCAGGTCCATATTAACCGCGCTTCCCGGGCTCATCCAATCCAGGAGAAAAGCCCCCCCGAAAGCGTAGTGATACCCGGTCCGGTAACCGGAAATGGCGGTGTCTCCCTCTTTCAGTTCGCGAAAAAGATAAATATCCATGCCCGCTCGGCCGTATGGAACCAGGAACTGATTTTCAAAATAAACGAGCCGATAGGTGAGATTCAAGCCGATCGGCGCGATCTGAAATTCGGTGGATTCTGCGGAGGTCTTGGGAGGATTAATGCTCTTCAAGCTTTTCCCGGTGGCCCGGATAAACCCCACGCCTCCCCCGACAGCCAGAACCCCGTATTTTTGGATGATTTCCTTTTCCCATTCCGCCCCGGAAAAGAGGGAATTGCCGCCCCCGTAAACATTCCGCCAGGAGATATTCCCCTGATCGCCTCGGGCTACGATCTTGTCGGGCCGGAACGGTCCGAACATCAGCGAGTAAGAAGCCGACTTCTTGGACTCCGCCTTCGCGGAGGTGAAGGGCCCGAGAATCCCGATCCCCAAAAGGAAAAGGACGAGAAAAACCTGGGATCGGAAGAAAGAAGCCTTAAAAAATTCCATGCGTGTCTCCAGCACTATTCGCGGTCAGGCGTCCGCCGGCCCGAAGGTCCCGGCGGGATGACCAGCCTGGCGCCCCAGACCACGGGGTTTAAAAAGCCTCGCACCAAAGACCGGAGAACCGAGGACCGGGCCAGGATTCGAGCCGCGGCTGGGCTTATTTGGTAGTACGTATACACCCAGAATCGGCCCAGCCGGTTCGATAATAAAACCCGGTCCCGGAAGCTCCTCAGGCTTTGGACCCGGGGATCATTATCTCCCCCGAAGGCGGCGGTGGCGATGAAACAGCCGCCCTTTTCATTGGAAATATCCCCGAGGCCATAGGTTTGCACGGGAGTCCCGCCGCCTTCATCGGAGTAATCGCTTTTGGCTCCTTGGGTGTCAACGGTCTCAACCGTGACATAATAAGTAATACCATTTTCCAATCCGCTCAGAACGTAACTGCTCACATTGCCCGCGTTAATCGGCGAATCTTTGGTACCGCCACCGTTGTAATAGTTCGAGAACGCCGAATCGGTGCGGGAAATCGTTCCATAATAAATATTATAATGATCGACATTGCTGTCGGGAGAGGGGGTCCAGCTCAACATTAATCTGGTATCTCCCGCTTCGACCGTTAGGTTAGTAGGAGCCTGGGGGGGATTGTATAAAGTTACGGTTTGCGCGGTGAAATTGGTGTCGGTAGCGTCCGTGCTGTTGACGACGATAATAAAAATCGTGTAAGTGTCGTTGACATCGCTGATTTGGTTCGCGGTAAGCGTGGTGGAAACCTGAATGTCCACGGTGGCCGTTCCGGTTTGCAGGAGAGTCCCGCTGCCGAAGGTCCCGTTTCCCCCCAATTCCACCCGGTAATCCCCGGAACTGAAGCTGCTATCGGAACTGGTGGCTTTCCAGATGATATTGATCTGCTGTTCGCTGGTAATTATCGCCGTAGTGGGGCTTACTTCCAGAATTGAAACCGTCAGGGTGGCCCAGGCGGTATTCGGAAGCAGGGCCAAAAACAACCCCAAGCTGAAAACCAGGACGAGATTTTTTATTCCTCTCTGGGTTGTCATTTCCGCGATTTCCTTGCCGGTTATTATCCGTCCCCTGGTTTTCCCTGTCAAACCCGTGTCCCTCCCTTCACCTTCCTCTTCGGCTTCGCTTCCCTCGACCCCGAACGGGCAGGATGAGCCCCCTTTCCTCCGGGGAGAGGAAGGGATGAGGGAGAAACTCCTTGTCAAACCTCAAGCTTTCTCATTAAAATTGACTGCGAAAACCGGGAATAGTTCAAATGTCCGGGGGTTAAGATTAAACCAGGCCGGCTTGGCGTTATCCCCTCTGGGCCAACTGGCGAATTTTTATCTATCGAGCTAATAACCGATGGCAAATCTGCTTTCTTTCCTAGGGCAAAAATTCCTCAACCTGGTTAACTACCTGGTGGAGCTTTCCACCCTCTGGTCTTCCTCGTTCGCCGCCCTGCTTATGAGTCCCCGGGCCGAGCGCCGGTTTTCCTTTCAAATCATGCTCCGCCAGATCCTTTTCACCGGCATTGAAGCTCTGCCCACGATCGGAACCATCGCCCTTTTCCTGGGGGTGGTGGTAATCATCCAGAGCCTGACCCAGCTCCCCCGCTTCGGCGGTGAGGAATACGTGGGGAAAATCCTGGTGCTGGTAATACTGCGCGAACTGGGCCCCCTGATGACCGCCTTCCTCGTGATCGGCCGGTCGGGAACGGCCATTTCCACCGAAATCGGGAACATGATCGTGGCCCACGAGATCGAAGCCCTGAAAGTCATGGGCATCGACACCCGCCTGTTCATTATCGCCCCCCGGATCCTGGGAGTCACCACCGCGGTGGTGTGCCTTTCCCTTTACTTTGACCTGATCGCCCTCATCGGCGGGTTTATCGTGGCCAAGCTCATCCTGATTACTTCTTTCTCTTCCTTCACCCGGACCCTTTTCACCTCGATCACCGGGACCGACCTCCTCATTTCCCTTCTCAAATCCTTTTTCTTCGGGAACCTGATCGCCCTGGTTTGCCTCTACCAAGGCTTCTCCGTGAATATCTCCTCCACGGAGGTTCCCCAGGCCACCACCCGGGCCATGGTCCAGACCCTGTTCCTGGTCTTTCTCGCCAACAGTCTTCTCACTTTGCTTTTTTACCTGTAAACTTTTTTCATGGAACCGCGCCTCGAAATTCAGGGCTTGAGCTTCGGGTATCCCGGGAAAAAAATCTTTGATTCCCTGGCCTTCTCCGCGGGCCCGGGCCGTTCCACCGTCATCCTGGGAGCCGGCGGATCGGGGAAAACCACCCTGCTCAAACTGGCCGCCGGGATCCTCTCCCCCGGGTCCGGTCAGGTCCTGGTCAACGGAATTGACCTTCACCGGGCCACCTGGTCTCAGGCCAAACCCCTGTACCGGAGCTTTGGCTTTCTCTTCCAGGATACGGCTTTAATCGCGAACCTGAACATCTCCGACAACCTGGCCCTTCCCCTCCGTTATCACGGCGCCGGTTCTCCGGTCGAGATCACCGGCCGCGTTCTGGATTTCCTCCACCGCTTTGGCCTGGAGAATTATGCCGAAAGCCTGCCGGCCCAGATTTCCACGGGTCTGAAAAAAAGGGCGGCGCTGGCCCGGGCCCTGATCGTCCGTCCCCAGATCCTTTTCCTGGACGATCCCCTGGCCGAGGCGGACCAGCGCTTCCAGGAGATGATCGTCCAGATCGTGCAGGCCCAGAAGCCGCAGGGGTTTCTTTCCCTGACCACCACCTCCAATTTTGCCGATGCCGCCCGGGTGGCCGATTCCATCATCCTCATCCACCAGGGTAAAATCATTAAATCCGGGAGCCCGGCCGAAGTTGAGGCCGCCGCGCTCCAGGTGTTAAAGGAAGGACAGGCATGAAATTCAAGTTCCGCCACTTGGAAAAAATCGTGGGGCTCTTCATTATCCTTTCTCTCCTGACGGTGCTGGTGGCCGTCATCGCCATCGGGCGCGCCCAGAACTGGTTCGAAAAAAGCTTCTTCTACCGCACGGTCTTCACCCAAGCGGCCGGGATCAATCCGGGATCGGCGGTCCAGATGATGGGAATCAACATCGGGGAGGTAATCGCGGTCAATCTCAACGCCGAAGACCAGATCGAGGTCAAGTTCAAAGTCAGGGAAAAATTTCTGGACAAGATCCGCTCCGACTCGGTCGCGCGGGCGGCCAGCGCTTCGCTCCTGGGGGGCAAGGTCCTGGAAATTACCGTGGGTTCCCCCCTCCTCTCCCGGGTGGAACCGCTCTCCGTCCTGCCCGCGGAGGAAGGCGGGGGACTCGCCGAGCTCCTGAAGAGCGGGCGATTGGAATCCATCCTCTCCAAGGTGGATGGGATTATCTTCCACGTGCAGGAGCTCAGCGAGAAACTGGTGGCTTCCTCGGACCAACTCAAGGCCACCCTGACCAACCTGGCGGTGATCACCGACCGGCTGCGGGAGGGCAAAGGCAGCGCCGGCCGCCTGCTCTCCGAGAAAGAAGATATTTACCAGGAGCTTCTGCGCTCGATTCAAAATACCCGCGAGTCGCTGGAAAACCTGAAGGCCACCTCCGCGGAAATCCGGCGCGCCTCGCCGGAAGCCCGCCGCCTGCTCGAGCAGGGGGAAACCAGCCTGATCGAGGCCCAGAAGGTGATCCGGGCGGTGCAGAAAACCTGGCCCCTCAACCGGAAAATCCCCGTGAATCAGAACCAGACCCGGATCCAGCTGGACGCCCGGGAGGAAATTTATCCTCAAACCGTAACCGGACCGTAAAACGAATGACGATTTCAGATTGACGATTGACGATTAACAAATGAAAACCAACGATACTTTCAAACCGAAACTTAAGACCCTCTCCCTCTTCCGGAGATCCAGATCATTGTCTCTGCCCCTTTTCTCTTCGCCTTTCATTCGTCATTCGTCAATCCCTCCGGGCCCGCTTCCAGCCCGTAGGGCCTCCAGGCCGGAGGGTAGGCCCTACAGGGCCGGAGGCTACAATCGTCAATTGTCCTGGTTCTGGGCGCTGGGTTTGACTTTCCTTTCCTGCTCCAGCCCCCGACCCATCCCTCCCCAGATGCTCCGGGCCCAGGAACTGGCCGGGCTCGGGGTGAAGAAATACCAGGAATCCCGCTACGACGACGCCTTCGCCTACCTCTCCGAATCCCTGGAAATCAACCGGTCCATCGCCAACCAGGCCGGGGCGGCCCAGGATCTTACCAGCATCGGGGTGATCCTGATCAAAATCGGGAAAGCGCCGGAAGCCATCCCCCTGCTCCAGGAGGCGGTCCGGATCCAGGAACAGATCCGCGACCAGGGCGGAAGGGCGGAATCCCAGGGCGCGCTGGGCCTGGCCCGGTTTTACCGGGGGGAAAAGACCGAAGCCCGGGAGGATCTCACCCTCGCCCTGGCCCTGGCGAAAAGCTCGGGGAATAAAACCGCCCAGGCTTCCATCTCCAATAGCCTGGGGCTCGTCGAGCGCGACGCCGGCCGGTTGAATTCCGCCCGGGAAAACTACCAGAAAGCCCTCAAGCTCAACCGGAAGCTGGGGGATTCATCCCGCCAGGCCTCCAATCTGAACAACCTGGGTTCCCTGGCCCTGGAAGAAAAAAATTATCCGGCGGCCCGGAAATACTTCCTGGAGGCCCTCAAAATCGATCAGCGGATTGAGAACCAGACGGGAATCGCTTCCGATCTCGGCAATCTGGGACGACTGGAGGAGGCCCAGGGCCGGCTGGAACCCGCCCTGAATAATTACCTGCAGGCCCGGTCGGTCAACGAAAAACTCGGGCTCGGCTACCGGCTCCAGCAAGACCTGGAAAACCTCGTCAGGATTTACCGGGCTTTAGGACAATCGGAAAAAGCGGAAGCCGCGCGGGGGGAAAGGGAACGGATCCTCTCCGGGCTCAAAGACCCTCAATAATTTTCCAGGTCCCCGCTTCCTTCCGCAGGACAATTCTTTCCCTCCCCTTCCGGGTGAAAGGCTCCTCCCCCTGGGGTTGGAAACGCAGGACAAAATCCTGGATGACCGTGGCGGTTGAGCCATTCTGGTAAACCAGGGTCCGTTCCGGTTCGAAATCAATGCTTGCGAAAGCCTCGGTTACCTCGGTAAACCTCTGTTGCAACCGTGACAGGTCCTGGCCTTCGGGATCCCGGTAAGCGGGAGAAATACAATCCCGGTAAAGATTCAAATCCTTTTTTTCGAGCGCCTTTTCCCTCCGTTGCAGGGTTTTGGCAATCAACTGCCGGTCATCCTGGGCGCAGGAAAATATAAGAATTAAGGAAAAAAGAAGGATGGTTTTAAATTTTAAATTTGCAAATTTGGAATTTGGGATTCGTTTGGGATTCGGAACCTGGGATTTGAGATTTGATTGGGATTGGGATTGGGAGTTTGGGATTTGTTTGGGATTTGGGATTTGGGATTTGGTATTTCCCCTCAGGAGTGGCCTGCCTGGAAACTTCCAAATCGTGTGAAACAGTAACCAGTTCATTCTTTCAACTTACGCAGAAAGGGTGATCCCGGGTAAGAACTGCGGAGAGATTCCAGGGCCTCCCGGGCCTGCTCCTGGTCCCCGAGCGCCCGGAAGCAGCGATATGAATCATAGAATGCCTGGTCACCCAAGCCGCTGTCGGGGTACAGGGTCAAAACATTTCTAAAGCGATCCAGGGCGGAGAAATAATCCCCCCGGCGGTAATAAAATTCCCCCACGTAAATTTCCCGGCGGGCTAGGTCTTCCCGGCATTTCCGGCTCTTTTTCCCGGCCTCGGCCATCCACTGGCTTTCCGGATACCGCCGGATCAATTCCTCGAACCACTTCTGGGCGGAGAGCACGGCCGCCTGGTCCCGGTCCACAGATAAGACCTGCCGGAAAAAACATTCGCCCAGCTGGTAAAGCACATAGGGTATCTCGGGATGGGAAGGCCTGAGTTTCTGGAACTCATCGTAAACCAGGACGGCGGAATCATACTCGCCCAGGAAAAAATAGGAATCCGCCAAGCGGAGCTGGGCCTCCGGGGCGAAGCGGGAATAAGGATACTTGTCCAGGAATTCCTGGAAGAGCGTGGAGGCCTGGGTGTAGTCCCGGGTATTGATGAAGCCCCACACCTTCCTTCCCTGGAACGCCTTCATCCCGCGCGCGAAAAGATCATCGGCGGTCGGTCCGGATTTTACCCCTTTCTCGGCGCAAGCCAGGCCGGCCAGCAAACCGAGCTCGAGGGCGATCAACACCCATAATTTGTCCCGGGAGATTTTTCCTTTCCAGGTCATCACCGCCATGTAATCAGTCCTCAAATCCTTTAAAATTTTCTCTAGGATAACGAAATTATTCTAACCCGCCGACAAAAAAGCGCCAGAACGAACAGGAAAAAATTCAGCATAACAATGGTGGCGCCGGCGGGAAGGTCCAAAAAGAAAGCCAAGGTGATTCCCGCCAGGACTGAGAAAACCGAAGCCAGAACCGCGGTTATCATCGCCCCCCGGAATCCCCGGGCCACCTGGAGGGCCGTGACCGCCGGCAGGATCAAGAGCGCCGAAACCAGCATAATCCCCACCACCCGGATGGCCAGCACCACTGTGATCGCCGTCAGGAACAATAAAATGGCGTTTACCCTCCGGGTCTTAACCCCGGAAACCCGGGCGGATTCCTCGTCGAAAGTGGTGGCGAACAGGTCGTGGTAGAAAAAACCGATCAGGACGAAAACCATCAGGGACATGATCACGGAAAGGACCAGTTCGAGATCGCTGATGGCCAGGATATTTCCAAAAAGATAGCTCAGCAGATCCACGTTGAATCCCCGCGAGACGCTGGCCAGGATCACCCCCCCCGCGATGCCGACCGCCGAAACGATCCCGATCGCGGCATCCCCATAAATCCTGGCTTTCTCGGTCAGTTTCAGGATCAAATACGACCCCAGCAGGACCACCGGGATGGCCACAGTTAAAGGATAAAAACCGAGGGCCAGGCCCAGGGCGATGGCGCCGAAGCTCACATGGGAGAGACCGTCGGCGATCAGGGAGAGCCGGCGCAAAACCAGAAACAAGCCGAGCAGGGCGCAAAGCCCGCCGATGAACGCGCCGGCTAGGAAAGCCTTCTGGACAAAAGCGTAATGGAGAAATTCCGGATATCCCATTTCCCGCCTTTCCCGCCCTAATCTTTTCCCGCTCTAATCATGCTGGTGGCAGATGACATGTTGAGAATGGTCGCCAAAATGCCTGCTCATCTCGGGGGACTGGCAGAAATCGGAAAATGGGCCATAGAATACCACCTTCCGATCGAGATATAAAAATTTATTCGCGTATTGGCCGATGCTCCCCACATCATGGGTGACCATGATGATGGTGGTCCCATTCTCCCGGTTGAACCGGCTGATCAGGGAAAAAAAATTGTCCCGGGTCTGGGGGTCCAGCGCGGTGATCGGTTCGTCCAGAATGAGCAGGTCCGGGTCGGGCACGATCGCCCGGGCCAGGAAAACCCTCTGCTGTTCTCCCCCGGAAAGCTCGCTGATCAGTTTGCCTCGGAGCGGCGTGATTTCCAGCAGCTCGAGCGCCCGGTCGATCCTCTTCCCGTCCCCCGGAATAAATCTTTTGGGAAAATGCTTCTGGCCCAGGAGCCCCAGTCCCACCACCTCCTTGACCGTGGCTGGAAAGAGTGGATTAAAGGAAGCGACCCGCTGGGGCAGGTAGCCGATCCGGTTCCATTCGGAAAACCGGGCGGCCGGACGGCCGAAGATCTCGATCCGGCCACTTTCGGCGGCCAGGAGGCCGAGGATGGTTTTGATCAAAGTGGTTTTGCCGGCGCCGTTGGGGCCGACCAGGCCGACATAATCACCGGAGGATATCGTAAAGGTAACATCCGCCAGCGCCATCTCCGCGTTGTACCGGACGTGCAAATGCTCGGTGGAAATTATGGTTGACATTCCAATCCCATTTTAAGATTCCGCAGATTATTCTCCATCAGTTCCAGAAAGGTAACCCCCCGATCGAGTTCGTCCCGGGAAACGTTATGCGCCCCGTGGAGCAGAAGCAGGGTGGCTCCGGTCTCCCGGGAGAGGATATCAGCCACCCGGGGCTCAATCAATTCTTCATAATAAACATACCGCAGATTATGCCCCCGGATCTGCCGGGCGAGTTCGATCAATTGCCGGGGGGAAGGTTCGGAATCGGGCATGAATCCCTGGGCCGAAAGATATTCCAGGTGATAGCGGCGGGCCAGGTAGCCAAAGGCGTAATGCCCGCCATGAATAAATTCCCGGTGGGCGCACCGGGATAACCCGGTTTTAAACCCGGCATCAAAAACCCTCAGCTGGTCTTCATAATCCCGGGCGTTTTTCTGGTAAAAATCACGGTGAACCGGATCAGCCTGGATCAAGCCCCGGGTGATATTTTCCACCATCGTGACCGCGTTGGCGAAATCCAGCCAGACGTGGGGATCCGCCCCTGGATGATGGTGGCTGTGTTGGTCCTCTCCATCCTTCTCTTCTCCGCCCATCATCAACCCGATCCCCTGTCCCGCCTCCACCGCGATCAAACCGGGGCGTTTTACCCCCTGGAGCACGTCTAGAGCCCAGAGCTCCATGAACTTACCGGTATATACGAACAGGTCAGCCTCCGCGATCTTTTGCATCTCGCTGGGCCGAGGTTCGAAAGCATGGGCCTCGACCCCGGGAGGCAACAGCAACGACACCTCCACCCGTTCCCGGCCGACATTCCGGGCAAAATCGTAAAGGGGAAAAATCGTGGTAACGATTTTAATTTTCGCCGGGTTCTCCGGGCGGGAAGACCTGGATTGGCAGGAAATTGTAACGATCCACAATCCTAATATGATCATTACTACCGACGTAAAATTCCTGCCGCGGCCCATTTCGAAGCCCTCTTTCCTTAGATTGTCATTCCGGGCTTGACCCGGAATCCAGTGCTTTCATCTGGATTGCCGCCTTCGCGGCAATGACGTATTTTAAATGAATATAAAGAGGAATTAAATTCGTGCCTGGAGGTTGCTCATCCTAATCTATTATTTCTCTTCGTACCTGTCCCAGTAGAGCAGTTCGGAAATTTCTTTGCGGGTCGGGACGAACTGGTCGGTGCTGACCGGGTATCCGATAGGAGTGAGGATGAAAGGATCCATCTCGGCCGGAAGTTTCAGGGCCGCCTTGATTTTTTCCACGTTAAAAACCCCGACCAGGACCGTGCCCAGGCCCAGTTCCCGGGCCTTGAGGATGGCGTTTTCCACCGCCAGGGCCACATCGAACATGGCGTAATCACCGTTGCTGTTGCTGGGCGCACCCTTGTAAAAACCCGACTTCCCCCGGATCCCGGCAGCCACCAGGATGATCGGGGCCTGCCCCAAAGCGTTCAGGGCCGGATTCCACTTGGACACCGCTTCCTGGATCAGCTGTTTGACCGCCGGGTCTTTGACCGCGAAGAAGCGGGTCACCTGGGAATTCGCCCAGCTCGGGGCCATCCGAGCCGCCTCCAGCACCTGTTCCAAAACCGCGTCGGGAACCGGATCGCTCCGGTATTCCCGGACGCTTCGACGCTCATTGATGGCCTGGCTGAGTTCCATGTTTCCTCCTTACAATCAGGAAAATCACCAGTCCCAGGGCGAATAGAAAAATGCTCTCGACCTGGACCGTAGTTAAAGAACCCCAGAGTTCCCGCCCCTTCTCTCCCCGGAAATACTCAATGATAAAACGGTTGACCGCGAAGATCAGGAAAAAAAGTGCGGTTAATTCCCCGTCGGCTTTTTTCCTTCCCCGAAGCAAAAGCAGCAGGAAAAAAAGCGCCAAACCGTTCATGGCCTCGTAAAGCTGGGCCGGGTGAAGACTGACCCCCATCAAGTCGTCGGGGATCAGGGACCGGCGATCGTGGAATGTCACGCCCCAGGGCAGATCGGTGGGTTTTCCATAACAGCACCCCGCCATGAAGCAACCCCCGGCCCGGTGGATGGCGTATCCCAGGCCCACGTAAGGGGCTAGCAAGTCGTAGTATTTGAAAAGGGGGATCTTGCGGGTCCAGACAAAAATCCCGGCCAGGGTGACCGCTCCGATAAAACCCCCGTAGAAAACCAGCCCGCCCTTCCAGATTTTCAGGGCTTCCAGGGGAAACTGCCGGTATTCCCGGATATGCTCGAGGATGAAGGCGAGCCGTCCCCCCAGGAGGGTGCCGACAAAAATCCAGAGGGCCGCGTCGATCACCAGGTTGGGGTCGATTCCATCTTTCGGCGCCCGGCGGGAGCAGAGATAGATGGCCACGATGAAGGCCGTCGCCATCGCCACGCCGTAGGTGTGGAACTTCAATCCCCAGATTTCAAAAAGAACGGGATACATATTTTAAATCAAATCCCAATAACCAAGCACCAATTACCAAACAATGACCAATGACCAAATCCCAATAACCAAATAATGTTCAAAAACCAAGTCCAAAATTCCAAACTCGAAGCTAGAAACTCTAAACACGCAGGCCAAAGCCTGCGGCGACCAATCTGATTTCTTTGGTTTTCATTCGTCAATCGTAAATCGTCAATCGTAAATTTTAAAAACCTTACTTCCGGAGATTATAAAAAACCCCCATTCCCAGATAGCGGGCCACTTCCCCGAGTTCTTCCTCGATCCGGATCAGCTGGTTGAACTTGGCGATCCTCTCGCTCCGGGAGACCGAGCCGGTCTTGATCAACCCGGCATTGCTGGCCACCGCGAGATCGGCGATGAAGGGATCCTCGGTTTCCCCGCTCCGGTGGGAAATCACCGAGGTGTAACCGGAGCGCTGGGCCAGGCTGATCGCGTCCATGGTCTCGGTCAGGGTGCCGATCTGGTTCAACTTGATCAGGACGGAATTGGCCACCTTGAGTTCAATCCCCTTCCGGATCCGCTCGACGTTGGTGACAAAAATATCGTCCCCGACAATCTGGATGCGCTTCCCCAGCCGGCTGGTCAGGAGCCTCCAGCCGTCCCAGTCGTCTTCGGCCAGGCCGTCCTCGATGGAAATAATCGGATACTTTTCCAGCCAGCGCTCGTAGTAATCCACCATCCCGGCCGCGTCATACTCCTTGCCCTCGCCTTTCAGGGCGTAAACCTTCCGGTCACCGTCGTAGAACTCCGAGGCGGCGCAATCCAGGGCGATCTGGGCGTCCATCCCCGGCTCGTAGCCGGCCTTCTCGATCGCCGCCAGGATCAGCTCGATCGCCTCGCCGTTCTGTTTCAGGTTGGGGGCGAATCCGCCCTCGTCCCCGACCCCGGTCGCCAGCCCCTTGCCTTTCAGGACCGAGCGCAGGGAGTGAAAAATCTCGGCGGCGATCCGGATGGCCTCGGTGAAATTCACCGCTCCGGAGGGAAGGATCATGAATTCCTGGATGTCCAGGTTGTTATCGGCGTGCCGGCCGCCGTTGATCACGTTGAGCATCGGAACCGGGAGCAGAATGGCCCCGGTCCCACCCAGGTACCGGTAGAGCGGCAGGCCGCAGACCTCCGCGGCCGCCCGGGCCGCCGCCAGGGAAACCCCGAGGATGGCGTTGGCTCCCAGCCGGGATTTGTTCTCGGTCCCGTCCAGGCTGATCATCTTCCGGTCCAGGGCCGCCTGCGCGGTCACCTCCATCCCGATGATTTCCGGGGCGATCAGCTCGGACACGTTTTCCACCGCCCGCTTGACCCCTTTTCCAAAGTAGCGGCCGGCCACCCCGTCCCGGAGCTCCCAAGCCTCGAACTCCCCGGTGGAGGCCCCGGCAGGAACCGCGGCCCGGCCCTGATAACCCTCCTCGGTGGCAACCTCCACTTCCACGGTCGGGTTTCCCCGGGAATCCAGGATCTCCCGGGCCCGCACCTCTACGATCACAGGCATGTTTTTGTCCCCGCTTACTTGCGCACCTTGAACTTGCTTTCCAGTTTCTTCATGATCTCCACGATCCCACCGTACTCGAGCTCAGAGTAAGGCAGCATGGCCGCGCCGAAGAAGCCCTGGCGGCGGATCTCCTGGGCCTTCTCGGAAACCCGGTCCCGCACCCAATCCCAGTAAGGATGATCGAAAGCGTCGGCCGGGGGGGTCAGTTTCCCCTCGTGGACGCAGAAGGCCAGGCAGCTCACCACCGGGGGCCCGTCGAAGAAGGAAATGGTGGAATTTATCTTTACCGGCATGAGCGGCCCGTTATGGCTCCCGCGCATGAAGCCGGCCACCAGGGGCCCGATCGTATAGGGAGAAAGCACCTCGCCGGTGGCCGGGAAGGCGCCCTGCACCCGGATCAGCATCACCGGGTCGTCCTTGCCGGTGTATTTCCCGGCGATATTGTGGAGCCGGGTGGTGGAAACCGCCGCCGCTTGGTCGCCGGTGTCTCGGGAATGAATGGACTCGACCACGAAGCGCTCGCCGTCGCGCAGGAGCGCGGCGATCAGGTAAAGATCCTCGGGGGCGTTCAATTCGATCACCCGGTCGGCGTCAACGTACGCCACGTCCATGATCGTGAATTTGAAGCCCTTGGTCATCTTGGGGGAAAGCAGCAAGCCGGAGTTGTGCATGGGATCGGCGAAACCCAGATAGAGGGGCAGGCTGTAGGCCCCGGGATCGGTCTTGTCCGCCGCGAAAAAGAGGAACGGCTCGTTGGGGCGCTCTTCAAACTCCATCTCCGCCACCGCCGGCCCCATTCCCTTCACGTTCCCGCTGAAGGAATCCTTGAGCAGGTCCTGCCCGGCCCCGTAAAGCCCCTGGGCCTTGGCGGTCTTGGTCCCGGCCAGGAAAGCGTCCCAGGCGATCTTGTGAATCTTTTCCGAGTTTGTTCCCTGCTGATGGGTGGCGAGAATGGCGACGTCATCGCCGGTGTGGCTGACAAAGGAATCAATGATTATTCCCTTGCCCTCTTCCCTGACGGTCTTGCGGACCGATTCCATGAGCTCCGCGCTCGGGCAGATATGGCCACCCACCGAGCCGACATCCGCCTTGAGAATCGACAATGTGACCTTCATCTTTTGCCTCCTTTCAAATTAAATCCATGGACGCAAACGAACTAGGAACGGCTGCAAACGGATTATTCATCTGTTTGTATCTGAATCCATCCGTTTGCATCCTAATAACTATAGCGAATCTCAAAATCATGAAATTCCCCGGTAAAAACCTCTTCGATAACCGCCACTTCTTCCACCCGGGCCGCGGGCGGGCCCTGCCGGCTCCATTCTATCACCCTGGAAACGACCTGGATCTCGCCTTCCAAAACCGCTTCCACCCGGCGGTCGGGGAGATTGCGAACCCAGCCAGTCACCCCTTCCCTTTCCGCTGCCGTCCTTAAGCTATCCCGAAAATAAACCCCCTGCACCCTCCCGGAAATGATAATCCTCTTCCTGATCTTTTCCGCCAACTTACTGGGCTTCCCGCTTCAGGAGCAGATCCAAAATCCTTAATTTTTCCTCGATTTCCGAATTTGCCCGTCCGCCCTTCTTTCCCCGAAGCTGGATGAACATTTCCCGGGCCTGGGGAAATTTGCCACTATAATAATAAAAATTGCCAAGATTATAAAGTCCATTGGAATCATAGGGATTTATCACCCGGGCCGCCTGAAGCAATCGTTCCGCACCCGCCAGGTCTTTTTCGCGCCATAAGGCCCAGGCCAGCCTGGTCCGGCAGACATTATTGAAAGGATCGCGCCGGAGACATTCCCGGAAGTACCCCCGGGCCAGGGATAAAGCCCGGTCCCGGACGGGTTCACTCGCCCAGCCCGGCTGGGAAACTTGGGAAAGATTGAAAAAGAATTCCCCGGCGGCCGCGGAAACATCCCCGGGGCCGGCCCGGTCCAGCCAACGGAAAACCCGGTCAAACCGGGACGGGTCCGAACAGGAGCCGGCCGGGTTCCTCCCCAGGGAGGGAAGGCAGTCTTTTTCCAGATGTTTTTGGTATGACCGGACCAGCAATCCCTGGCCCAGGGGGAAAATTCCAATCAGGAAAACCGCCACTCCCAGCAAACCGGCGGGCCCAAATCTCTTCCCGGTTTTTCCACCGAGCCGGGGGGCCTTTTTCTCTTCTTCCACCAGGGTGGCCCGGTAGGTGGCGCCGGCCACCGCGACCAGGGCCAGGGCCAGGGCGGGAACCTCGAGCCCGAACTCGGCTAAAGAATAAATCAAAACGCTGAAGATCCCGGCCAGGCCGGCCAAGGTGAAGTACAAAACCTCGCGGTTGTGACGGGACCGGAGACGCCAGAGCGTCCGGCCCAGGAACGCAGCGAAAACCCAGATGTTAAGGGCCAGCCCGATTAGCCCGGTTTCCACCAGCAGCAAAACGTAGATGCTTTCCGGGGAAAATACCGCGAAGTTCCCGGTCAGGCTCCGGAAGACCGGGTAAATCGAGGGGTAGGTGCCCAGGCCGTCGCCCGCCCAGGGGAAAAACCGGAAGACCGGCAGGGAATCCCGCCAGAGCTTGAGCTTCATGCTCATCTCGTCCCAGGGGGTGAAAAGGGACTTTACATCCCGGAAAAAATTGGCCACGTTGACAAACAAGAGACTCCCCAGCAAAAACCCCACCGGGAGAAGGAAATGCCAGGTCTTGATCTTGAGACCGCAATACCATTTCCCGACCGCCATGGTCAAAAGCCCGGAGAAAAACAACCCCACCATCGCGGCCCGGGAGGTGGTGGTGATCAGGGCGGAAAGAATCACGACGGCGAAAAAGGCGAAAAGCGCCTGGATTTCCTTTCTCCCCGCGGTGATGGCTAGGTAAACCGCGAAGGGAAAACCCAGGACCAGGATCCCGGCGAAGTGCTCGTAGTTGGGGACCGGGCCGAATTTCCGGTGGACGAATTCCGCCGGATAAGTGAAAAACAGCCAGTTATTTTTCATTCCCAGGTCCACGAAGGAAATAAACGCCAGGACGAACAGGCCGGAGACCAGGACGGCGGCAAACCGGCGGCAATCCCGCAGGTTCTTAATCCCGTTGAAGGTGAAAAAAGAAACGCCCAGGACGATGATGAAAAACATCCCCACGGTCCGGGTCACCGCCGGGACGAAAGAAATCGAGCGGATCTCGCCCGGAGATTTGATCGCCGGGAAATAATCAGGAATCCGCAAAAGCAAAAAATGGCGCCGCGCTTCGAGCAGCCATTCGTCTAGGAAGCGGGGCAGAGGCAAGCCCTGGAAAACCGCGAAACCGACCAAGATAAGAAAAGGAAGAAAAACCCGGGAAAAAACCGGCAGTTCCGGTTCTTCTCCCAGTTCCCGCACAAATAGCCAGGCCATTACCGCCAGGCCGAGCGCGATTACGGGCCAGAACCTTTCATCCAAACCACCGGAAAGGTATGTGACCAGAACCAGGAAAAAGGGAATAATCCCGGCGGAACGAAAAGGCCTTTTAAATGGCAAGGAGAGCCCGGAGCCCGGAAGAGAAGGAGATCCGGAATTTGCCTGGGGAGGGTTCGGGGAAACCTCGTTCATTTTTGGGCTGATCAGTCCGAAATAAATAATAAAAATTAGGAAAAAGAAAAATTATCCGGGAGGAGAAAATATCTTTCTTTTCAGCCGAAAAGTTTTTTCACCTTTTCCTTCCACTCCTGGAAACCCTTCTTCTCTTCCGGCTTTCCGTAAGGATAAGGATAGCGATAGTGGCGGTAATAGGACCGGGGTTCATGCTGGTATCCGTTTAGAACCGCTCCCAGGATCGGGGCCCCGATATCGTTAAGTTTCCGCTTAACCTCCAGGAGCCCCTCGACCCGGGATTTTCCCCGGTAAATGATGAAAACCACCCCTTCCATCAGCCGGGAAAGCACCAGGCCATCGGAGTAGTACCCGAGGGGCGGAGCCTCGAAAAAAACCCGATCGTATTTCTGGCTGAATTCCTCCAGGATCCGGAAGAACTGGGGATCTTCGAAAAAGCTCGCCGGGGAAGAGGAATCCCCGCCGGAAAAAACCACGTCCAGCCGGGGATAACCGGTGGCTACCACCAGCTCCTGGATCCCGATCTGGCCCGAGAGGAAATCCGTCAACCCCGGCCGGTCGGAAAGCCGGAAGAACTTGCCCACCGCGGGGGCGCGGAGGTCGGTATCAATGATCAAGACCCTTTCCCCGCTATCGCTTAAAATCTTGGCCAGGCTCCCCATCACCAGGGTTTTTCCCTCCTGCGGCCCCGAACTCACGAACAGAATCCGCTTCGGCAGCCGGCCGTCGGCGGAAAACCTCAGGTTCGCCCGGATAAACCGCAGGCTCTCGTAAAAGGCCGATTCCCGGTTTTCCGAGAAATCTCGGACCAGTTCCTCAATTTGCTCGGCGACGGCCGGAACCACCCCGAGCAGCGGGATCGCGAGTTTTTCCTCGATGTCCCGGCCCTCCCGGATCGTGGCCTGAACGGTTTCCAAATACTCGAAGAAGAAGGCGAGCCCGGTCCCGAGCCCGAGACCCACCAGCAGGGAGAGGAGAATATTCAGCCTCCGGTTGGGCCGGAAGGGCGCGGGGGGCGGCTTGGCGCTTTCGAGGACTTTGACGTTGGTGTTGATGGCCTCGTTGAAAACCCGGGTCTCCTGGAAGCGGGTTAAAAGCGCGTCGTAGATTTTCTGGTTGGTGTCCACCTCGCGCTGGAGCGGATAGTATTCCACGCTGTACTCGTTCAAATTGGTGGCCTCTTTCTCGCGGAGCTTGATCTCCTGAAGCAGGGAATTCTCCCGGGTCTGGAGCCCCTTGGACTCGAGTTCCAGGCCTTTCCGGATATTGTCCACCTCCTCCTGGATCTGGCGGTCCACCGCCGCCAGTTCGCTCTCGGGCCGGGAGAGGTCGGGATGCCCGGATTTATACTGGGCCCGGAGATTGGCCACGGTGGCGGCCAGGGTCAGCCTCTTCTCAATCAGCCTCTGCACCAGGGAATTCTCCCGGAAAATCTTGAGGGCCAGGATCTGGGGATCGTTGAGATCGAAGCCCTGGAGATCTTTCAGCTGCTGCTGGATCTCCCGCTCGTTTTTCTGCATCTCGGACAGTTCCTGGTAGAGGCTGCGGATCTTGCCGTGCAGGATCTGCTTGGCCTCGTCCAGGGAATAAATCCGGCGTTCTTCCAGGAATTTCACCGAGGCTGTCTCGGATTTCTTGATCCGCTGGTTGATCTCCGACAGCTGGTCGGAAAGAAAGGTGAAAGCCTCCCGGCCGATGTCCTTCTTTTCGTCCAGGATCCTTTCCCCATAGGCCTGGGCCACGGCGTTGGCGAAACGGGCCGCCTCCTCCGGGTCCGAGCCTTGATAGTGAATCTTGACCAGGAACGATTCCTTCACCGGCTCCACCTCGAGACCGCCCAGGAACACCCTTTCCGGGTCGGGGACCTCCGGGAACTGGGGGGTGCCGCGCAGATTCAAATTGTTCAGGACCCGGCGGGCGATGTCCCGGGATTGCAGGATCTCGTACTGGGTCCTGAAATAATCCCGGATGTGGTAAAAGTTGTAATAATTGGACTCCTCCGGATAGGGACTCTGGAAGGGAATGATGGAAGGCAGGTTGACGTTAATGCTGATCACCGCCGTGGCCCGGTAGGTGGGAACCTGCCGAAAGGTGGCGATCGTCACCGAGGAGAAAATGATGATTAGCGTGGAAATCAGCACCCATTTCCTCCGCCTGATGACTTCGAGGTAATCGTAGAGATTTACGGTCTCTTCCATCAAAATATGCTCTCGGGAACGTAAATCATGTCCCCCGGCTGGAGCGGGACATCTTTGCGGGAGTTCTTGATGATTTCATCCAGATCAATCTTGATCCTTTCCGACTTACCCCGGCGGAGAATGTAAACCCGGCCCTTGGCGGCCTTCCGAGTCATCCCTTCCGCCTCGATAATCAATTCCATCAGGGTTTTCCCTTTCTTCAGCTGGTAAACCCCGGGTTTCTGCACCTCGCCGAAAAGGTAAACCTGCTGGGCATTATATTCGAGGACCCGGATGTTGACCTGGGGATTGACCAGACAGCACGCCCCGAGGCCCTCCTCCAATTTCCCCGTCAATTCCTCGACGGTCAGGCCCTCGGTCGGGATCCAGCCCAGGAAGGGAAAATCAATCATTCCCTTGCCGCTCACCGACACCGTCCGATCCAGCTCGGGAGAGCCGAAAACCTTGATTTCCAGGACATCATTGGCCCCGATCCGGTAATCGTAACTCGGAACCGGCTCTTCCCGGGCCGGCTTCTCCTGGGCCAGCCCCGCCGGAACTAATCCCGCCGGGGAGAGCAAAAACAGGTTTCCTAGCACCAGGGCCCGGAAAGCGATTTTTTTAATAGCTGGCATTGACTAAAAAACTGATCTGGTGATCGTTATATTCATAATAGGGCTGATAATCCAGGCCGTTGCACCGGCTGAATTCTCCCGCATACTCCGTTCCCAGCTTCAGCCAGTCCAGGGCTCCTCCCAGCTGATAAAAAACCCCCACCCGGCCATGATATATTTTGACATCCCGGGCCTCAAGCCCGGCATACTGGTCCAGATCGAATTCAAGCCCCAGGTTCAATTCCAGCCCCCGGGGCCGGAGGTCCCGGAATTCCGTCAGGAACTCGAAAATATTGGTGATGTAGTTCCGGGAGGTGATGGAAGGATTGACACTGCGCTGATACCGCAAGTTGATATTGCTGGTCACCAGCGGTTTGTAAATCAACTCGAAGGTCCCCACCGGTTCGCCTGAATAGTTTCCCTCCCGGAAACGGATCCCCTCGAAACCCAGGGACACGATCGCGCCCAATTTCTCGGTCACCTGGCCGTTGAACCAGCCGGACAGGTTCAAGCTGTCGTAATTCCTCTCCCGGCCGAAATCCGGCGAATCCCAGTTGGCGTTCCGGTAGCGCACGGACAGGGAAACCGCGGTTTTGGGCAGGAAACGATTTTCTCCTCGCAAGGTCAGGTTCTGCACGCCATAGTTCATCTGCTTGAGCAGGCTATTATTATACTGATTCCTTTCCCAGCCGTACCGGAGTTTTCCGATGAAGAAGCCGCTCCGGCTCGTGTAGTCCAGGCCGCCGGCCAGCTGGTTGTAGAACCGCTTGACCCTTTCCCCGCCCAGGGGATAGGGAATGTCCTGGATGATCGGATCGGAGGTCAATCGCCATTTCTCCTCCAGATCGAAATTAAATCCCTGGCCGGGGCTTTTCCACTTGATCAAATGATTGCCGAGGAAGTCCGGGTAACTGGTGGTGCTCTGTCGGTTGGCTTCCTGATCCTGGAAATAGGTCAGGTGCACCCTCAGGTTGGAAATCAGGGACCAGTTCCAGAGTTTCGATTCCAGTCCCAGTTCGGGGATCAGGTCGATAAAGGTGCTGGAGACCCGGGTGAGAGGCTCGGCATAACCGGGAAGGGCCTGGGAACCCCGGCGGAAAACGTTGTTGTCAAAGCCATATTTTATCTTGAGCAGGGGGTGGATGGTCAGGGGACGCAAGGTAATCCCGGAGGGTTCCTCCGCGTTCCCCGGGAACGGGAACCCGAACGCAGAGATGACCCAGGCGGCAAGAATAAATTTAAAAATCTGGCGCTGAAGCAAGGTTTATCTATAGATAGAAAGCCAGGGTTTCGGTTCCAGGCTCGGCTCGGGAAGAGTGAGAAGCTCTTTCTCGTCAAAGGTTACCAGGGGTGCGATCAACCTGACTACCTCCTCTTTCCAGTCTTTCTTGCTCCC
>Ga0315297_10000194_pt1 | contig 33463 bp, 43 predicted proteins | sample YL17G15_0_MG_FD_203628 | JGI IMG/M metagenome (GOLD analysis project Ga0315297, IMG submission 203628) | Sediment microbial communities from Yellowstone Lake, YNP, Wyoming, USA - YL17G15_0 | ecosystem: Environmental > Aquatic > Freshwater > Lake > Sediment | place: USA: Wyoming | collected...
TCGAGAGGAATTTCGAGGACCCGAGCGACATCGCGGATCGCCGCTCTCATCCGCATGAAGCTGAAAGTGCAGAGTCGAGCAAGGTGCTCACTTCCTAACATGGTTTCGAGATGAGCGTAGACCTCAGCCCTTCTCCCGCGCTGGAAGTCCATGTCGATGTCCGGGGGATTTACCCTCCCCTGGATCAGAAACCTTTCGAACTGAAGATCGTATTCTATGGGATCGAGTCCGGTGATCCCCAGGAGATAGCAGATGAGAGAGCCTGCGGCTGATCCTCGACCGACTCCAACGCGAATCCCTTGTTTCTTTGCCCACTGGACGAGGTTGTGACAGATGATGAACACCTGTTCGAACTGAAGTTCTTCGACCACCTTCAGTTCATAGGTCAATCGATCTCCATATATTGTGTTGGGACCGAAAGTCTCAAGAGGCTTTTTTTGTTCGAGCCTGAGCCAGCAATATTCTTGAAAATTCATATGCTGATCTTTTTTCCAATCCCCAAGTTTTTCTTCTTCGGTCAACTGACAATTGCCGCATCCCTCTATTACGGTTATTTCCTCGTCAACATAGGGCCGAAACCTGCACCAAAAACCTGTGGTCGAAATCTGAATGTGTTGGCAAGTCCGGTCGTTATCCTTCTCACCATTGATAATGAGGATTGCCGCGTTCATCTTATCCTTGCGACTATCGGTGAAACGACGTACTCCTTTTGACCCATTGTTACGCGAAGCGGGCTACTCGCGTTCTTATACATTACTCGCATCAGGTCTTCGCCATTCTTAGAAACGATGTTGTTCAGAATATCGTGGGAAACGGGGACGTAAAGCGGTTCTGACATGGCTGGTGCATTCTGAAAGTCGATGGTCTCTGTCGCCTTTTCCCCAGTCTCATCCTGGGCCGATACCTGTAGACCGGAATCCGTTACATTGAGAATAACAAACTTGTGCAAATCCATGAATGCTTCAATCCGCTTTAGGGCATCAAGCAGATTCTTTCGCTGGATGGTGAACTGATTTTCATACGTACCGAATCTCTTTTCAATCGTCCTCCAGTCAGGAAACTCATATGCGTTGAGCACCGTCATATACCTGAGCCGCCCGATATCCGTGTGGATGAGCATGACCAGATGCTTTATCGCTCCTCCAACAACATGCTTCTTCATCTCCATCCTGTTGATTTTGATATTGGGTGTTCCTATCAGTTTTACAAATACCTCAAACTCGGGAATGATATTAATCCTATCCCCAGACACGATATTCGTCTTATAGACAGAAACATGCGAACCGGTGGTCGATACCCAATTCCCATCGTACATGATGCTTTTCAACTCATATTTTGAAGTATCCTGACAGATCGTGAACTCAACCGAACGCCAGATATCAACGAGTTCGGACGGTGTCAGATCATCTCTCATCGGAAAAATTTCTGAAGCCGGAATCGTATTGGCGAAGCTCAGGTTCAATGGTCGTAGAATGCTTTGCCCCTCGGCTATGATAGTTATAGAATCGGGGTCAAAAGCTATCTTGATTTCCTTTCTGCTCGATTTTGAAATGGAATGCAGGAACTTGTCGTGGTCAACGATGACCGAAATGGATAGATCATCGGGCAGCGGATCGTTGAGCACATAGTCGCAGGACGAACCTTGATCAAATGTCTGGAAGATTGCCCGACCACGAGTGACAGAAAACTTCACACATTTGTGTTGTTGAAGAATCGGAGTCTTTTTGTGGGTTGATATCTCAACACACCTCAGAGCTTCAAGCAACTTTTCACGACTGAAGTCTAACGCTTGACCTTTGCACATATTTTTTGGGCAGTGGCGTGAGATTTCTCACGCCACTGCGATTCCTTATCTAGGCTCGTTATGCAGGAACTTTTTTCTCGAAAATGTTTTTCATAGCAGAGTGAACGCCGGTCGATATCACAGCGGTCTCCGCCGACTTGACGAGGATAGTGATAATCGCGGCGATTATCCCACCCGTGGGATTTTTCATGGCTATGGTAATTGTGAAATAGATGGCTGCAATCCCAAGATTGACCATCGGAATCCACTTGTTGGGTAGAGTCGAGTAGTTCTTCAACCAATACGAATACCCAAGCTGAGCTGCTATCACAACAAGTTGGGGCCATTGAAGTAGAAGGACATCCATGTTCTTGCTCCTATTCGATGGAGAGTTCTATACTAGGCATTTTATAGGCTGCCTTGATGCCAAATTCTTCTATTTTGTCCATCACCCCCCCGGTAGCATTGATAGCCCTCTCGCATATTTCCTGCCTTATACTAGGATGATTCTGTTTGAAAGCTTGTATCATTTCCTCTTCCGTCTTGAACCATAGGTCTTTGGTCTCGAACGAGCTTTTCATGTTTCTTATCTTGAGTAAGATTTCGTGCAATCCTACATCCTGCTCGTTCAGATAATGGGAATCGGCGGTCGCCACCAATTCTATATGATCTTCCACCGAGATTGCAACAAGAAAATTATTTATCTGTTGCTGTCTTTCGCCTTCTATCGGCATAATCTCAAGATAAAAATCTTCACCGAATAGCCTCTTCCAGGTCTTGACCGATGCTCTGGCTTTTTCGTAATCGCCATCCAACACATATGCAGATAGTATTCCACTTTGACAAGCACTGAGGACAATTATGCCCTCATGATACTGTTTGATGAGTTCGATGTCGATTCTCGGCCTATAATAGAATCCGCTCTCATTCGCCAAGCTTGAAAGCCTCATTATGTTGAGCCACCCAACTCGATTCTTGGCCAACAGAATGATGTGCCTATAACCTTTGTGCCTAATCTTTCTATCGGGAACAAAATAAAACTCGCTTCCCAAGATTGGCTTAATGCCTTCACCGCAACATATTTTGTGAAACTTGAATGAAGCGAAGAGATTCCCATGGTCGGTCAGGGCCACAGCATTCATCTTTAGGGCCTTGGCCTTTTCAACTATTTCCCTGGGTGTTGGCAGCCCATCGAGCAGCGAATAACAACTGTGTGTATGTAGATGGATGAATGACATTACACCTAGTTCCTTTAGATCAGGAGAAAACCAATACCAAGACACTTGGGGCATGGACCTGGTTGCGTTAAACAAGTCGGTATGAAGCTTTCTCCCCTGCCCAGGCATCTGTCACATCTAATAATTTGGTGAGTGTGATAAGGGATTTCTTTGGATTCCGCCAGTTTAATGCCGCAATGAGGACAGTAGACAATCACCTTACAGAAGCCACCACCAAACTCTAGTAGCCAACAATCTTGATGCGTTGGGGTGCTTGTCGTGTTGGGTTCGTGTACGTCTGTCTTCCCGCATTTTGGGCATGGCATAAAAACTTCTCCTTATTCAACGAGTTTGAACCTGAGGCTCGTAGTAGACCACTTTCGGGGCAGGGCCTGGATCGTGACGCCCATCAACGCTGCCTTTTCGAGCAGGGCCGACACCCGATACTTCATGCCAAAGCCCTTTCCCACAATCTCGTTCATCGACCTGCCACGGGGCGATTCGCCAACGAACTCTATGAATTGCTTAGCGACATTGCTCGGGACCTCACTCTTGAACGTGCTGTGGTATGACATTCGACATGCCTCCCCATTGAACACTGTTCCATAATCATGTCTTAATTGTATCACATCTAATTAATTCTGTCAAGTTTCTTTTTTCACAACCATCTCGACTTTGTGCTTGCTGAGGCATACTTTGCAGCGAATCGTGAATTGCTTTCCGGCATGATATTCCTGTAGACTGAGGTCCACAGCCAACTTGTTCCCGCAGAACGGGCAGAAGGTTAGCATGTCTCGTATCCATCGATCTGCCGTGCGAGACGAACCCACATATCTTCTTCCTCGCTATACTCGTAGCCAGCGTGTTTGAGGGATGCCACCATCTCGGTCCTGCCCACTGGGTTCATTGTGATGAGCCTGACGTTTGGTGGGCACCTATGATTTTTCAAAAGTCTTTCTAAGAATTGTGCTCCATTCTCAAGTGAATGCAGGCTAAGGTCGTGATCGAGCCAGAGTTCGTCTATTTTAATATATTGAGATTGGACAAATATATCAGCATGTTGCGATACTCGGCACAAAACTCCTAGCTCCGGGGGGATCGGGCAGAGGGTGCGTAGATCATCGAGCACCAATATCGTTCTATTCTTCATCTGTCTCCTCCTGGGGAAAATTGTGGACAAAGGCTTTTTGATAAATGTCTATCTTGTCCCTTGATTTGCATTCATCGTGACAAGCATCGCACTGCCAATGAAAATCGCTATGCGAATTGTTCGCCGCATAGGCCGAGAGCCAAATCATGTCTTTGCACCTGGCAAAAAGCTGCTCGGGGATCATCGCCCTAAGCTCTTCAAGATATTGGCTCTTCGGCTTTCCATAGTTGTCAACCCCCTCATATTTTTCTGTCATTTTTTTCTGTTCCTTCTCCGCGATAGCTTAACCATTCTTCTCGCTTATCTTCCGAGAACGTATCGGCCTCTATCGTGCGAACTTTTTTCTTCGGGGTAATCGCGTATCCGTGCTCCCCGAGCCATTTCGTAAATCGTTCGCAAATGCCTTCGACCAAAGCATATTTCCCATCGAAATTCTGGGCCTCGTCGTGCGAAAAATCATCGATCAATCCCATTATTTTCCTTTCTGCTTCTCGATGGCGGCGAGGATGCGCTTGCGTATATCATACAGAGGCCATGCCGTCGGGTCGCCTTCGAGAGCAGCCTGAAATTTCATGTGCTCCACTTCCTCTTCGCTTATCGCAATCTCCACCTTCATTTTCCACTCTCCTTTCCCTCTTCCCGTTTACGGCTCCTGTGAAACGCAGCCCGCACCTGATGTCCTGCCAGCGAGTCAATGAATCCAACGCGGCACACGCCCCCGTTCATGTACGGCTGCATGAGTAGTGAAGGCGCTTTCTCGCTGTCCATATTCTCATGCGCTGCGTTGTAATCCGCTAGCGCCTCGAATAGCGGCGCGAGCTTTTTCAACTGCGAGGGCGTGAGCTTTATGTCGATGATAGGTAGCATCATTTCACCTTTCTCTGTTTCTCGATGGCGGCGAGGATGGCATGACGGATACGCTGATAAGGCCACAATTCACCTATTGGATCGCGCCTCGATGTTTGTGCTCTGTCGAGCCGCATTATGTTTTCTTCTTCCTCATCAATCTCAATCTCCACGATTCGACCGTCCACAAGTACGCCGGGTTCAAGATTCCATCCCTTTGTTTGTAGGTGACAGATGAAACCGCCCAGAATTGCTTCGGGGAAGACCGTCTTCACCTTGTTCTCCTTTCGCATGGAGACTCCTTCCCAATCTAGGCGGGCGGCTTCTCTAATCGGCTCACTTTTTACCTCCACTGCCAAGCCATACGGAAATAGAGCGGAAAATTCTTTCACCTCAGCCTCAAGCATCTCCCGCACGTTGGTACAGGGAGAGTCGGGGAAGCGGCGAAGGGCTTCGGCATCTAACAGATTCGATACATCCTTTGTTGACACAGGCACATCTTGGGCGTCGTCAAGTTCATCCCACAAATACAACCCACCATCACGGAATGTTTCTCTTTGCGCTCTACTCATTTTCCTACCTCCACGATTCGACGGTGATCATTGTATTTTGGGCACGTATCAGCCCACGGGCACTCGCACGTTCCCTTGTGCTCCTCGTACCAGCGGAAGGCGCGTTGAATAATGAAAGCCAGAAATGCCATTATCCGCCCATGTTGGTCTGAAGTGCGGGGCAATTCATCACTCTCAAGTTTAGGTATTGGTATAGCCAAAAACTCCTTCGTTGCTTCCTCGTATCTATCGCTCATTTTGCCCTCGTTTTCTTGAATACTTCCCCTTGCATCATCTTTCCTCGATTACGGGTCGTTGTTTTCTTACGGGTCGTTGTTTTCCGCTCCAGTACATATCGCAAGTTCCACCTGTATTAACCTGTTCGAGTTCGTCAGTCTTACTGCATTGATATATCCAACCATGCTCTGTTTTGATTCTAATTAGATGAGCACAATGCCAGCAGGTCTCATAAAGAAAGACTTTGTAATTGTTGCTCTTAAGCGTATTCATTTTGCTATGATATCATATAAGACGAATCTGTGTCAAGAAAAGATTATGGTTTCTTGAGCTTGACCCTGGACCTGAGCAACGGAAGTATATTTGATCGCTGCATCCGATGAATTTTCTGCTCGGGTGTCACGCTGTAGACCACGAACGGACCATCTTTCAGCATCATAATGGCCTTGTTCTTGGCCACTTGACCCGCTATGTCGTTGTCATAGCACAGAGTAATTTTCTGGAACACCCCGAGCTTCGCCGCCTGCATCTTGCTTAGGTCTGCGTTCAACGGACTTATACCGGGGACCCCCGCCTCGTGCAGGGCCATTACCGACATAATGGCTTCTACCACTACACATTCTTTTGCGGTCTTTACGCTGTGATAATTGTAGAGAATGGACCTTTTATCAAGATTGTGCGAAAAGAGGTACTTTGGTTCTGTGTGTGGATATCTCAGATTTCTTTCCTGCCAGCCTACAATGTTGTTGTTCTCATCGGTTATCGGAAAGATAGGGTTTTTGGTCCGGCGATTGTACCCGATGCCAAAGAACCTAAGTGTGTCTATCGTGAATCGCTTCTCGTCTCGAAGCCATTTGAGGGGCCGGATATCAGTATGGAAATCGAAGAACCCGAAGGTGTCAGGGAGATTGAGGATTTCGAGTCCCTTGTCCTTGATCTCTGCCCCAGAAAGCTCTTCATAAAGTCTTGCATACGATTCTTCAAGCGAGAGGACGACTCCTTTGCCAATATCGAAAAGTGGAATCCCAAGTTCGCTGGCGAGCGTGTTGAGGTTCCCCCGCTTCTTACACGAAAAACAACCGTAGACCCCGGTCTCCACCAATATCCCCCAACTTGGGTGAGTATCGCTCCCCTTATCATGGGTCTTGCTCGCAAACGGGCAGGAGGCCGCGATGTTCGTCCCATTTCTACCCGTGGACACTCGTACATTCTCGAATCCGTGGACTCGAAGATACTCGGCCAGGGCCTCGGTCATGTCAGGTCGGTACGTCGCCATCGTTCACCGACTGTTCGAATCTCTGCTGACAATGGATTCTTGATATGGAAAAATTAGGATAAAGAAGTCCATTTCCCCTGCTCGATTCTCCGTCTCGGTTCTTGCATATTCCCATTCGAATAACGTTCCGTGCCTCGTCTTGTTCCGTTTGAGTCATGTAGATGACACCTGTCGCATGTTCACAGACCGCTTTGCCATAAGCGAAGTGCTGCTCGGTGAGAGCCGCATAGTTCTTGGTCTCTGACTTCACTTGACCAAAGGTGACGATTGCCAAACCCTTTTCTTTTTTCCAGGTTTTGGCCAGCCATTCGAGTTTCTTGGCTATCACCTCAAGTTCCTGCCATTCGAGTTTTGAACTCATGTTTGTAATCTGGTCTATAATCAGAAGGTCGATATCAACATCAAGCTCTTCCATCTTCGCAATAATATCCTCTACCGTAGGAATCTTGTTAAACGATATAAAATCCAGTCTGCCCCTCTTCTCTTCTTCCCACTCTCTCGCCTTAGTCTTCCATGTCTCATAATTTTCTGCGGTCATGTGCCACGGTTGAGCAAACCGAATGTAGGGGATCGCCGTCAGACGCGAAAGCAGTCGATGAGTAGCCTTTTTGTTGGACATCTCAAGGTTCGCAACCACGACATTGTGCTTTGCCCATGCTGCGTGGAAAGCCAGTTGAGTTCCGAGAAAGCTCTTACCCCGCCCGGTGTAGGCCATAACCAGATAATATTCGCCTATCGACAGACCTCCGCCGAAAGCCTCGTCGAGCCATCCGATTCCTGTTTCTATCTTTCGATTGAGTTCGGGATGCTGTGCTCTGTACTGTGTATCGGCCAAGATTTTGCCGTAATTTTCTATGGGCATCACATGAGAAATGGTATCAATAGACTTTACTCTTTTGATTATCTCCCCGAGTTGGTTGGTGAACGAATCAAAATCATTTTTCTTCAGATCGGCAACCGCGAGGTACAGGGTTTCGAGCGAGGTTCTGTGTGTCCAATTGATTGTAAGTTGGTCAACACAGAACTCGAAGGTCTCGGTTCTGTTCAGCGGTTGATACACTTGTTCGATAAGCTGTTCACACCAGCTACGAAGCGGCTCTTCAATCAGCTTGAGGAATGGAGCGGAGAACGAGAGAAGGGTGCCGGGTGACTGAGGAATATCATTATAGAGAACCGAATAACGAGCTATCCAATCGGCGACCTTCTTCGACGCTTCGTTCTTGTCAAATAGACTAAGGCGAAGCCCGGTGATCCGCTTCTTCAACTTATCCTGAGCGTTTTTGTCCTGAACCAGATACTGAAGGGTCTTCAGTTCAAGTTGTTCCTGTTCCATTTTTATTTCTTCTGCTTAAAAGTTCGAGGGCGGTGGTTATGAACCCCTGGTCTTTATAAGTGAGATAATGTTTGGCTATCGCATCCTGATACCAGACTCGAATATCTCCGTAGCCAAATGCATCAACTATCTTCACTATGTCATTGTGCAAGACGATAGGTATTTTGAGTATCAATCGCTCATAGTCCCTATCAAACGAACCTCTTTTTGCCACGGTTCGTTTCTCAGTTTTTTCCGGGGGCAATCTTCTTCCTCTTTTTCTCGGAGTCGGACGATAATCGGGATCGTGAAATGTTTGGTTTCTTGCTATTTGGGCAAAGGTCCGATGGGGAATATCCAGGTTAAGATGTTTCATGATGTCTCTATAGCACATATCGTTGTTATCCGAATCCAGAAGGAAGTCTCTTATCAGTTTTACATCTTCCTGTGTAGCTTTCCTCACCCTACTGCCCTTCCTCTAACTTTTTGATTTGCGTTGCCAATCCGTCAAGAGCATCGCGTATATTCAGCAGATTGCGAGAACCTAGTTCATTTGGTAGCCCGCTGTCCAGCAGTTTATCGACCTCACGTTTCATATTCCAATGGGATATGGGGCGGTCGGGGTCCCCCCCTAACTCAATTATCCGCTTTTTGACGGCTTCATACGTCTCGATCTGCATCTGCATTTTATGAACTGCCGCATTTGCCTCTGATAAATGTTTTTGGACCTTTGAGCTTACGGCTGTGCCCAGATCATTCCACTCTCTTTTCCGCTTGAGCCATGCTCGAAAATATTCAGCACGACCATCGTCCGTCAGTTCTGAGTCCGAGACCACGACCCTGGACATGAGCACGTATCGATAGAATTTCTCGGGGACCGTCACCTGTCTGTATGCAGCTTTCTTCAACATGTAGAGTTTGCTCATGTGGGTCGATGCGACAAACAACCCCGCTTCGGGCGGCAACTCTGTGGGCAGGATAATGCTTTTGTCCGGGATAACGAAATACAGTTCGTTGCAGTATTGTAGGTAGTCGGTCCACTTGTTGTCTCGTTTCCAATCTGCCCGGCTCATTTTTATCTCATAGGCCACGGTCCTGGGATGTGCCCAACTGCGGACCATAGCCCAAGCGTCTAGCCGCAGATGGGAACCGAACCATGTTGGTCCGTTCTTACACTCGGCTACGAACACGTCTTTCGAATGTTTCTGTGCGAGCAGTTCTATGAGTTGCATATGATTTTTTTCACGTGTTTTTTGTGGTCCTTATAAGTTCGGTAGCGTAAAAATTCTCTTCTCCATCAAAGTATGCTTCAAGGGCGGTAAAAATCGTTTTTCTATTAACATGAATCTTGCTGTCGGCAAGCCAACTAACAATAAATATTTTCTCTTGAAACTCTGATCCTGCTATTTCGGGTTCTGTCCCATTTCTTATTGTCATATACTGCGGAATATCGAAATGCCCCAATTGGTAGTGAGCCGCGTTATTTTCAAGAGTTTGCAAAACGCTTCCACAGCCGGGGCAAACAAGATATCCCCCTGTCATGCCGGGGGGTGCCGGTGGTCTGAACATGCCTACATATTGATGTAAACTGCCGTCTATCTTGTCGCGGAAAACGAATTTGCCATCGAGCATAACTTCTACTAAACGATTTGTCATTTTTTGCTCCTCTTGGTTAGATTTTTTCAATGTCTTAAGCCCGTTTCAAAAAATTGGGGAGGGTCGTGCATACGAACCCGGCAGCCTGCTGATGACCGCCGCCCCCATGCTTCTTGGCGATAGCACCTAGGTCCAGGTCTTTTCGCTTGGTATAGAGGCCCACAGAATATTTGGCTCCATCAAAGGCAAAGGAAATGCAAATATCGTAGAAGTCGATCTTCTCTCCAAAACCGATGCTCCCGAACCTGTAGAGATTCAGAGCATAGCACTTGTATCCTTCAAACTTGGTCTCGAAGCCGTAGGTTCGGCAATAGTCGAGACAAAAGTTGTTGCGATATCGAATGGAGATTTCGCCGTTTCTCAATATTTCCTTTATGCGACTGGTCTCCATATTGTAAACCGCTTCGTATAGCAACGTTCTCCACATGTCGCTGGAAGGAGATTGATCTTCTAGCCCAAGCCCCTCGTGAAAGCTGGCTGTCTCTTCTCCGTGCTCCCATCTCCATGTATCATGGTCCCCGACCAGCTTCACGGCACGGGGCATTGGGCTATTGGGGAAGAAGTATTCCCACGCCAGTTCGGCACCCGACTTGCCGGGGGTCGTGAAGTCCTGAAGCCCTTTGACCTCACAATCATATTCGTCGAGATAGGTTTTCGCCGTTTTGTGATGGTCGATCCACACGATTTGTTGGGTCATTTTCAGAACCAGGTTCATGTCCTTTGGCTCAAAACTGAAATCGACGATGACCACCGCCTCGTCCAGGGCTATTGTTGCGACGGGAATCTCGGTCTTGTAATCCATCTCAAAGAATTCGGGTTCCGGGTGTAGGACATCGACCAACCTTCCTTCGTCTATCGCTTTTTTGACTATGGCCGCAGCACAACGGCCATCGATATCATTGTGATGAAAGATTTTCATGATGCTCCTTTTTCAACCGTTATGAACAACATAGTACATTCCGCACATACAACATTTAGCCGATGTTTCATAAGACCCTGTGTGTAGAACCTCGAACGATACCCCTCCGCATCCTCGGCATTTAAGCCTTACAAAACTGGAATCTTTTTCGTCCCAATTTTCTCTTTGTGAATAATCGAAGTCGAGATTGGTATCGCTCCATGCTTTATCTGTTCTCGGCATCTCATCTGCACTATGATTGAAACAGCCGGGGAATTCATCGTCATAGACCTCTATGACAATTGGCTTGAATATTTCCGTCAGCCGTTCCCATTCTTCAAAACATATTGGGCAGCAAGGAGCGTCTGGATTTGGATTCTCGCGTCTCGATACCGGCTCAAAAGTATATGGGTGTCCTTTCGGACAAACCTTTTCCGTCAAAATGATTCCTCCTTCAACGAGTACCACGTATTGCTTCGCTTTAGAATACAGAGCTTTGGCCTGAACCGATACTTGCACGATTTACACGACAGACTCATTTTCGAAACCGTATCCTCGGACAAAACCGGATGCGGCACCCAACACTTTACGTGATCCAGGTCTTCTCTCGATTGCAGGCCCAGGTCAACGCTCTCATTTTCCCTGAAGTCATCGCCGGTCACCGAGACCATTGGAGAAGACGACATTCTACTGGAGATCGCTGTTCCGGCGACCCCCTTGAAATCCTCGGGCGAGAGCGAAGAATTTACGATAACCGATTTAGTCAAACCTTCTGAAAATATGCTGTAGATAATTGCGTTGGCACTGTAACTTGTCCAATTGCTCTCCCCGCTATACTCTTTGCCAAAATCATCTATCACCACAATCCGACTATCATTCAACTGTTTCATTAGTTCAATGATGAGTCCGGATTGTATGCTGCTCAACCTCTTCTTCTCAAGATATTCGATAAGCGTGAGACACGTGGTCCTGATCCCCTTTCTCACAGCCGCCTTCGCAATCATATAGCTCAACATGCTCTTGCCCGAACCGTTTGTGCCCAGGAGTACAAGCCCCTCACGGCTCCTCCATTTGTACGCGAGGTCAGAGATATAGGGGATAACCGTCTTCAGAGATTCCCTATCCGAACTCTGATAGTCTTCAAGCTCGATATCAAGATAGTTGAAGGGGATTCCCGATAATCGACACTGCTCGTAGAATGAGATAGTTTCCCGATTGAATTGATAGACGCCGGGCGGCATCCATATTTCTTGGAAGGAGGAGGTCGTTTCTGCGGCTAAATTGTACCGAGTTTGGAGTCTTGGGGTATCATTCATCTTCGACCCGCAATCGGGCTGCTGCCAGGTGAACGTCATTCGTCAGCGTGTTTGCTCTCCTACCACATCGTATCGCGTTAGGCATATTCACCAACCACCGTGTTACCACGCCGTTGCGGGTCGAGCAACTATTTTGTTGATTCTTTTATGAGATCGGACATCCGTCTTCCGTCTACCTTCTTGAACTCTGCTACCTGGTCTTCTCTCGTCTTGGTGATAGGCCGGTCGGCCATCGTTGGCTTTGTCACATGCTCGAAGAATCGGTTGATTGCGGTAGACGCCGTAATATTGTGCCCGGATTTCAGTGCCCATTTATCATTCTTCAGACAGAAGGTCGTCATCTTATCGAACAAAGATATCATCGTTTCTACGTAGATATCTGTTTCTCTATTATCTGAGAGTTTTTTCAGTTCTTTGAACTCTTCTTCGAATCTCTCTACAAGCAACCAATATTTTCTCGACAACCGTTTTGTGAGAGGTTCGTCAATATTATGACTATTTATCGTGGTCAGGAATCTTTTGTGTAGGGTGAGGGGTAGGGTTGTCGCCGGTCTTGGCCGTCTCTGGTGTGCGGCGTATCCGGGGAACACCGTGAGTTCGTCGTACCGGATACGCTGCTTTTTGCTAGTCCTGCTGCGCCAGGCCATCTGTCTCCTCCGACAGGTTAGATGGTGTGCTTGACACGGTTCCTTAAATCTCGGAGATCGTCAACAAAAATCTTGGGAGCGAACCGAGCAGTTTTCATGAGGAGTGCTATCCTCTACACATTATGTTGGTCCGCTCCCACACAGCCCTGGACACGTGAAAGGCATGATGCCAGGGTCATTCTCACGCGCCACCAGCCCGTTGCCCCGCTCTTCTGAGTTTGTCGCGTGCTCTCGGATTCTCATTTCGAACGCTTTTCTTGACCATCGAATTCGAATCGTTTACCGTCTTGCACTTCGGGCAGACGAGGCACGAGAGCTCCTGCTTGTCATGATATTTTTCGAGTCTGGGCGGATTGTCGCCATACCCCAGAACATGGTTACAAGCACAACATGCCCAAACCGTTTTCCATCCTGCGTGTGTCACGTGTCCTCCTCAGAAAGTGAAGTGGATATAGGGCTGGTGCGGTCGTTTTTGACCTGTATTCACCCTTCACCCCATATCCACAATCTGACAAAAATATGAAAGAGCCGTTGGTCTGTAGACTGTCTGCATGTCCTAGGGGATGACATTTTGCAGCGGCTTATGGGAGACACCCGATTGAGGAGTCGGGATTTTTTGATACGCAACGGTTTTTTCAAAATTCACCTCAGAGATGCGTTGGGGTCATTGCGTATGGTCGATCCATACGAATGACCCCAAATCCCAACGGTCAATACTACCGCCAACCTTCTGGAGTTGGCTCGTTCATGAATACTATATCACGAATCGCAATTCTTTTCAACATTTATTTTCTACCCACGATAATTTTCTAGTATCTCTATAGCCCTCTTCCTAGTTACGCGGCTCTCCTCGCGTCCCCCATCTTGAATCGCTTTCATGATCTCGCCCTTATCATAGACCACTTCCCACATATAGTCCTCGACCGTTCCCCGAGTGATAAGCGTGTGGATGACCACCTGACTCGCTTTCTGGGTTATGCGTATGATGCGCCCCGCTCTCTGTCTCATCGAGGCTGGATTCCACAACAGGTCAAAGTTGAAAACGTGTCGGGCGGCTACCAGATCATGACCCTCTTTCGATATGTCGCTGGTCACCAATATTCGGGCAGCGGGATTGGTCTCGAACTCGTCTCGTACCCTGTCCATTTCATTGGCGCTCATCCCGCTTCTCAGTTTGAGGACGGTGAACGGCGGGTCCTGTTTCAAACCATAAGCCCGTAGCTCACGGACAAGAATCTCAACCATCTGTAGAAAATGGCAGAAGACTATCGACTTCGCATCTTTCTCCAGTGCATCAAGCGCCTCTAGCAGAGCGATGAGTTTCGGACTCTCTCTTGTCTCTGGGTCAATGAGTTCGGTACTCAAACAGCACTGTCGTTCTCTGATCATTTCTACAAGGGGATTGGGATCAGCACTGTACTCACGCATATGCTGCTCGACAAGCCCCTGGTACATCCGCTGTTGGCTCGGGGTGAGCGTTATCATATATTCTTGAAACACTTCTCTCGGCATCTGGACCCCAACCTCCTCCACCAGTCGTCTAATCACGTGCGGGGCGATGGTCTCCCGCACCAGGCCCAGGTTCCGATAGCAGGTCTTTCCCCAGGGCGTTTCCCAAATGTGGGTGTTGTAATAGTGGTCGTAGGTCCCGAGCACCGTGCTGTTCACAATATCGAAAACGTGATAGAGTTCTTCAAGCCGACCCTCGATATAGGTTGCGGACAGTGCGTAAAGATGCTTTGCTCTATTAGCCAGACGTTTGGCCGCTTTGGAACGGTGACTGCCGCTATGTTTGCAAGCCTGAACCTCATCAAAAATAGCACAGTAGCGAACATCGTGCTCCCCGACCAGGCTCATAATTGTATCTATATCCGTGGTCAGTGTCGAATAGGAGATAACCAAGAAAAAGTAGTTCTTTTCCCTCGAACCAAAAATTCCTCTGTATGTAATTTCTCTCCTTTTTCTCGGATATCTTGAATCGATTGCCTTCAGATCGGTAAACTTCTTGAGTTCCTTAAGCCACTTATACTGGGTGCTGGCCGTCGTGATCACGAACACAAAATCTATCTTGTTTTGTTGGAGAGCGACTATGGCCGAGGCTATGGCGGTGGGCGTCTTACCCAAACCAACCGGGTCCCCGAGAAGCGCCCGTCGGCATCTGTATAAGAAGTTCGCTCCTACGGTCTGAAACGGGAAAAGTTTTCCAATAAAGTTGGTTCCTGTCCCAAGCTCGACTTCCTTCAACTCTTTTAGCGAGAGTCTTGTGGCCATCGATCCGGTATATTTTTCAACAAGTTGCTCACAGGATGGGTCTGCAATCACCTTGAGGTTAAGCGATTTCAACCCGCCCAAAAATCGATAATACGACTGAGGGAGCACAAGCCATCTTTTTTTAGAGAAATCCCATCTTCGATACGGAAGGTTCTTCACAATCTCATTTATACCACGGGTATAGGTAGAGGCTACAAAAGCTATTTCTGACCCCTCAACATACAACTTTATTTCTGGTTTTCGGAGTTCGAGCATACAACATACTATATCACGAGGCTTGCTGTACTTCAACAAAAATCTTTCTGTCCACTATTTAGGTCATCTTAAAAGAATAAGATATCCCTCATTTTTTAAGATTGGCTCGCTTACCGACGAGAATTAACTACCCGGCTATAAATTATATATACGGCAGGTTAGAATATTCATACCCGTGTATAAAGATGAGAAACTATGAATTTGAATAACATAATATCATTATATTATTATTATGAGGCGGCCCCGTCGGGGCCGCCGTCATATTCGAGTCTATCACATATTCTCGATCTCTGTCAAGGAAATTATATCTCACAATCGATTTTTTTTTTCTACAGTATTCTCATACTCAAAACAGTATCCTAACGGTATCCTCACGCTCAAAACCTCAATCCCGTGCCAAAAAATGGGTTTGAAAAATAAATAAAAATATTTTCACTTTTTTATCAAAAAACAGAAAAGATTTAGGGAGAATCACTGTATAAACGACCCTATATATAGGAGGATGATTTTATATGGAAGACCAAGTACCGGCAAAAGTTCCTATTGAGGGCAAAGAGCAGAGTGTAACTGACATTGTTCCAAGTAGTTCTTCACTGAATGTTCTGGAGAATCAGGATGCCGCCCTACTCCCGCAGAAGCGGGAGAGGATTGCTCTGGAAGAAGTTCGTTGCATCGCTTGGAAAAAGACCTGTGATTGCGGTCATCATTTCTCGGGGAAAGACCTTTACGGTGGCAAGTCCAAGTTGAAATCAAACAGAATACAGGGTACGCCCCCTGCCTGCCCGATGTGTGGTCGTCCACGTCAGCGTTGTAAACGAAAGCAGGTTGCGGGAACCCCCTGCTGTCGGAAGCATGGGGGGAAGGGAATTGCTAGAAGAGCGTTTATCCCCGGATATTCGCATATGGATGACGAAAAAATATTGACACTCGAAACGATGATGGAGGAAGATGACACCACGCTCAGGCGCGAATTCCATATGCTGAGAATCTATTTTGGGGACGCTATTCAGCAGTTTGAGAAGGCACTAGAATTGCATAAAGCGTTGCAAGAACAGTGGGAAGCTGTACAGGAGAAGGAGGGGGCGAGCGTATTGAACATCCTGCCGATACCCGTTGATCTGATTGGTGAAGCTCATAGGTTGGCGGGGATGATCGACAAGCTTTCGTCGATCTCCGAGAAGCGGAACAAGATACACGAATTGCCCAACGATCAACTGGTGAGAGTCCAGTTCGAAGACCCGAGGGTGAAATATGTGATTAAAGAGGTCATGCATGACATGGAGATAAAGACAATTAAACAAGTAGTTGCCGTGATGCTCACAAGCCTAGACCCGACCGGCGAACTCGGTTTGATAGAGAGGTTGCCTGCTTCGTTCATCCCCTATCTGCCGCCTTTGCCCGCCGAGATGGAAGTGCCAAATGCCTCTACCGGCACAGGGTGAAAAAAAACAGAACGACGAAAAAGATGAAAGAGAACTTTTTGGCATGGCACGGGGCATCGGCGAAGAGGTCATGTCCGAAGTCGCTCTTGGTTTTCCAGAACTGAGTTATGCCGGCATTCGTAACCGCGAAAATACGGCGACCGATGACAACGTTTGGCATGAGGAGCCTATTAGCATCGAGCGGTTTGTAAACGATCCTTATCACATGGGTCAACCGAAACTCTCGATGCGGCAGGCCAAGGCCCTGAACGAGTTTCTGGGCAAAAACGAGAAAAGGATTTTCGTCAATCCGGAGACCCCTTACAGACTTGCTACTCTGCTCTGGGGAAAGGGAAGTGGCAAGGACTGGATTTGTACCCTGCTCCAGTGTTACATAGTCTATCAGCTTCTTTGTATGAAGGACCCGAGAAAGATTCTATCGCTGGCCCCTGATGAGTCGATTGACATTCTGAACATTGCGTATTCCGCTGACCAAGCGAGCCGTGTTTATTTCACGAAGTTTTTGAACAGAATTCACAATTGGCCATGGCTCTCTGAACATTTTCCGATCATCGATAAAAACAAGATGGTGAATCGGGGTAAGCACGGAAAATGTGTTTTGGTCAGAGGGCAATACGTTAAGATATCCGAGGGCATGGTCGAATTCCCGCACTTCATACGAGCCATTTCCGAGCACAGCGAATCCGAATCGTATGAAGGATACAACGTGTTCTTTTTCGTAATGGATGAGGCTGCTGCCTTTCGTGATAAGGGGAAAAAGGCGAACGCGAATCGTGTTTATTCGACCCTTCGAACTTCTGCCCATAGCCGATTTCCCTCGCTGTGGCGTGGCATACTCATCAGTTACCCGCGTGCCGAGGGCGATTTCATGATGGTCATGTACAACCTGGCGGTAAAGGATATGGCTTCGCCCGGTTGCACGATGTACGCGGATATCGGATGTACCTGGGAGATAAACCCGACGAAGCGCAGAGACCAGTTTGACAATGAGCGGGTGCTGGACGAGCGGGATTACGATTGTAAGTATCGATGCAAACCGCCGCCCGCCGAGGGAGCGATTTTCGATCCGAATACAATCGATATGCTGCTGACCGATAAACGGTTTCCTCTGTTCAGGGCCGTGACCAGTGTGATTCCCGTGACCATTGTTGATCCTGCCGGAGGTCGTTCGATTACCCGGAAGAGAATCGGGAAGGTGGTCAGCGATTTCAGGGTGGGGAATATCGACGACAAAAAGCTGCCACGAGTGTTTCATGTCGATGCCGGACTCACCATATGTCCTGCTGCTTTGATCGTGGCTCATGGCGAACCGTGCATCGTGCAGCTTCCGAATATAGGTGGGGCAACCGAGAGTCATGTCGTGAATCGGGTGGTTGTAGACCAGTGCGTTGTCTGGATGCCGGATAAGGGAAGGGGAATATCCGTCAGCATTAATAATATTGCGTCTGTCATCCAGGAGCTAAGTCACCATTTCAATATAGTTCGCGGGTCTTATGATCAATGGAACTCAGAATCCTCGATAGAAGCGCTGATGGGTATGGGGATTCCCGTTGAGAAGCACAATATCTCGGATGAAGATTATGGTCGCATGGAGATGCTTATCAACTTGTCGGCAATCGACATACCGATGCACGATTGGGTTGAGTGGGAGATATTGACCCAAGCCGGGCTGAAGAAAATAATTCAGTCGGGGGGGGCCGCTACTCGAAAATACATGGTGGCCGACGGTGGGTACAAGGACCCGGTTGATTGTCTGGCGGGAGTCTGCCGACTGCTCAACGCTCCAGAGATCAGGGCATTGACCTCGGGGGTGGCCGCTCCCCGGATATTGAGCGGAGTTTCGCTGATGTCCGCTGAGAGTGGGGCGAACCCCGGAGCACGCAGCTCAATGCAAAACTCGATGCTCCCCGGCAAGTTGATTAATAACGCACCGCTCCCAAGCGAATTTACGATGGAGCAGGGGATCAGAGATTCGAGGAGCCAGGCGATTATCCAACATCATTTGATTGATAGGATGGGGGGCGAACTGAGTTACAAGGCACCGGCCAATCTCGGACGAAAGAAGGCACCGAAGATCATCACAAGTAGATAAGGAGCAGAGAAAAGATGAGAGAAGCATTGGTCAAGTATACAGCGGCAAGCTCATTGGATGAGTTTTTGAACGTGGTTCGTGTTGAGCTTGAGCGAAGGACCTACGAAGGATATCCGGCACGTTTTGAAATTCTGTTGGGAGCCGACAGTCTGAAGCTTGAGGGGGCGGGTGACGTAAACGTTTTGGTTATTGGTCCCGATGACCAACTTGAACACATATATAGCTGCACGTACAGAGGGCTGTTCAGCGGGAGCGTTTTTGAGCGTGGTTCGGGACGGAAGTTCTATGAGGAGTTTCATAGATGGGTGAATAGCGGGAAACTTCGTCAGTTGCTTACCATGTATTTTTCGAAGACTGCCGATGCGACTCTGGCCATAGCCCTGAACCAGATGGAGACCGCATTGACCTCTTTGGCCCGAGAAGGTAATATGCTGTTGGGCAATCTTGATCTGATTGACAAGGTGAGACAGGATGCGTATGTGATAGAGGAGGTATCGAGATTTGCGAATGAAGAGAGGTTTGTTGAGCTTGCAAACAGGGTGAGGGAGAGTGTTGTAAGGGCAAAGTTATGTATGTTTTGTAGAGTGTTGACAGAGTACGTCGTTCAGAAAGGAAGCGGGGGGTCAAATGCCTGACATTCAGCAAGAGGCTATAAACAGACACATGAATCGGCTCAGAGGCAACCTTTTCACGTTGATAGAGGGATGTGTTCCCGTCGGTCAGCAGGAGGCTGTGAAGCGTTTGATTAAGGCCCACACCCAATCTGTTTGGCGGGGGCTGCTGATCGATGCCGGTTATTCGGCGGACTATCACAAAGAGGAGATTGCTCCGGAGAGTGGGAAGGAAGAGCATGTTGTATCGGGATAAGATTGTACCAGACGGTGGATGGGCACACAACGATGAAAGCCCCTTCAGGCTCTTTTCGCCTGCTCGCTCTATGAACAAGCAGGCGGATAGTGGCGTGCCCGTGATCAGAGAGCAGATTTATGAGGGGGCTGCCGATTATCTGAGGGGTAAGCTCGGGGAAAATCCTGAGCTTGGTGAGCATCGTGCTATCTGGTATGATATCGTGAAATCTTACCTGAAGCAACAGCTTGCTCAGGAGCCGACCGATGAGTTCGCGGGAGAGGTGTTGCGAGAGGTGTTCGAGCGGGTGAAGATAGCATCGGTCGAAAATGTGGCTCCGGGTATAGAGATCGATATTGACCTTTTCAATATTTCGAAAAGAGCGTTTGGTGAATCGAATATCGCGGAGAGAGCGGGCCGCTGTTGGGAGATCATGGACGAAAACGAGCGGACAGCGATCCGCATTGGCATGTCCCCGCTCTGGGTTACGCAACAGGATTTGGGGGGGAAGGCCGTGGGTGAAGGTTGGGGAACGGTGCAGGGCGATGAGCATCGGCAACTTGCGGTAGCCTTGATGCAACTGGCGAAAGAGCAGGGCGGGATGATAGCAGAGAAACGTGCCGGGGCATGGGAAGAGGAACAGGCTAGAGGATGGAACGAAAATATCCAACCTGGGGCGAGTGTCCAGTGGTATCAAGAAGGTTCACGCTCCCCGAATCTTGGGGATGTGCTAGAAATCGATCCGGTGTATCAGACTTACAAGGTGAGAGACGCTTATACGGGCGAGGTCTCGATAGTATCAAGAGTGAAACTCTTCTCGAAAAAGGTTTCGGCTTATATTGACCCGGCGAACCCCCCGGTCAACGTAGTGGGGAGCATCCCGAGCGAAGAGATGACGATCTATGAACAAGATGGAAAATATTGGAAGGTCCCTCATTTGTCAACAGCCTGGGGCGAGTGGGATGGTGCGATAGAGATTTCGAAGGAAGATTTTGAGTATTCTCTGAACCCTGATAAAAATCTGCCATTGGGCTTTGCCTCGAAGGCCGCCGGTTCTGATATTGAACAACTTCAAAATGACCTTGAAGGCGGCACGGTGCATGTGCGTGATTGCCCCCAGTGTGAGGGCAATGACCAGGTTGTGGTTGGTGTAGACCCAACATCGCAACAGGTTAGTCTGATATGCGGAGTGTGTGGTTGGAAGTATGATTCTAAACTCGTTAGGGGAGCATCGAAGACCGCTGCCGGTTCCTGGGAGATGTCCGATGAAAAGAAACTCTTTGATTATTATCGGCAGGCCAGGGATAGCGGAGCACAACTCGATACCCTCGAAGATTTCAGGAATGCGATTTCTGACCCGACGTGGAAAAAATATCTGCCGCTTAACGAATCTACCTGGCCACAGTTTAAGGCGGATGCCGAGGCTTATGCCAATGATGCAGCCGACTGGATGGAAAAGGGTTATGGGTCGGGGAGGATCGCGGCATTCGACGAATCGAAACATCCGAGGGGCGAAGGCGGACAGTTTGGGGCCGGTAGTGGAAGTGAATCTGCTGAACCGGGGTCCGATGAGTTCATGAGCCGCATGCTGGAGGTAGGGCCGGGGCCGGGGGACAAGGTTCGGCTGAAGGATGGGACCGAAGCCGAATGGTCGGAAGAGAACATGAACCAGGTTGATAGCTGGATGCCCGAGATGGGTCCGCAGCAGTGGTTTGCGACCCAAGAAGAGCCGAAGAAAAAGAAACGGTCTTCGTTCAAACAAGAAGCTCAATATTTGGGTAAACCGGATGAGTGTCCGGGGTGCAGTGGAATGGGCAAGGAGATCGAGCCGGGCGTGTACCAGTGTTCGGGGTGCGGCGGGGTGTTCGGCAACCTGACTGATTGGAATGATTTGTCGAAGTATGTGGACATGATTAGCGGACTGGAGACCGGGGTCTCGGATGAAGACCTAAGATATTTTGATTTTACTGTGGGCGGAGACGAACGGACACATGGCTGGTATAATCCGAGCACGAAGAGAGTGGTACAACATGGATAGTGAGGGCGAAATGATTCCAAAAGGCGGATTTGGACAAGAAGGCGGGTCTCCGTTCGGACTTTTTCGGAAGGCTGCCGAGCTTCTGGAGAAGACGGGCAGAGCACGGCCACGTATCGCGAAGCACGCGGAGAAGCGGGAAGAGCTTTATACGGAGGAAGTTGCACCGGGCATCTATGTGAAGGTCAGCGGTCTGACCCAGAGCGGGAAGCTGGTTGAGGGAGATCGCCGTTACGAGTTTGACGTGTTTGACGTGTGTGAGGTGAGTGACGATAAGCTCATTTTTGCGTCCGATGAGCAGGGGTCTGTTCAGGAGACGACCGAGGGCATGGGAAAACGTCTTGCATCGAGTTTCGGGAATGAGCTTTATCCTTTGATCATGGATGCGATGATCTATCAGGGGGTTGATACGCTTGATCGGATGTCGGCCATAGACCATCTGCGGAACATTGGCGAAAGCCGGTGGGCGGACTATCTGATGGATGAGATAGATGATGGTCAGTGGACGGATATCGTGAGCGACCTCATCAATTCGACTTCCGATGATTTTACGAACACAGCCGCGTACCAGGGCACGGGTCAATGGCTGAAGGGGGAGAACGGGGAGGAAGAGGAGGACGAAGAGGAGGAGAAAGAGGAGAAGGTCGCGTCCCAGGATTTTGCCCAGGGATACGAATACGGGTCTGGGGCAGACGCCCGAGAGCTTAGTGCCAGGGAGATTGCCGAGATGTGGCCCGAGGTGAATCCCGATGAGTTTGCTCAGGGGATGCTCGATGGGCTGTCGGGCGACACGTTTCGCACAGATCAGCAAACTGGGCAATCCGATTTGCTTAAAGATGCTGCTGTCGAGTGGGAAGAGGAAAAAAGCTATCAACTGGGATACGAGTACGGCTCTGCTCCGGGAGCCGAGCGAATGGATACGGCACAGATATCTGAGTACCTGTCGTCCGATAAGCTAGATGTGAAACCCGATGCCAAAGGGCTATTCAATATGGTGGGCAGCGTGTCGGCTTTCCAAAAAGGGATGAACGATGCCCTAAGCGGTCAGAGCAAGAAGATTGATGAGATGACGGGGCAGGGCGATATGTTCAGGGGCGGGAAAAAGGCTCAGCGGGTTGATGAGGATGCTCGTCTGGGTGAGGCGGGGAATCGCATACTGAGTGCGTTCAGAGACGGGTCCGATATGCAGGTCACGGAAAGAAATCCATATGGGCACGAGGGATTTCCCTCGTTCGTCCCCCGCAAATCGCTTTACGACCTGCTCATTCTCTGGTCACCTGAGCAGATTGATGCGGATATCGAGAAGGGTGTTGAACTCGGATATTGGGATGCTACAAGGTCCGGGTTGAAGTACAAGGGCGGCTCCAAACTGGCCGACCTTGACACGTGGGGGGGTGAGGACAAGACCAGTCCCACGTCCGAGGACATAGTCATGTACCCGAGCGGGAGTCTCGGGGGCAAGACCAGTGTCTCGGAGGTCGAGGGTAAGTTCCTTGGCGAGTTCAATACCGACGATGAGGCTGAGGCTTTCATCAAGCAATATATGCAGCAGCAGAATTGGTATCCAGACGTGTGGTTCCAGGATGATCATGGTGGGTACACGCTGCGAACTCTGGCCTCGAAATGGGCGGGGAACGAGAAAGACATTTGGATGATGGGTCGGATACAAAATTTACTGGCAAGCGGCGAGGCACAGAATTATGCTCAAGCACAGCAGATAGCCGCACAGCAATGGGATGAACAGAGCCAGTTTGCTGAGGAGTTTGAGCGTCAGCAGGGTGGGCCGATGGGCTATCGGGATACGGGTCGGGGGTACAACGCTCCGATGCAGATCGATCCGAGTGCGGAGAGCCATATTGGTTCACGCAAGATTGCTTTGGCGCAGAAGATTCGTGCGATGATGGGCAGCCATGTGATTGAGTTCGCGGAGCAGACAGAAGACCAATGGCAGGTGACCGAGACCAGCAATGGGCAGGAGCCTGATGCTTCTTCGCGTCTGTACACGCCGGGTGCAATGTTCTACTCCTGGGATGTGTGGAACCAGTGCGATGACCTGCGGGCTGAAGGATGGACTATCGAACCCCCCGGATGGGAACAAATAGTGTCTAATGACGAGCCGGTGGGCAAGCAGGCGAATGGCTATGAGGAAATTCCACTCGATAAGTGGGAAGAGATGATGCCCGAGATGGATATTTCGAACGAAGAGATAGCACAGGATTTCGCTGAATACCAGAAGGTAAATGGCGGTGGTGGGGATGTCGGGCAAGAGTTGAAGGGATTCATCCGAACCAACTATCCTCAGCAGTTGGCTGAGTTCAATGCGATTCTCGGGATTTACAATCAGCTTGCAGGCAATCAGACTGTTGGTTTTAGGCAGAAGGCGGATGTCGATCCGAGCGTGCCCTATGATGAGTCCGGACCGCGGGGAGGCCGTCAGTCTACGCACGTGCGATACACCGAGTTCGGGTATACGGATGAGGATGACATTCCAGAAGCCTGGCTTATGGGATCGGCCTCGAAAGGGACCACTATCCAGGAAGAGACAAGGTATTGGTTTCACCAGAAGTGGATGGAGGATGGAACGGCTCAGCGTCTGATTCAGGAGGGAAAGGCTCGGGTTGCGGCGGACGGCATAAGTCTGGAGATGGTGACGGCGTTCAAGGTTTTGGGGATGGAGGATGATGAGGGTCGGAAACAGATTTTGCGAGATGCGTTTCAGACCGGGGACCAGCGTTTCAGCCCGACACCCGGCTACGATAAGTCGATTGTCGAGCACACAGGGTGTTCGCCGGATGAAGTGGGGTACGTCGAATGGCTGATCGTGCGAGAGGCTTCGGGCGAGACCAATGAGCAGATTGCGGGAGCCTGGCATGAGTTCATGATCTCGGACCGGGGGCAGATGATAGGCAGTCCGCTTGCCGGTCTCAAACTTTTTATCCAGTACAATTACCCGGATAAGCTCAATGAGTATGAGCAGATTTCCGAAATCTATTCGAACACGCAATGGCCAAGTTCATCGGTAGAAGGGTATCCTGAAGCACTGTACCCGGCGGATTGAAAGGTGTGAGAGCGTATGGAGTTGAATCATGAGCAAGAGATAAAAGAAGTGGAACGTTGTCTTAACGAATTCAATTCGAATTTGGGCGGGTTGATGCGAAAGTCAGGTGCGCTGATCGACCCGGACATTTCTCGTGTGTTTGCCACGACACAGATCGACCTTACAAATCTGGCTCTTGCGGCTCATGCACTGGCCACTAAGTGTGCTGTGTTGCGCCACCGCCTGTACAAAACCGCTGAATGGAATCGAGCGTATAAAGAGGCTTATGGGGTAAATCACCCGGAGTATGTGGAGGAACGAAATGGATAGACGATTGAGATACAAGCTGAATCGGAAGAAGATTGGGGATAACATCTATAATCCTCCGATTCGTATGGGGGAAGCCGCAAAAAAGCTATCTGATTTGTCGCTGGCCGTGGGTATGTTTATAAACGAGTATGAGGATATACTGCTTTCTCAACGCGCTTATGATCTGGTTGATAAGGCGGACGCCAATCTGGCTGAGGCCCAGGGTTTGATTGAGACCGGAAAGCTGGAAGGATAGCCATGATGCTGATGACCAGAGAACTTGCCTCAAGGCTCCCGCCCCTCGGCTCGCAGGAGAACTCGCCTGATCCAATGGTCTGGGCAAAGTTCTTTCACCCGATGTCCAGCTACACACGCTGTATGTAACGGAGTATGATCCGGGGCAAAGACTGTTCTTTGGCTTTGTCACGGGGATGACCGCAGACGAATGGGGATACACGAGTCTTGAGGAGATGGAGGGGGTTACGGTCGGGGGCCTGGGCATGGAACGTGATCGGAATTTCGATCCGACTCCTATCTCGAAACTAGCCCCCCAAGCGGTGCGAACTGCTTGTAAGAAACAAAACAAAACGGTTTCTAAGCTGACTGACAGGTTGGCAGAGTGTATGACGGAAAACGACATGAATACTCTATAGATAGTTGTTTTTTCAACCACCTTATGGGTAGGGAGCAGACATGAGAAAAGATTATAGCAATACGATAAACGAGTTGATAACCGATTCTGATCTTGGTCCGAAGACGGCGGCCAACGAACGCGCTCGGTTTATCATCACACCGGGTCATGGTTATCTGGAGGTTGAGGACACGCCCGAGAACCGAGAGTTCTTTACCCAATATGATTATGAGCGTGGTGGTATGTTGTATCTGGAGGAGGACGAGGACGCACCGAAGTGGTTTGCGGCTCATGGGATGAAGAACAGTGACGATGTCCCGACGGTGTATGTCGAGGACGAACCCGGACTCGCGTTTTTGGACACTGACTTAGAAGGGTAAGGGGAAAGATGAAAGGCGATTCTCGTAGAGATTACGCGAAGATGCTTGATGGACTGATCCCAGACATCCAGCTTAAAACGGCGGAAGCCGCTTGCCCTGGGTGTAAGGGGACCAATCTAAAGCAACAGTGGGTTATGGACACCCCCTACCTCAAGTGTCAGGATTGTGGCCGAGAGTTCGGCTCGGATGAGTTGATCAACAGCGAACTGTTCGAGCCATATGGTGAGGAAAAAGGACCTTCTTCGAATGTGGCTTCGAAGACCGGGGTGCTCGATGGTCTGGACCTAGGCTCTTGTTTCAACTGCAAGTTCTTTGGGACGGAGGCCGGGGCACAAGGTTCGACCGAGCGTCGTGACACGACCTGCAACAATCCCGAAAGCGAATATTATGGGTATATCCCAGGCAGCTTGCGTTGTTCGCTGTATCAGCAGGGGGACATTGACTTCAGCGAAATGTGGGGGAAGGCCGGGGTTTCCAAAACGGCAGCCTGGGGACCCGAGATCGGTGCCACATGCCCCGAGTGCAAGACACACTCAGAGTATACGGGGAAGAACGATTGGTACGAATGTCCTGGATGTGGCATGCAGTTTGATCCTCGGCTAGATGCCAGAATCTACCCGGAGACGCTTGAAGATATAAGGGAGTCTCGGGAGTATAGCGAGACGTACGAGGAACCGGAGGCAGAGAATCGGTGGCCAGCTTTTGGAAAACGTGCTTATAAAACCATGAAGCAGCATGGCGACACTGACACGTGGGATGTCTTCGGAGACAATGGCGAACTGCTCATGTCAGAGGAGAGCTATCAGGTGGCGTCGAATTTTGTGGGCATACCGGCAGGTGAATGGTCTGAGACCGATGCGGTTGATATAAAGCCACCTAACCGGAATCAGCAGGATGCGTTTGGTTCGAAGAGTGCTTCTCTTATTGAGAAGACTGAGCAGGCTGTGCTTGATTGGTTTTCTACCCAAGGGTGGGAAGTCGATTATGCGGGGCTTGAACCGAGTCCGGTGCCGGGGACCGAAGTGATGATAATCCGTCCTTGGCATCCTATGGATGCAGATATGCCAGAATGGAAAGAGCTTGCCGACCGACTCCCGCAAGAAGTTGCTGGCATCAGAAGTGCTATATATTCTCCTGATACCGATTCGATTGGTATAGAACTCGTGCGTGGGGAAGAACTGTTTGATGACATGGAACACGAGCACATGGGTAGTCTGAGGACAAGCGCACGAGAGTATTCGGCTAATGAGCTTGAGCAGGCTCGTGCGCTTGGTGAGCAGGCGTTTTTGGCAGGCAAGCCGTCTAATCCCGGTGTATGCCCCGAATTCATGGAGATGCTACAAGGGAATCAGGTTGGGGAAGGGCTACCTTTGTTCGATGCATGGGACAAAGGATGGCATGGGGCGAATGTTGGGGCTGATGTCCCCGGCTGGACCGATGAAGAGAATCAAGCTCTTAGAGATGCACGGGGAGCAAAGTCGATACAGGCTGAGGATTTTGATATAGACAGCGGGTTTCCGCTTGGTGAGTTCAGAGAGTGTGAGAAGTGCCACGAGGACAAACCGTGTGAGGCAATCGATTTGCCGACAGGTGACCATGCATGGTACTGTCACGAGTGTGCTAAGAGCGAAGAGGTTCTGCCAAACTGACAGGGGGCGGGTCATGGGCAAGGTCGATGAGTTTCTGGACGAGGTGATGACCTCGAACGATGTATCCGAGTACCTGAAGATGCACCCGAAGACCGTGGCCAAACTGGCGAAGGCCGGGAAACTTCCGGGAGCGAAGTTCGGGGGGGAATGGCGGTTCAGGCGTAGTGTGTTGGACTCGTATCTGGATTCAAGAGAAAAGTCGAAAGGAGAACAAAGTTGAAGATTCGAAAGACGATAGAAAAGCTTGAGTTGAAGCCGGGCGATATGCTGGTCGTCACCGCATATGGAGACTCGACGAGAGAAGATTTGATAGAGGTGCAGGAGGTGCTTATAAAAGGGTGCAAGGCTTGCGGATTTGATAGGGGGGATATCGGGGTACTGGTCAAGAGCGAATCCTTTTCGCTAGAAGTTGTGAGGATGGGTGAGGAGATATGAAGGTAAAAGTTGGAGATAAGATTTGGGATGGTAGCAAACAATTGGTTATGGTAATTCTATCGCCTGCCGATAAGCTGAATATTGCCAAGATGCTGCCCGATGCCACTATGTATTGTGAGGGTCCGGATGGGACGAGGGATGACGAGTTTCAAGAATTTATGAAGTTGGAAGAGGAGCAAGGAGCATGAGCGAAGAAAAAAGCACAGAGTTGCAGAAGCAGACGTATGGGACTGGCGAGCAGTATGTGTTGGTGCCCGCCGACCGGGTAGAGGCGCAGAAGGCCAAGATAAAGCCGACCGAGGAACTTCCTGAAAAGGTGTTGACCCAGGATGGCAAGGTCATTAACCTGGATACGGGGGCCATAAATCAAAATCCTCGTATTGTAAATTTGTGTGGGCGGCATGTTGATCTTGATGATTTTGGGCACAGGGGTGAGGGGTTTATCACCGAGCTATATGAGCAGTGGCTTGGAGCTGTGCAGAGTGAACTTGTTACGAGCTTTTCGGAGATGGATGAGGGATACTCAAATAGTTTGAAGATACTCGATTATTTTGATAACAGATCGGATTCGATGCTTAGGTCGAAAATTGTGTGGAGGACCGAGGGCGAGGCGAAAAAAGGATATTACGTTTGGAATCAAGAGACCACGTTCGAAGAATGGATGTATATGACGGCTGCCACGCTACGCTGGCGGCTCAAATATGAGATTGACAAACGGCTTATTACTCAGGCATTGTCCTCTGAAGATATAAGACAGGCGAAGCACTTGGTTGAGGAGTGCCTGATCGTGGTCGAGAAGTGGTTGGCGTTGCCCGAAGCCAAACAACTTATTTCTGTGTAAGGGGGAAATATGTGTTCTCATCATAAGGTGGTTAAGAAAACGGTATACAGAAGTTTGAAGACCGGGAAATTTGTGAGAAAGGGGTATGCCGCAAAACACCCGGTGACCACCGAACGAGAGCGGGTGAGGATAGGGCGGCGAAACGATAGATAAACGTCATTTCTAGGATGTATATATACTCCTAGAAACGCCGAAAGTGTGTCTGCAACCAATTCAGAAAGTTTCACACGAAACAGGTCAATTTCACGAGGAGGAGACAGATGACTAAGAAGCTTGATGAGCTAAACGGGTTGGCCGATACTCATCGGAGAGACACAAGGTTTACCCCGGCATCCAAAATAGCGACCACAGTCCAATATCGAAATCGAAAGGGTGAGCGTATTGGAATGCCCCCGAACCCGGAACTGGATATGGATGAGTTTTCGAACGTGGTTATGGCCGGGGTCAATCCGAGGGAGATCGATGGGCCACTCACCGGTTTCGGGAATTTTCTCGTTCAACAGGGACATTCGAATGAGGTGTATGCGGGTAAGACCACGCTGCCCGAGGGCGAGGTAGCCGAACAAGACCTGTATGATGAGGGGACACCGGGCAAGGGCACGGAGATTGACGACGATAGCTTCGAGTCTCTGAAATCGACCGCCATGCAGCTTGCTGCTCGCAGGGCTGTGGGTCAGTGGCAACGCGATCTGAAGGTGCTTGAAGCGAGGTTTGCATCGATCTTGAAACAGGCGCAGGTCTGCGAGAATCGCAAAGACTTTGACAAAGCGGCTCTGTGGGATAATAAGGCCGTGGCCCTGGCCCGGACCATTGACACGCTTCGCAGCAAGATCGCTTCGCGTGTCGCATATGAGCGGATAGCGGCTGAACCCGTGGAGAAAGATGAATACGAGGAAGTTCCTACGGGCATGGCCGGTTCCGACAATCTGAAAGACGAACTTGGATTGGAGCAGTGATCATGGATCGAAGACTGAGATATCGGCTGAATCGGGAAAAGCAGGCGGAGACCGTTGATAGGCCGAAGGCCAAGGTTGAGGCGAAGAAGGTTGCGGAGAATGCAGGAATTTCACAAGCACAAGATTGGATCGATAGGCTTTCTGCCGTCGCTGCGGAGATAACCAATTTTAAGATAAGTGCGTCTGAGCGAGAGCACTATGATATGGTCAATCTCGATTTCGCACAACAGCAGCTTTTGGAGGCAATAAATTCGATGCGTGATGTTCTCCCGGAGTGATTATGGATAAAGGGGAAAGTACGATGGAGACCGAGGCCAGGTTCAACCGTGCAAAGCGGAGTATGGGTTGGTTGCGAGATTATCCTGATTTTCGTGACTACACGATGGGGCACGATATTGTTCCCGAACACATTAAACTGTTTCAACCGTTGTCCGTCGATACGGTGAGAAGCATGTTGCGGAAGACCGGAGTGGGCAATGGGACGGTTATCCCGGCGAAGATCGATGTAAGAGAATGGTGTTCGCCTATCGAGGACCAGGGGGCACTCGGCTCGTGTACGGCACAGGCCGCTGCCTCGCTCGTCGAATATTTCGAGCGTAGGGCTTTTGGCAAACATATCGATGTATCGAGACGCTTCCTCTACAAGACGACCAGGAATCTCATGCATGCGACGGGGGATACCGGAGCGTTCTTGAGAAGCACGATGGGTGCCCTGGTCCTGTTCGGGGTCCCGCCCGAAGAATATTGGCCTTACAACCCGCCTTATTTCGACAAAGAACCTCCGGCATTCTGCTATGCTTTTGCCCAGAACTATAAGGCAATCAACTATTATCGGTTGGATACACCGGGGGTCACCCCGCAAGAGCTTTTGAAACGGATCAGGGAGAATCTTGTACTGGGTTTACCCTCTATGTTCGGGTTCACGGTCTACAATTCGATTGATCAGGCCGATGCGTCGGGCAAGATTCCGTTCCCCTCTCATAACGAAACGATACAAGGTGGGCACGCTATTACGGCTGTCGGGTATGATGATGGACTCGTGATAAAGAATGGGGCAAAGAATTCGATTGAGACGATAGGCGCACTCCTCATCAGAAATTCATGGGGCACTGGATGGGGGATGAACGGTTACGGTTGGTTTCCGTATGCATATGTGCTTCGGGGGCTGGCCGATGATTTCTGGTCACTGGTGAAAAATGAGTGGGTGGACACCGGCAACTTTGGCGAGTAAGGGGGGGGGATCGATGACCGAGGAGAAAAAAGCTGAGGTAAGCAGAGGAACATTGGCCAAGGGTGAGGCTCATCCTGCGGTGCACATCGCACTCGAATATCTTGGGACGCTGAGCTTTGACGAACTTTGCGAATGGAGAGAGGCTTTTGCCTCTTGTGCGATAGAAAGCAATAGGCTTGGCGAGGTTTGTGTCGAGACCCTGAACCGACTTCTTGATAAGCAACCGGTTTCGGATAGATATTTACTGGGATTGGCCATGGCCATAGCCCGCAGACAATTGATTGGAGAGGAGAAATCAGATGGAAGCCAAAAGACTTGAGGGATTCCCCCTGCTCGATTCGTTTTCGATACCGGAGGGCGGGGTGTGTGGGATGTTTGCGTCTGAAGCCGCTCTCGAACTCGCTCAGACGTTGGACCCCACGCACGAAGTGGCAAAAGACCTGAAAGAAGATCACGAACTCATGGTGCCGACCTCGGATGAGATTCAACCGTCGTATGCCAAAATGGCAGAATGGAAAGATTGGAAAAGTGCTCAGGGGGTTGAGGTTGTTACCATGAAGGGTGCCGATATGTTCGATTCGCTGAAAGAGGCTCAGCAGGTGTATCCGGGGCTTGACCCGGAGCAGAATACGGCTGACTTCACATGGGCGATGAGGGGTAATGATGGCCGCATGCGATTCGAGAGTTGGGACGCCTACAAGATGTTGTCGTCTTCCCTGAAAAAGGGGGCGGATTTGGAGTTTGGTATGCCCAAGTCCCTTGTCTGGAATCCCCTGAGTTCGAGTGGTGGGGCAAGAACCTTTAGGCTTTTTACGTTGACCGATGGGAATGTTGGACTGTATGCAGAGGGGCAGGATTGGCCGAGTATCGTGGCGACCCCCGAGCAGATAAACGAAATGATACAGAGCGGGGATTATGTCGTTGCTCAGAAGAAGGCCAATGCTGGTGGCGGTCTTGAGCCGAATGATGTGGCGGCACCCGACGGTTTACCGACAAAGGCCGAAGATGAAGAAGGTGGACAGAGTATGCAGAACGATGAGTTTAGTACGGCTTCCCTGAAATCTGCTTTCCCCCCACTCAGCCGGTTGAACGATGCGGAGAAAACTGCGATAAGGCTCGCGGTGATGGTCGATAGTGATATTGCCGAGACGCCGGTCGATGTGCTGATCGATGCGCTGGACACGATTGACAATCGTCGGTCTGGTGCGGAACCGACGCAAGAGCAGGCGGGCTACAGAACGAAGATTCTTGAGGAGTTGAAGAATCGGGGCGTCGAGTATAAGAAGGCTTCGGTTGATGAATCAGTGTATCAGGGGTTTCTCGATGCTATGAGGGGCACCGGGGCACAGAGCATGCAGGAGGAGTTCGATGTGATGGCCCGACAGATGGGGCTTGGCGGAACGCAGATAAATGAGATCGCTGAACGCCTGACAGCGGATGGTTTTGAGGTGGTGGCAGGTCGCCGCCCTTTTCGGGATAAGGGGGCTGGCCGGTTCACGGTCCCCCTGCATGAGAGTGGAGAGAAGACAGCGAAAAAGATTCAGGCCGAGTTTGGCGATAAATATCCCGAACTCGATTCGATTGCTCTGGACCTGGAGAGTGAGGTCATCAGCATGATCAATACGAGAACGCAGGGCGTTGAATCGAAAATGATGTATAAGGCACAATATGTGCTAGAGGAATTGATCAAACACCTTCAGGCAGATGTGTGACCCGAAAAGGAGTTGTTGGGCGAATGAAGAGAAAAATGGCGGAGCGTCCGGTGCCCGGATTCGATTCCTTTATCTGGGAGGATGAGGAGGAGAGTGCCATGCCCAAGCTGATTGGTGAGCCGGACGCCATGTATGATGACGGGACAATGATGATCGGTGGACAGCACATTCGTTTTGAACCGTTGCGTGGGGAGGACGATGCTGTGGGTGAGGCGACGGGCAACGTCTTTAGGGCATATCGGGTGTCTATGAAGACGGCCAAGATGACCCCCGAGCAGATGCAGGAGGAAATCGTTTATATTGCCGACCTGCTGAGCACCGGGGGGAACTCCGATGTGCCCGAGAACATGATATCGAGCTACCTTCGGACACAGGCATCGAACGCAGAGCGGTTGAATGCCACGGTTCTGGTCCGTGCCCTGGAGCAAGTGGCTCAGGGGCTGGACAGCGGG
>Ga0315297_10000195_pt1 | contig 33453 bp, 23 predicted proteins | sample YL17G15_0_MG_FD_203628 | JGI IMG/M metagenome (GOLD analysis project Ga0315297, IMG submission 203628) | Sediment microbial communities from Yellowstone Lake, YNP, Wyoming, USA - YL17G15_0 | ecosystem: Environmental > Aquatic > Freshwater > Lake > Sediment | place: USA: Wyoming | collected...
TATCGCAGATGAAGACTCTGGACAGTCTCCAATATTACGGAGGCGATGTTCAGGAGTATTAAGACAACAATAAAAATATCAAAGAAATCATATTTCTGGACGGATAAATTGTCATACGAAACGGTCTCGACGAGTGCATAGACCCTTCTTTTTAGATTTTTCATTTTAGATTCCTAATATACCCCGCCTGCCAAGATGCCAAACGTCGGCCGCAAAGGAAATTATTATGCCGACTTGATAGAGGGAAACAAAGAGGCTTATCATCCCTGATATCTTCTAACTCCATATTAGATGGATCTGTATGCAAGATTCTACAAGATCTAACTATTCTACCTTTTTTAGCGGGATATTTCGGGAATCATTTCCATTGCGTCTATCTGAAATAAATGGAGATGCTCTCGATATGTTTGCTCAGGTTGCGACCTAAGTATCCTATAAATGCTTGAAGCACCTGCCATTCATAATTTAAATTCCTTGTCTTAATCTCAGCGATCACAATACCGCTACCAATATCATTCCAATTTATCCATCCTGGATATTTGATGTGCCTCCATTTTCCTTCACTAATTCTTGTGAAAGTCGTCTTTTTATTTCGTAATTCTAGCTCCGTTTTTTTCAGCAGAGTTTTTAATTTCACTCTGTTTCTTGCTCTTGGCACGATTTGAACGATTTTCATTTGAACGCTCCTTGTTTAACCGATTATTATTCTCCACATTGCAAACATTAGAGATTTCTCATGGGTGCGGCCATATTTTTACCGCAATTTCATATAGTTCTTTTGTCCTCTTGTCTATAACCTGCTCATCCCATGAATCAGCGCTACTAATATCCCTATTCAGCTTGAGCGCCGAGTGTTTCAATATTTCTTTCCTTTTCCTTTCCCATCCCCCATTGGATACAGCTGGATTCAGTTTCTTAGTAAGTAATGTCAGATTCCCAATTTTGTGGAGTGCTTGCCGTCTCAATTGTTCGGCTCTGATTTTTTCTTCTGGCTTGCTTTCATCATATAGGAGAGGCCAATGCTCTTCCCATCCTCTAGGCAATACGTGCTCAACGGTTAATGATCTTTGAATTTCAATTATTTCAGTTTTCTCGGTATAAAGTTCTCTTTCGATTGCTTCAAGGACCAGTCTGGTCTTAGATTGCTTCAAACGATTGTAGAAAGGGAGTTCCATCCAGGCAGTCCTGAATTCGTCATCAGAGGGCCATCTGGACGTTTCGGCTCTTTGGCTTAAAAGAAATTCTCTTATCGCAGACGCCATAGAGATGTCTTTATCCGAAATATTGGCAATCATTTCCGTAAAAAAGCGGTTGTAATTTTTACTGGTCAGCTCGCAAACCATTCGACGTACCAGAAATGATTCTAGGTCACAAATAATCTGTAAAAGGCCCTTTCTGGACTCCGACAAATTATGCCGTCTCACAACCTCAAGCATCAGCGGGAGTAAAGTTGATATATCCATTTGTTCTAGCCGATAAAAAAATAATCCTTCTCTGGAATTCTTTGGATATTCATAAAATTTCCGGTAAATATCTGCATAGCTCCTGAAAAGCTCCATGTGCTTCGCGGAGTCGCCTCCATTCTGCGCTCTCAAAAATTGTTTAAAGCAATCGTACAGCTGCGTTTCCAATATAATCTCCCTGGTTTTTAGGGTTAGATAATGGTACAAGAACAGATCTATTCGTGGACGATGTAATCTCCCCTGGCGGACTTCTTTTCTCCAATATCCTCTTTCCTCGTCAAAAATACTCCAATATTGGCTATGTAGCTTTTGCGCATCATATTTTTGCAGAATCGCAGTCCTGAACAAGAGGTTCTTAACCAAGTCTGCTGGCAACAAGGGCGTACCCAAATGGTTTAGGGTTTCGAATATCTCCTGGGGATCATCTCCTTGCTCTAAATCGATTACGACAGCTTGAAGTCCATCAAAAAATGTTTGATATAGGGCACTAAGCCTTTTATTGAAATCATCGATTTGCGGTCCTCTGAGCCACTCAAAGAATTTATCATAAAAATAAAGATAAGCGTCCGGTATTAGCCATTGGTCTTCAGGGTTGGAGTGCGGCAATTTCTGCACGGTATCTCTGAAGTTTGCGCACATCACATCCCGAAAATCTACTTGATCAGCGTTTGTTGGCCAGACTTTAAAAAGGTCATCCTTACAGTCGCTCAATGGCATATCATTATCGGTAAGCTTTCTAAATGCTTTTTCATAGTTGGCTTGGCCATTCAGTGCAGATATATCTCGAGCGGCCGCAAGTGCAAGCTGAAGAGTGACAAGCCTTTGTTGGCCATCGATTATTTGCCGACGAACGACATTTCCAGTGGGTGTTTCCAGCTGGTCTAAGACAATGGTCCCTAAGAAATGTGGTCTATTGTAGGTCGACGAGAGCTTGCTTTCAGTAATTATCAAGATGCCTTCCAATAGAGGCTCCCAGTTCCTCACTTCGGTCCAAACATATGGCCTCTGAAAAAGGGGGGCTTCAAGCTTTTGTGTGCAGTCAAATATTTCTCTTATCGTTCGCTTATGGACATCCATTTTAATCTCCTTTCTTAGATCGAACTAATAGATTGCCTATTACACGATTTTTATTTTCATGTACAGCATGCTTTTGGACAAGGATTTCCTTCCATGAAACGGCGGGACTTAGCGATCGACACACCAAACCGACAACTGATATCGTAGCTACCAAGGCATTTATTTCCACGCCGGGTCTTATACTTAAATCAATCGCATCGCTCTTGCCCATGATCTTTCCTCCTTATAATTCATAGCCCGCTTCCGCGTTTTCAGATATGCCTGTTCGACATCTTCAGGTCCCTACAGCCCACGAGCATTTGTACAACCTCTTCTTTATTCACCATTCTCCGATCGTGGACGATGTCGCTCCTCATAGCATACCAAGTTTTAATATGCCGGCGTTTCTCGTCGTTTAGGATATAACATAGGTCTCGGAGCATTCGGCTCACACCGCAATCCCTCAAGTTGCCTTTTTCGTCATTGTACTTCGTGGATAAATTGTTTTTCTTGCAGAGATGTTTCAACATCCTTTCGATTTCGCGGCCAGCAATAAAAGCAGCAATTGCATGATCACTTTCGACAAACATATCAGCAATGTTCAGATAGTCTTTCTCTTCAAGAAACTGATCAAGGGAATTCTTGGCTGATATCCTTTTAATCAGGTTCGGCTTACCATAATACGAGTTAACAATATCTTTACATCCCCTGTCAGAGTTTCGCAATTCAGCTGAGTTCAGGATATGAGCAAGTGTCCAAAGAGCCATGTCTACATCAGCATTCCGAGCAAAACCATATTCGATCCTAAGCTTTCTTAGAGCTTCCACATAGCTAATATATTTAGCCCAAGGAGTGTTTCCCCTTACATTGAGGAGATTTTCGACCGGGGGACTGAGGATTCCGTACGAAATCGGGTCAGTAAAACGAAGAACACATGAAGTGATTTCAATATTTTTCAAAACAGCTAAAAGGCATTTGGTCATTTCCTCGACAGGGGGCCTCGGAATTTTAAAGAGTCCTTTCAAATCATTAATTTCTGACTGTTTGATTTCGGGCATCCGCCACCAATCAAGAAACCGCCAGTAACTGTGCTCGGCGTCTTTAAGGATTTCAATGTGCCTAAGAGAAAATTCTTCTTCTCCTCGAGAAAGCGGCCTGAATTCTTCTTCGATTCCCTCTAAATTTGGTTTCCCAAGGGCAATCTCGCTGATTCGAGGAAACAAATCACGCAATTGTCTTAACTGGAGCGCGCCAATCTCAAGCATTTTCCCCCCTTTCTTATGCTTTCATGAAACTTTCAACATCTTGGATAGTCAAAATGGCGAGGGCTTACACCGGGAATATCCAATGGTGGTTCGGGATCGCGTAAAAGATACTTTGGATTCAACCTAATCATATAATCAACCCACCTGCCCCTAAGGTATCCCGAGGCCTGTCTTACTCCTGGGATGTCAACTCTAAAACAATCTATTGACTTATCGCTGGCCGTAAGCCAAAAGTCGGAGAAAACTGTATGATAACCGCTCCTAGGGAGCAAACTCCAAATGACGTTTATTCGCATCATTGCGACAAATTGTGCTAGAATTGACGATAAACCTTTTGCTTGCCAGTATTCGGAAACCCTTTCCCCATTTGATAGTTTATCGCCCATTTGCAGCTCATAGATCTTGATGCTCTCATCTAATCGAACCAGCCCATAAAACGCGGATACTATAAGGATATGGACAGAGGGATGCATGCCCGAAGCCACCTCAGTTAATGCAGCTCGGCAAGGCTTAAAAAGCTTGCCGTTATAAAGATCCATGGCCAAGGTTATGGGACCCACACCCTCGACATGAGTTCTCTTGTTCTTAGGTTTATTTATTAGCCACGGAGTGTCCCGAACCATTGCTGCCAATTCGTTTCTCATCTCGGATAAACCTTCGATAGGAAGAGAAAATGCGGTCGCCGGCATTGATTCTTTTTTGCTATCGCAGCAAGGAATTAAGATCAAAGCCTTCATCGTTCTATTGTCCCCTCCTTAATATAAATCGTTCTTTGCCCTGATCATACTGATGAGATTCTCCCCTATCTCTATCAATCCTAATCGTCCGAAATAAGCCTTTAACTCAGAAGAACCTAGGATCCCGATCTGCCAGCACAAGCTGTCCAGATGAATCATAGACAATTGAGGAAGTTCTATTTTTAATTCCCACAGGATCTCTGACCAAAAACCCTGGATGTCTTTGCGCCCCTCGAATTCTTTAAACGCCACTCTTTGCGTTAGCGACTCAATCCGTGAGTCGACTGGAATTGGTATCCGGGAGAAATCGAAACCATATTCTCCAGCCAAGAGCAGTGAGATTCCCAGGCATTTCATCGCAAATACGATGGTCTTCGCCCGTGGTTCCTGGTTCATTACGATCGATAACCTCACCCAAATCGCTTCGAAGTCCTCCGCTATATAGCGTGGAGTGGCTGTCCACAGAGAATCAGCAAGCTCGCTCTTAAGAAATCTATCTAACCGCTTGGATTTTAATTTAGTGAGTCTTTCCGCTTGGTAAAAAGGCCTGAGAATGGCGATCAGCTGACTTCGGGATGAGGGCGTATCAGAATTCCCAAGAATATTTTGAATCCTAGGCCAATAGACTTCATCAGCCTTACCCTTGAGCTGAAAATCATTTAGCCCAAGCGCAACTATAGTAACTGCAAATGTCCCGAATGGATATTTTTGATATAACGGCCACATATAGCACCATTCGGGTTCGTCCTCCAATATCTTCTCCCATTTCTCCCAAGGAATGCGGCACAACAGCTTGGCAATTTCAGTTGGCATGTCGACTCATCTAAATACCTATGAAGCTTTTCCGTCGCTAATTCTTTCAATCGAAATACGATCAGTCAGCCCCAGGTCTTCTATGATTTGTTTCAATTCCGCTTCAAAGTTCTTGGCCGTATTTGCATCGACGGTAACAGTGAACTGGACACCAATATTCACATCAGAACCGCTTCGAAGTTTGGGTATGACCTTTGTGCCGAGCCGATTCCATACTTCTGGCGCCACAAAACCGGATATTAGAAACTTTTGAATTCCAGCAGCTGGCACGGGTTTTCCCTTTGCCTCTAAATCAGGAGGCTTTTTCCCGGATTCCAGTTCTGTTCCGTAATCGGGAAGGGGAGTTGGAATAGGAAGTATTTCTCCTTTCAACTCTCTGGCTTTAGCCTTAAGAAGCAGGAATACCCCCGGCTCAAACGCGACCTCATCTTGGGCTAAAGGCTCTTCGAACCAGACCCGGTCGTATCCTCCATCCGCCTTCCGGCCTGAGCCAAGCCCAAACTCTCCCTTAGCCACGAATTCGCCTATCTTGCCTCGCAATACCGCATCAGGATCAATCAGCCGGGTCAACGACCCGTTCAAGAAGCTCTGCCTCAAGCTGGCCAACGGCCAGGCGCCATCTGCCTTCAGCGCCGGCGGCCAATTCCTCTGGATATAACCCGCTCCCACCGACTCATCCAGCAAAGCCTGGGATTTCATGGCGGCGACAACCCTCCCGCACAGCGTTTCGCTTCCGCTGGCATGTCCCGCTCCCAAGTCTATTGTCTTAAGCCCATCAGGCTCCTGGTTGTCCGAGATAACGACGTAACGATATCCCCCCCAGACCTCGTCCCTTACGGCTTCTTCCGCATCAGCCACCTTCGCTTGGAGGTCGGCCCGGTCGGCTTTGTCGAAGTCGCCGCCCAGCGTCCCCTCTGCGACTTCTTTGGCCACGCGCTTCCAGGCTAACCATAACTCCACCTTTTCGCGGAGATCACGGCCGGGCTTTTTCAGGCACCAGACGAGCGACCCGGGATAAAGCCGGGGCGACTTTCCGCGCATCTTGGACCATTCCGCAATCTGTTGGCGCAACGCTCCGCTTCCCGTCCATTCGCAGTCAGGCTCGGCGACCACGAGTGTGAGCTTCGGCGTATCCTGGACTTCCGTCCCATCCGCCGGCAAGGCCACCATAGGAATACTCCGGCCTCGTTCGAACTCTTTTTGGATGAAGACCCTCATTGTAGGCCTGATCTCGGAGTCCTCATCGAGAGAAGCCTTTCGGTCGTTAACGACCTTTTTCATCGTCGGCTGGTGGCTGATCTTGAAGCCGTCCGAGCCGACGCGCCTGACAAAGTAGGATTTACCCTCCAGCGCAAAGGCCGCATTGTCCACGGACGTCGTGTCGATCTCCGGTTCCCCCAGGGCAAATCGCAACTCCGGCAGGTGGGCCACTTTGTCGATCTGGCCTCCGGAGCTTTCGAATAGGATCGCGGCTCCTATCCGGCGATGTATTCCCTTGAGCGCGCCTTTGGTATCGGCATCCAACGCCTTTGCATGCGAGTGAGTACCTGAGAGATCAGAGTCAATGGCAGCAACGAGCCGTGATTCGCCAAGCTGTCCCAACACGACGCTAAGGAAATCCGAGACTTCCAGCGGTGCGGACCCGAGGGTGATCAACGGCTCTCGGCGCGCTTCCGTGAATCCCGTCCGGTAAGCCCAGGAAATCCATTGGGCGAGCATGGCCAAGGTTCCGCGCGTTTGTTGATACTGCGGAAGGGCTTGCCATTTTCTCTGGAAGACAGATAGCGTCGCCGGATGGAACGGGTAACAAGTCTCAAAACGGCTTCGGAGAAATTCTCTCGCCTTGGCCTCTGTCGCGGCGCTGTCCACGGCTGTCCACTCCGCCGGCAACTGAGCACGGCGTTCGAAACACCAGTCCGCATATTCTTTGGAGACGTTTCTGCGCACTCGGTCGCTCCCGATGTCCTCGAACAGGCGGCGGCGGACGACCTCGCTGATTTCGGTCTCATCATTTGCGATGAGGTCCCTGGCCACGCGGCGGACGACCTTCGTGATCCTGTCCTGCCATTGCATGTCCCAGTCGGTCATTTCAACCTGACTGCGGGGCAAGCTAATAATCGCCGCGCCTTGTGTAGTGCCTGTGGTAGCCACGGTCAGGTTCTGGATAAAGGCATAAAATTGTTCAGCCATTCCACGATGGCGGTTCAGGAAGTTGAGCACCTCGTCGAAAAGTATGAGCACCGGCCCGCCTGCCGCCTTAAACACACGGGCGAGGGCTTCGGTTCCCGGTGGTGTGGTCTTGGACGCCACGCCAAGTTCTTTCACGCCATTGTCTCCGGCCAATTGCCGGGCTACATCAATCCATGGCGTCTCCCGTCCCTGCTGCGGGTCCCACGCATTGCCAACAAAGACGGCGACTTTTGCCGAGGGCACGGTCTTGACGCCGGCCTCCGAGATCAAGTCCGCTACACCGGAAAACTCTGTCGCTTTAGGCCCATTCGTAACCAGGTGAAAAAGCGCCGTGAGCGTGTGGGTCTTTCCGCCGCCGAACTGCGTAATCAGCGTCATCACGGGGGCAGTATTGGCCGTTTCACCGGACAGCCGTCGGAGTACCATCCCCGCGTGCTCCCTAAGGGCCCGCGTGAAGCAGGTTCGCTCGAAAAACTTCTTGGGTTCTCGGTAATCCTCCGGCGCTGTCCTTGCAATGACTTGCTCCAAGTGAATGGCAAACTCGTCCGGATTGAACGACCGGCCTTCACGGACTTCCTTGCGTGGTGTAGTTATTTTGTACCAAGGTTCCATGGGTCGACTCTCCTTTAATGCCTTTTCATGCGGTCGAACAAATCCTCCGCGGATCGTTTCAACCGAATCAGGTTTGCGTAAGCGACCGGTGCGAATCCATTTTCACATGAATACATGCGGTATCGAATACCGTCAGTGACGATCACGTCCCGCGGCACGCCGAGGGATTCTACGTATCCCTTAGCCTGTTTCAGCGCGCCTTCCACACCTGCTCCCAGTCGCTTAGCTTCGATAACGAACCGGCAATTCTGTGGTGTGCGAGGAAGCGACGTGAACACCGCCACGTCTATGCGCCGCCATTTCACAGAAATCCACTCGGGCGGCCAGCCCAACTTCCGGAGGAACGGTACCACGAAGTGCGCAACGAGCTCGTCCTCGGTAGGGTGGTCGCCGAAGCTTTGCCGATCCCAAAATAGTCTGGCCAAGTCCTGTGCTTTCGCTACTATTTCTTCAAGAGCCAGCGGAATTCTGTCCAAATCAGGCTCTTCTTCGGGGAGCGCAGGCAAAGGTGCTTCCTGCCAATGTGTGGGCGGAGAGTTCATGAATCGCTCGGCATAGTCCTTTACTTCCTCGGTCCAGATCCGCGAACATCGGGCTGGATTGGCTCCAAAAACCTGGGTCCCAAATGTGTATTCCTCCGGCAACCTGCTCCATCGGATACGTCGGGCATGCTGAAGGTCCCATCCGTTCACGTCGTCGAACTGATTCAAATAAATATAATCACTGGCCACAATCCCGACGGCTGCTATCGAAGCAATGCCCGTGCGCAGAAGCACAACGTTGCCCACTTGCATTTCGCTGGCGAAACGACGAACAAAGCTTCCTATGGCGCCCTGCTCATCAATAAAATCATCATCGCTTCGTGCTTGCGACCAAGGTCCAGGGTCGCCTGGGCCAATGAGCCCAACTCCATGCCGAAGAAACACATCGGCATATGGTCGAGATGCCGGCCCTCCGGCCAGCTGCCAGATAGCTCGTGATGAGCTACTCATTCTTCTTGCACCTGGATCGGTCCGAGAATGTCCCGGATATAATTCTCTGGGAGATGCCAATAATTCGCGCCTGACAAGATCAGATCCTTGTATTTCTGGCTTGGAAGATGAGAACCCGGTTCGGGTGTAGCGAAATAGATCGCCACAGCGAGCGGCTTTTTTCGGTTGCCATCAAGAAAAACATGCCGTTGTTCACGTTGATATGAATTAGTTTCACTTCCTGGTTGAAATCCCTCATTTTTATCGAGGTTACCAACATCTAGTTCATCGATATCATATACAACACCCCAGACCTCGCTTCCTTCTTTTTCCACTGCATCGGCTACTCCACACTTTCGCGTACCTGAACAACGAGAAAATGCTAGCCGATGGTCGAGGAGAACGCCAATACCGAGAAATCTTGCTGAAGGGCAACGTCGTTTCATTTGATTCCAATTCATGTTGGATCCGTAAGCAAAGTACAGCAATGTTTTACCTTTGGACCGCCAGCAGCATTGCGTCCAGGAGCCGCTTTTCTTCGCTTTTTTTAGGATAGAGTGCCGAAAGGGCATTCGCCAAGCGCAGGAAGTCGGGACCGCGCTCCTGTTCAGCCTTGATGAGCGTCCGAAGGGCGTTGGCCTGGCCGCCCGCCTGTAAGAGCATCGCGGCGTGGACCCGATCGAGCGTTGTCGCCTCGCGATCTCTCTTCAACTCCGGCTCCGTGGCGGACGCACCCACGATGCGGCCCTTCTTACGGCCACGAATGTGCGGCACGGGTTCTATGTCCAGTTCGGGAAAGAGCGATTGCTGGAGCGCTTGGACCGGGTCGCGCTCGAGTTGACGGGCAACCGCCTCGGCCCCATCTTCGCCGAAAAGTTGTTTTGCTCGCTCCGAGACGGGTAGGAGCCGGACTACGCCCTTCTCAGTTTCAATTATGCGACCTTCCCATTTTGGCAGTTCTATGCCGAGCGGCTGGGCGAAGCGGCGGGCTACGTCAAAGATTAGCGCGTAGCCCTTCTTCTTTTTCTTCGCCGGGGATTCCTCGTCAGCCTCGTCGTCCCCTTCTTCTCGAGCACCCTCGCCTGCTTCGCTTTCCTCTTCGCTTCCCGTGGCCTGAAGCGTCCAGAGGAAGAGCGCTGTAAGGCGAGCGTCCTCCTCTAGCTCTTCCGCCATACCGCTACGTACGTGGGCTTCAGTCGTGCCGAGCACCTGTCCTAAAGCAATGCGACCCACCGTCTCCCAGACATACGCAAGGAATCCCCTTTTGGAAGGTTCTTTTGCCTCCGGATCTCCTCCCAAAGGGATATCTTTTTCATCTGGATCGACAACTTTTGAATATCTGCTATAGATCTCCAGCGCCGGGCCGATGCAGGCGAAGACGAGGTCGGCGCCGCGCACGCCCTCGCTCTGCAAGCGCTCCATCCAGTCACCGACGCGCTTTGGTAACTCGCGCAGTACGTCAGCCCAGTCGCCCACCGGCGCGTCCTCCGGGCGAGGGCGGCAAATGAGGTGAACGCTCGTGGCGAGGGCGGCAGAGTTAATTGACCGAAGCCTGACCGGTCTCTCAGTCGCAATCGGCCATGACGCGGAGATAGTCCATTTTGCAGAGATCAGTCCAGATAGAAGCGCTTCCCAGCCCTCGGTAGTCTTGTGCGCAAAAACAACACCTCCCACAGCGTCGGGCTTTGTCTTACGCCTACCTTCAGCGAATGCTTGCGACATCACTCGCTCGAAGAAGTGACGGTCCTTCGAGACCCCATCGACCTTCTTGACCTCGTCTTGAACGGCCTCACGATCCTTTGGCGTTAGGGCGTTCGAGCTACTATAGGGGTCTTGCAGAATAGCCTCGCCCGGAAGCGCTCGCTTGTGCCACACGAAGAAGTAGTCGGAAAGATCGGAGTACGGTATTGCATCATAGTAGGGTGGATCTGTGAACCACACTGTTGCAACGTCGTCAGGCAACGGACTCTCGCAGGCATCTGCAAGCTGAGTCTCGCCACGGCCCAGCCCGCTCGAACCCAGCATATCAACAACGCGCGCGACCCAATCAATCTGCCCTTCGAGACTCGCGCCACCGGGACCGAATCCAGCAGACTCAACGAAGTCCCACACAATAGGCAATGCTTGGCGTCCGAACGTATGCGCGACCGCCTCGAGGTCTTGGATCCACATTGCGTTCGCGCTCCAGTGGTCTGCGCATCGGCCGAGTACTAGCCCGAGGCACCGTCTCACTTCGTCACCGCAACGCGAGACGTTCAGGTGTCTCACGACGGTCAGCATTGCCACCTTCTGCCGCGCCGTGAACAGGTCGCCCCACTGCAGCATGCCGTACCGCTGCAAGCTGAACGCGCGCCCAGCCCCCGAGCCGCCACCGGTGGGGGTCGGCTCATCCGGCACCGGGCAGAGGCCCTCCTTCCCGCCTCGCTCCCACTCGGCGAGGATCGCCGCGACCCGCTCGTGCGCTTTGCGGATGGCCTCGTAGTCGTGCTCCGTGGGCAGCCGATAGTGCCGCCCCTGCTCGCCGGGCCGGAGCGTCACCACGGCCAGCATCCGCGCCCCGCCCGTGCGCCGGCCCTGCGCGTCGAAGACGACATCGGCCCCGCCGCGCTGCGCCGCGAGCTGCGGCCGCACGCGCTCGGGCGGGAGTACCGCGCCGCAGGCGACACACGTGGCCTTCGCGCGCGTCACCGTGCCGCCGGGTACCTCCTCTTCCGTCTTCGGCTCGAAGATCTCGAACTCGACGCGCGGTGGCTCGCCCGCGGGCCGCACGACCCGGTGCTTGAGCGCTCGCCTGCGCTTCGCCTTCTTGCAGAGCCAGAGCGTGCGTGCGAGCGGGATCTCCGCGCCGCAGTTCGGCGACTCGCAGCGCACTGTCCGCGCCCAGAGGTAGGCGATCGGCGTCGCGCCGTCCGGGTCCTTCGGATAGAGATCGGCCAGCTCCTTCTCCGCTTGCCGCTTGATCTCCGCCCCGACGCGGCGCAACTCCTCGGCGAGCTTCGCCCCGTGGCGCGGGATGTCCTCAATCATCACCTTGAGGATCAGGCAGGCGACGGGGTTCAGGTCACTCGCGAACGCGTCGCACCCGAGCCGCAGCGCCTCGAGCGGGATCGAGCCGCCCCCCGCGAACGGGTCCACGACTAGCGGAGGCTCCTCGCCGTGCGCCGCCTTCATCAGCGCCCGGCTCACCTCGAGATAGGTGCGTTGCGCAGCGTTATCCCAGTTCGCGAAGTCCGCGATGAACTTGAGCAGCGCCTTGCGCAGGTCCTCGTCCGTCGGCCCGACCTTCCCCTGGAGCTGCGGCAGCAGCTCCCGCGCCTTCTGTTTGAACCCGTCCGGGCAGAGCGGATCGCACGGGTCCGGCCACAGCAGCGCGAGCAGCACCGCCCGGCTCGACGCCAACGGCCGCCGCGCCCACCACAAGTGCAGCGTGCTCGGATGCCCGTGCCGGATCGACTTCTCCCGCGCGGAGTGCTTCGAGACTTCGGCAATCGGAAAGTCCACCTCGGCGAGGCGCTTGCAGTCCTTCGGGATCATGATCTCGCTCTCACGCGTATCCGCTCTCGGACGCGCGCACGGATCTCGTTGTAGAGGTTCACCTCTTCTGAATGTTCGACCACTACTACCACGGCGTATCGCTGCGGTGCGTGCTCGGCACGGGCCCATTTCTTCTCGCACCGGACGACGACGTAGTACGTGTCGCCGTAATCCGTCGAGGGCCTCCTCCTCATCGTGAAGGTGGACTTCTGAAGAGTCCCCCCTTCTCTAACGGTCGGCGCGGGCTCCATCGGACAGTCGAAGTTCGTGGACGTCAGTCGATCGACCTTTGGCTCCTCGCGGCTCCGCTGGCGGAAGGCTTCGGCGATCTCGTCGACAGATCGGCCACGGATGAGTCGGAATGACATCTTCACCCCAAGGTAGTCGAACCGCGTGTGGCGAACCGGCGGATCGTAGGCTAGCGCGACAGTGATGCGTCGCGTCCCATCCTCTTCGATGAACTCAGCGGGGATAGGAACTTCGTAGATATGGAAGTTGTCGAAGGCGAGCGCCGACTCGGCGTACAGGACCACCCTCGCCTCATCTGATGCTTGTGCCCGTTGAAGATGCGGCCGACCATACCCGCAGACTCGGAGCACTGCAGCGGTCCCTAGCGGCCTCAGAACTTCTTCGGCTGGGCCCGGCACCTCCGCCGATGATGCAAGGAGAGCACGGATGAGATTCGCTGACGCATCCGGGAAAGACTCATAGAGCCGAGCGGCAAGGTGCGCCACCTTCGGTGCGGCGAAGGACGTCCCGGTATCGGTGGTGAACAGACGCTCGATGTACTGCCTGTTCATGGACACCACCGACAACTCGTGAACCGCTCTAGGATGACCGATTAGACCATCATAGGCGCGATTACCGCCGACCTCGCACAGTTCCGGCTTGATTGCCTCGCCGATACCTGGTCCGCTCCGTGTGAATGGCGATGGTTGCTCCTGCTGGGCGATCGGTTGAAAGGAGACGCTGTCGCCGGCCGATCCAGGAGGCACGTGGGCCGAGTGGGCCAGTGCCCCGACAGTGAGCACAATTGCCCCTGTTGCTGGTTCGATGATCCTAGCCCTATCGCCCAAGAGGTACTGCGGGTAATCCTGGACGTGGCCATCGGTTGAGTTTCCTGGACCTGGATCGTGCTCGTAGTTTCCTGCAGACACGACGATGACGACATCCAGCTCACGTGCAAGCGTATCGAGGATCGAAGCCCAGGGGCTGACCTTTCCGCCCTTGTAGGGAAGACGCTGGTCGCCGAGCGATACATTGAAGATCCGACAACTATATGTCTTGCGAAAGTACTCGATGGCCTCTCTCATCTGAGTTGTGATGAGGTTCTCGTCGTCGAATTCGCACCGATCGTTCAGCACGCGAGCACTATAGAGCGTCAGCCGCGGGACGAACGAGCGCGAGCGGATGCACTCCTCGACGTCGCCGTACAATGCAAGCCCGGCCACCATCGTTCCATGTCCGTGCCCGTCCGACGGATCACCCCAAGACGTAGGGACAGTCGTTGCTTCACCGACAGCCGGACCGAGAAGCGGATGTCCCGCTGTCAGGCCACTGTCCAGCACCGCAACTCCCGGAGCACCGCTCGCGGGCGATGGGACTCTCGGCAGGTCCCCGATCCCGACATCGAGAAGTTCACTTACAGTGAGCGAGGGCTTCGGGGGAAGGTCGACAACAGCGATGTAGTCCACTTGCAGCAGTTCCTTGATGAGCGCTCCGCGGCACCGAGACCGAAGCAGAACCAGACTTTCGCCGATATAGTCATCGGTGACCCTGCCGCCGCGCTGCTCGATGAAACGTCGGAGTTCTTCGACCTTCCCGCGATTGGCCTCCCGGTCACCGAAGTCCCAGATCTCTGTATCAATTACATACTCCATCACGTCATCGAGGTCTCCCGGGTCTTCGACTCCGTCCGTCCGGAATAGGCGCCCCAAGCGGTCTTCGGGGCGGACTACACTCACCTCATCGATCGCGGCAAAGATCTGTTGGTGCGGAGCGCCCCTTTGGTCCGGAGGCGGACCTCCTTGGTACTCAGAAAGACGCCGCTTGAAATCGGACATCTCGGCATCGGACGAGAAAAGCACGAGCGTCTTGTTCTCGTCCACGCTCAGCAAGATCAATCCGCAGCGTTCCCAGGTTGCCTCATCGACGCCAGCTTGAGGATTCAATCGGACCCGAACAATAAGGCTCGGATCGATTCCTGGAGGTCGACGCCGATCGCGGAAGCTGGCCAGGACATCGTCGAGCTGATCAGCTAGAGCCTGCCCATGAGCAGCATGGTCCCTCTTCGGCGGACGTCCAAAGCCGGTCTTCTTCCGGGGAAGGTCGAACTCAGCGCGGGGCAGGATCAGATGGGGCAGATTCGGCATGTTGTCCGTGGCCCCTCCATTCAGCCCGCTACGCCTTCCGGCGCGCTTCCGCGCTTTCGGTGATTGCCAGGCGCGCTCTCTGGCGCTCTATCGCCTGGTCAAACGTCTGCTGGTCTACGGAGTCCTTGTCCTGAAGGATCGTGGTCTTGATTGCGTCCAGGCACACCCGTTCGACATCGGCGTGGCTCATGCCCTTGAATCTGGATGCGGCCGCTTTCAGGTCCACCCCACCGTGAGGGAAGTTCTTCATCTTCATCGCAAGCAGCGAACGAATCTCATGCACCGACGGGCGCGGAAACATGAGAATCTCGTCGAATCGCCGCCAGAGCGCAGGATCCAAGAGCTGCTCGTGGTTAGTGGCCGCGATCAAGATGCTTGGTGCGGCGAAGCCATCGAGAAGTTGGAGGAAGCTGTTGATGACCCTCTTGAGTTCTCCGTGCTCAGTAGCGTCGTCCCGCGCCTTCCCGATGGCATCGAACTCATCGAAAAGGACAACCCATCGACCGTTCGCAGCGTAGTCAAATACCTTGCGGAGGTTGGCTGATGTCTCGCCCAGATAAGAGGAGACAATTGCGTCAAAGCGGGTGTAGAGAAGCGGTAGACCGAGCTCGGAGGAGATGATCTCGGAACATAGCGTCTTACCGCATCCAGGTGGCCCGCAGAAGAGCAGCTTGATGGAAGGCCGAAGTCCGTGAACTCGAAGAATCTCGGACTTTCTGTACTCCCGGAGGATCCGATCGACGAGGGCCGAGCCTGCTTTGCTGAGAAGAATGTCCTGAAGGCGCCGGTCGGGTTGACGCACATCTACGAGAAGGGTCTGCCGTTCGCGATCCTTGGGCGGTAGTCCCGCATTTCCGGGAGGATGAGGTCGGGTGAGCGTAGTAGCGCCTCCGTTCTCTAAGATTCGCATGAGATCCTTCGCAAGGAGATGGTTATTCTTCTTCTGTTCCTCGGCAATCACCTCGAGCGCAATGGATCGGAACTCCTCATCGTTGCCACGCTGATGGCTGAGGAATAGTCTTCTGAGTAGTTCGCCGCGGGCCACTTTCATTCTCCTGCTTTCGCGTGATGCATTGTGAAGACCGTAATCGATACGTTCCAACGGCGCCTGATGCGTATTCCGATGATCTCGGCCACCTGTTCCAAGGGAAGCCAGCCAGGTGTCGGAGCGAAGCGACGGCGGGCATAAACCTTGTACCTTAGTGGCCGGATTGCGTCAAGGATTTTGTCATTTTCCGCATCGATTCTCCTTTCAGATTGAGTTGGTAGGCATGGTGGACGAGCCGGTCCAAGATGGCGTCGGCCAGCGTCCGATCCCCGATCATTTCGTGCCAGGCCGGGACCGGCAGTTGGCTCGAGACGATCGTTGAACGGCGGTCGTGGCGATCCTCCAGGATTTCCAGAAGGTCCCGACGACCATGATCGTCCAGCGGCGCCAGTCCCCCAGTCGTCGATCACCAGGATGTCCTGCTTGAGCAACTGGACCAGGATCTTGCCGTAGCGGCCATCGACTCGGGCGACGGCCATCTCTTGCAGAAGCCTGGGCATTCGGTAGTAAATTGTCCGATAGCCTTCCCGGCACGCCGTGTGGGCCAAGGCGCAGGCCAGATAGCTTTTTCCCACACCCGTCGGTCCGGTGATCAGGACATTATGGTGCTCTTCCACCCAACGGCACGAGGCCATCCCCAAGATCATCGATTTATCCAAGCCGCGGGGCTGGCGGTAATCGATATCTTCAAGAACCGCATTCTGTTGCAGATGCGCCTTCTTGAGTCGGATCCGGAGCTTGCGGTTATGACGTCCCGTCATCTCCCGGTCCACCAGAAGCCCCAGCCGTTCCTCGAACCCCAGGCCGTCCATGTCCCGCATCTGAAGCTGTTCGGTCAAGACCCGGGCCATTCCGCCGAGTTCGAGCGCGGATAACTTCTCCAGCGTCGGATGGATCAGCACGGCCGTTCTCCCTCATAATACTCCGCCCCGCGGATGTTGGGATGATCGATCGGAATCGTCGTCGCGGCGGTGCGCATCGGCTCGCGATCGAGGCCGGTTTTCAGAACGCTCTGGACGCTGGTATAGATGATCGCGTTGACCCGAAGAACCCGGGCGCAGGCGGCTTCCAGCCGGTCTTCCCCGTAGATTTTTCCCAGTCGCATCAGTCCCAGACAGGAACGGAAGGCCTGTTGGGGATGACCCCGCGTGCGGATGATCCGCTCGGCCAAAGCCCGCGTCGAGGCCCCGGCTTTGGCCGTCCAGTCGACGATCCTTTCCGGGGTCCACTCGGCATAGGCCTTGTGCGCGGACGGCATGTGGGCCGCCACGATCGTGTACCGATGCGGCAGATTTCGGCGAACATGCGAGACCACCAGCCGCCCTTTATGGAATCCCTCGATGGTCGTGGCCGTGATTCGCAGGTCCAGTTCCTTCCCAAACATCTGGTACGGCACGCTGTAATAGTGTTCGTCCACGGCCACGTGATAATCGACGTTGATTCGAACCCTCTCCCATTCGGCGTAGGTGTAACGCTCGAGCGGCAACAGCCGAAGCGCCGGACGATCCAGAGCCTCGTACATCGAGCTCCGACAGCCCGGAAGCTTTTGGAACGGCCGGTTATTGAGATATTCCAGCAAGGTCCGAATCTCCGCGTTGAGATCCTCCAAGCTCAGGAAAGTTCGATTCCGCAGCCGGGCCAGGATCCAGCGTTCCACCAGCAACACGCTGGCCTCAACTTTCGCTTTATCTCTGGCTTTTCGGATTCGGGCCGGGATGGCCACCGTGCCGTAATGAGCCAGCAGATCCCCGTACGTCGCGTGCCCCGCCACTTCCGCGATCGGAAAATCCACCTCGGCTAGGCGCTTGCAGTCCTTGGGGATCATGCGGTTGCGCTCCTGCCTTCAGCGGGTTTCGCGGTGGCCTTCCTCTTCGCAATGATGTTCTCGTAAAGCGCAGGATCGCCCAGCTTCTGCGCAAGGAAGTCGACCCACTCGGGCTTGTAGCAGTAGTCCTTGTGGAGATCGTCGTAGACACAGAACTGAGGGTTGCACGCCGACGGATCCGGTGCCCCGCCTGGCGGCCGGATCTTGAAATGCTCGTAGCAAAGCTTGTGGTCGTAAGTCGTGAACCGCTTGCCGAGCTTGGCCGCAACTTGCTGCGCGACTTGCGTCGGTCTAAGGAGGCCCAGGTTCGCGATCTGCACCTCCTTGGGCTTGATCATCGCCACTACCTTCTCGTAGTTCCTCATCTCCTCAGGCTTCGAGGGATCGTACTTGATCCATTCCACGGCAACCGAATCCTTGCTCGCGTGATTGCCGATCTTCGGAACGAGGAAGACCTTGAAGCTGTAGGCCAGATCGTTCTGCACGTCCGCGCTCAGACTCGACCGGAAGGCTTCCACGTATTGCTTGATCGCCTTGAACGCTCCACCAGTAGCTTTGGCGGCCGGCGCCGATGAACTCCTCGGAATGACCTGTGTGAACTGCAAGGCGAATGTGAGACCGCCGCGAATCGCGTACCGGTCACCAAACTCCGAAACCAGCAAGGACTCGAAGTTCAGCAGCATCGCTTGGCATTCGCCGAAGACTTCTGGATCGATCTGGGCAAGCGAATGATGCTCGATCTTGTTGCGGAGCCCAATGAAGAACTCCAGATTCCGCCGAGCCGCAGGGTTATTCGCCTTGTAGTGTTGCTGCAAACACTCCTTGAGCTCCCAGCGTCGAGGCTCACCATCGATCCGGTCGTACCGTCTTGAGCCGGGCTTTCGGTAGTACGGGTTGATTCCCTTGCGAAAGAACATTGCGTGAAACAGGGACGTCCAGGCGATGATCATCAGGACGACATACGCGCCTGACCGGAAGCTCGCCGTAGGGCGGTTGTAGGTCTCCACAGCGAGCAGTGCAGTCTCCCTGGCCTTTTCGACGAGCGCCTTGACGTCGTAGGGCAGCCCTCTCATAGGGTCTCAGCCTTCAAGGCAGGCGTGCTCGGATGCCCGTGCCGAATCGACTTCTCCCTCGCGGCGTGCCGCGATACCTCCGCGATCGGGAAGTCCACCTCGGCGAGGCGCTTGCACTCCTTTGGGATCATGTCTTGGCCCCCGTTCCGGCGCTCAACGGCTTCGGCTCACGAAACTCCCTGATGAAGTCAGGACGATCATTCAGCCGCGTCAGCACCGGGTCGCGGCACGAGGATGCGCGTCCGAAGACCACCGCGTGTCGATCCTCCAATGTTGAAAGAACCCCGGCATAGTCTTCGCCGATGTAGTTCCTTAGGAACTCCATGCCCGTGGCATCGAAGACGCGGAGTCCGAATACGGTGTTGCACTGGTTCAGAATGCTCTTAGTGATGTTTGCCGTCCTTTGCGTAATTATTAGGCAGCCCAGTCCGTACTTTCGCCCCTGTAGGATTGCCTTGGCAGTTCCGTTCGTGGCCGTTATGTCTCCATCGCTCGCGACGGCATTCCATTCCGGAATCAACGAGTGCGCCTCCTCGTACACGACGCAGCAGCGTGCTTGCCCGGTCATTCCTTGACTCTGAAGAACCGCAAGAGTAGATTCCGTGATGATGCGAGTGATCTCCGTGGGCGTAAGCGTGGCCATCGATGCTTGATCTTGATATGGCTTGCTGTCCTGCCGCCACACCTCGAACTGCGCGGGATTCAAGATCCGAAGCTTCTGGGGGTTCGCCGGGGCCAAGAACACCCCGAACTGCGCTTTGATCTTGGCAGTGAACTCACGGACGCTCCCGCCTTCTTCTACATTCTTCTTCACGTTCGTTTTACCTGTCGGACCGATCTTCTCCAACTCGTCGCGCGCCGCATTCTCGACGTCGGCATCAAGGAACCTCCCGAGTTCGTCTGCGTACTGATTCGTCAGGTCGAGGCAGACAACCTTGATGCCAGCACTAATCACTCGCTCCACGAGCTCGAGAGCGAGGAACGACTTTCCCACTCCCAGGATCCCGAGAATCGCGGCGTTTTGCGTCACAAGAAGGTGCGGATCGATGGAAACGGGATAGGAAGTTCCCGGAAAGTGCCCGATGGCATCCTTCTCCACGGCATCTTGCTTGGGACGAACCAGAAGCACCGCCTGATTCGGTTGCGGCAACCAGGGCACCGAATCGAAGCTCCGTCGGTCGTTGTTCCAGAATCCGATCTTCTTCGCCTGCGCCCGCACAAAGCCACGGGTGTTCTTCTCCTGAAGGACCTCTTCCTTCGTCAGCCCCTTGATCACCTGGTAGAGAACGGGTCGGCCCTTGATCTCCACCTCCACGAGACTGCCTTCGTGAAGGTCGAGGTCAGCGCGAACGAGTTCGATCTGCAGCTGGCCAACGTTGGTGTCGGATGCGACCAACCCGATCAAACGCCGATTCGTGTCTTCCGCAAGGCCACCCGCTTCGCTCGTGACGGAACCCGCGGCGGCGCTGAACGCCGAACCCTCGGATATGGCACGAACGACGGACGCATCGTGCAGAACGGCCGTGTCTATCGTAGTGGTCTTCAGGTGAATGGCGCGAAGCCAGCGGCCGCTCGCGAACCCCACATGATCCAGTGCGATTACGAGGCCCGGTTTTCCACTCTCGGTCCGCGCGAAGACCATGTCCCCGAACCGCGCGCTCGAGTCGGGATCCTCTCGAATCAGCACGAGGCCCGGGGCCTCGTGGCCAACTACCTCGCCGAGACGGGCGAGATTTTGTTGCGTCACCCAGAGCGTGCGCCACCGTCGCCAGAAATTCGCTACGGCCTCGAGCGGACGCAGCCCCACAAAGAGCGCCCACGCCAGACTGATGATCAAGTATTCGTGCGGCACCGCCCGGTGATACGTGATCAACGCGAAGAAGAAGACTACAGAGAAGATCGCCCGTGGGCTGCCTGCCGCGTCTGCGAGAAGTAGGCCCGACCGAGCAGCCTTCTGTACGAGGGGCCGCGCTGAATCCTTTAGGGCAATCGCTAAAACTGCTGCTGCCAACACAACGAGGACGTACAGCAGCGCGGCCGACCATGTGAAACGATCGAAGTCGATCGAAGTCGCTGAAGCCCACGGATTGACCGCAAGCAGTGCAACGGCCGCCGCAACCGCGTAGGAGATGGCGTCAGCGGGCTTGGTAAAGAATGGCGTGACCAGAAGGCTGCCGAGCAACAGCGCCGCAAGCGCCGAATAGAACCAGATGCCTCGCTCGCTGGTCGGAGGAATCCAATTGCCGGATGCGGCCCATGACGCGACGAAAAGACCGACCAGATAGACGATTAGGATGATGAGCCGGCCGCGCTGGCCAATGGAAGACTGGACTGTCACGACCCACCATCCCGCGAGTAGTTACGCCAAGCGAAGCCGGCGTCGGAGCGGATAAGCAGCGTGTGGACCACGGGCCTGCCCTGTCGCCCTGCGGGAACTGGTCTGGCTTCCGGCGTAATGCGTCGTGACACCTCCGCGATCGAGAAGTGCACCTCCGCCAGCCGCTTGCAATCCTTGGGGATCATGGTTGCGCCGCTCCACCAGATTGTTTGTCAACCTCAAGAAGGTCGGCCACTGCGGCGCGAACAACCTGCCAGCAGATACGGCAGGTGTCCCCATCGGGACGATCCTTGGAAAGCCTCTGAACGTATGGATGGACAATGTTCCGGGACTCTCGCAACGCATGGCTGAACCGTTTGACATCGCCCTGAAGCCAACCGGCCTCATGCGCCACGTCGATCAGACTGGACAGGCTCCAATCCTGAATCGGCTTGACCGCTCCTGTCTTCTCCTTGGGCGCTGCCTTCGCCTGGTTGACGGCCTTCATGTTGTGTTCGGCCTTGTGCAGCAGGACGCCCTCGAGGATGCTGCCCATCATGACCACGGCGGATAGGTGAGCGTCCGCTCGAAAGCATCTCTGGGCTTCAGCCCACCGAAAGACCAGGATGTCGGCAAGCGAGGCATCCGTCACCAAGCGTGCGAAATCCGGTGGCGTTTCCAAGGGCGTATCTTTGGGTTTCGGCACGCTCGCCGCGGCCTTGCGCTCCCGAATCTGTGGCTCGACGCCGACGAGCGCGAGTTCAAGACCCTCGACCTGCAGTATCTGATTCAAATGGCCCGTTACGGCCTGCGTGACCGCCGCGTCGCCTCGGTATTCCTTGGGCGAAGCCAAACGTTTCAAAACTTTCTCGAGTTGATATGTTCCATTAATCGATTGGAGCACTTCCAGCGCAAACCATTTTCTCGTGGAGGACATACCTTGTGGATCCACATCAGCGCGCCGAAAGAAATCACATATTTGCGTTTTTGTACGGTATGGCCCTGGCACTTCGTACCTGCCGCCCGCACCTTCTCCAGCTCCACATATCGATTCGGCGATAGCTTCTAGTATGCTATCATCAAGTGGTTTCAGCATTAGCGTTCCCTCTTATTCAAATCTCCTCGGCTCCACCCGCTCGCCGAATCCGGGCTTGCGGGCGTTCTATCCGCGGTCAGGACATCGCTCCTTGCCTTCGGCGCACGACACCATGAAAATGCGATGGTGGTCGGCGAATAAAATGCGAATTGGCATGTTGTCATCATGAATCTGATCCGGTGTATTCTTTTTGTCCATCCCTTACCTTCATCGGCCTTGTCATGGCATCCACCGCCAAGTAATAGTGCGCAACCTTAGTCACTTCATGCCAATCGAAACGGGCGGGGTCCTTGATCGGTTCCTGGAGAGTAGGCTTGGTAGAGCAGTTGGTCACTACATAGAGATAATAACAGTCGCGCCGGTCTTCGGCGACACGGCGTTCGTTGGGTGTCAACAAGATCATGCCGGCGGCCTCAGACAAACCCTTGACCTCGATGAGGCGCAATTCGCCCGAGTTCAAATCCAGGCTGGTCACATCGTAGCCGAGGTTCTGTTCATGAACGTCGAAGATCTGCCGGCCGGAGGAACGCTCGTATTCTATGACGATCCGCATGGCCGTCGCCTCGGTCTCGGGGTTCGGCCGCATGCGCCTAAGTTCCGGGGCTTCACGCTCGGGATGCGGGAGAACCATCGCGCTCGCCATTCGTTCGACATTCTGGAGCGTCAAGGATTTCTGCTGAAGGAGTTCGCGCCTTCTTTTTTCCCTGCGGGATAAGAGCTCGGCATGCCTGTTTTCAGCCTGGGCGAGCCGGCCTTCCGCTCCGGTAATGCCCTTATTGACTTCGTCGCAGGCTCGGCCTATTTCGTCATCGGCCCGCTGGATCAATTCCGTCAGGGATATTTCGATATGCTGACCGACACGCTCAAGATCGGCCAGGCGTTCTTTCCGAACTTCCTCGAGGAAAGGCTGTAGAACATGATCCTGGAGCCAGTCCGATGGCTCGGGGAGAGAAGCAATCTCGGGAAGTGTAATCGGCGAGGCTGCCGGGGTGAAGTTCCCTATAATATTAGGCTCTCGGAGAATGGGCTCTTTATCGGGCGCGATCTCCAGGGCAAACAGCCGCTCGTGGATCACGTCGCCGAGCCCGTCCACTACACAGGCTCGGTAGAAATCCAACCGCGCTGGAGATTCGTGCTGGAGCGAATAGAAGCAGGCGCCCTTATTGAGAGCCTCGCGGGCATGGGCATAGGAGTTCCTGCGGATGGCCTCGAATAGCGGGTGTCCGGGCGTCACCCATTCGAGGTTATTGCTCTCGGCGGTTTCCCTGTCCGTCGAACACCGGGGATACTTATTAGCTAGGGTTGGTAGCTTCCAATCCTTTTCCTGTTCGTAGCGCCGGAGGATATTGGGGGTCTTGCCGGGTTCGAAAACGTGAGGTAAATTCTCAATGGCCTTGATCCGCATCGGGACGGTGTCGGCCGCCTCGCGGATGAAGCGGGCAATGGTTTCAGGAACTACCCGCCGCTCTTGGGCCCGGGCGCGGCGCTCGATGAGCATTTCGAGGTTGAGGTTCTTTACGGCCAGGCCTTCGAGGGCGTTCTGGCAGATCGCCCGGAACCGGCCTTCGTCGACATTCTGGAGAATCCGGTCTTCGAGGTCGGCGGCGCCGAGCTTGCCCGCATAATAGTCCCGCAGAATCCGCTCGACATGGGCCGAGGGGAGGATTTCGCCGATGACGTTGAAGACGGCATCGTCATCCAGCGCGTCGCGGATTTGCTTGAGTTTATCCAAGAGTCGCTGAAGGACGCTGCCCTCGATCGTATTCGTCGCCACGAAGTTGAAAATCAAGCAGTCTTTCTTCTGGCCGTAGCGGTGGATACGGCCCATGCGCTGTTCCAGCCGATTGGGGTTCCAGGGGATGTCGTAATTGAAAAGGATATGACAGACCTGGAGGTTGATGCCTTCGCCCGCGGCCTCCGTAGCGACGAGGATCTGGCTTCCTCCGTCCCAGAACTGTTGTTCCGCGTGGAGCCGGGTGCCGGGTTCATCGCGGGAGCCTGCCCTCATTCCGCCGTGAATAATGCCGATTTTGAAGCCCCAGGTCTTGAGCTTGGCGACAAGATAGTCCAGGGTATCCTTGAACTCCGTGAATATGAGGAGCCTCTGGTCGGGATTATCAAAGAAGCCCTGCTCCTGGAGAATCGATTTGAGCTTGAACAGCTTGGCTTCGATGTTCCGGTCTTCCACGTTCTTGGCCTGTTCGGCCAGGCTGAGGAGTTCGTCGATTTCATCGCGGACCTGGTCGGCGTTTTCGGCCAGGGTGACCGCCTCGAGCAATTCCTCGAGACGCTGACGTTCGCCCTCTTCCATCTCTTCGAGCTCTTCCGGGTCGGGAAGATCGGGCGGGGCAACCTGGATGAGTTCGATGGCCTTCTTGAGGCCAAGTTCCAGTCGGCGGGCGCGGTTCTCGAGGCTGCACCGGACGGCATGGATGCTTGAGGCCAGGCGCCTTTGATAGAGGGCCATAAGGAAACCGACGGCCCGGGCTCTGGGATTTTCGCCTTGGGCGGCCGCTTTGACGCTTTGCCGCTTGACGAACCGCGTGATCTCGTTATAGAGGCGGTCTTCATCGCCGTCTATCTTGAAATCGGCCGTTATCGGGATGCGCTTTGTGAAGATTTTTCGCGCGACCCAAGTGCCGTCCGGCTGTCGCTCTGGGAAAAAGACCATGGCTTCCTTTGTGCGGCGGAGGTAGAAGGGTGCGCGGCGTCTTTCCATGGCCTCGCGGATCGAGCGGACATCGGCATAAACGTCAGGATCGAGGAGCTGGAGGAAGAGGGTGAAATTCTCTGGATTGCCCTTGTGGGGCGTCGCCGTCATGAGCAGGATATGGTCTGTCGTATCCCTGAGGAGTTCGCCGAGGGCATAACGGGCCGTTTTTCGCGACGGCGGGGTCCATGACATCCGATGGGCTTCGTCAACGATGACCAGGTCCCAACGGACTTGCCTGAGTCCGGGGAGGATGTCCATTCTTTTGGCCAGATCGAGGGATGTGATGACCTTCTTCTGCTCCAGCCATTGGTTGACGCCGTATTGTTCCTTGATGTCGCCGCCCTTGAGGACGATGAACTTCTCGTTGAACTTTTCCTTGAGCTCGCGCTGCCATTGAAAGGTCAGGTTGGCGGGGCAGACGACCAGGATCTGATCGGCCAGCCCGCGCATTTGGAGCTCTCGGAGGAGGAGGCCCGCCATGATGGTTTTCCCGGCGCCGGCATCGTCGGCCAGGAGGAACCGGACTCGCGGCAACTTGAGGAGATAATCGTAAACAGCTTCGAGCTGGTGCGGAAGAGGATCGATTCGGGAAATGGATAGGCCGAAATAGGGGTCGAATTCGTATGCTATGCCGAGAGAATAGGCTTGAAGGCCGAGGCGAAGGAGGCGGCCGTCTCCATCGTAGGTGAAGACCGAATCGAGTATCGTCAGGGAGGCGAGGTCGGAGTGCGGGAGGTGCACTTTCCGGTAGCGACTGGACGTCAGGCCGACAAGTCCCAGAACCCAGATGTTATCGTTCTCGAGACGCACGGTCTCGATTCGCATCGGCTCGTCGAAAAGCGCGCCGGAAAGGATTTGGCCCTCGCGGAGGGTTACAGAGCTCGTTTGCGTCTTTTGAGTCATCTGATTAGTCCCCAAGCGAATTTGAGGGCGTGACCCCTTTCCAGAGCTTCTGGAGACGCTGATCCCTCGGACAACAGGCTATAGTACCACTCCTATTCCTTCAAGGCGACTATGCCCAGCCCCATCCGCCTTTACATGCCAAAAAACGAGATTATGCCTTGATTTTACAAGGAAATAGGGGAATCGTCAATAACCTTTAGAGGTGATTGTTAGGAACATTGCTTCGCCCTGTGTTATTTATGGGCCTCGCTTACATCGGATTCGGGGAAAATGCCCTTGAGCCTACTTTTTCACAATTTCGCATATCGGCTAAACAAGTGCGAGACATCACACTAGGATTAGCTAGCTCAGGGGCTTCCTCGCCTTGCCGTTTTATAAAATCGTACTTGGGCTAGCTGGCGCGGCGGCCATAAGGCTTGAAAATACCACTCCAAAAGTGATAAATTAGCTAGGGGAGTGAAGCGCTAAACGCAATCAATCTGAACCGCGATGGAGTCGGCCGTTAGTTGGCCCGGTCATCTCGGTCCATGAGAAAGCTGGTAGAACCAGGGAATTATGATGAAATCCTTCGCAGGAAAAGGGCAGAATATCTCGGAAATGAAATAAGCTGTAATGAAAGGAGGACGGTAGATTGACTATTATTGGTGAAAGAACCGTCAAATGTATGGTTTGCAATGCGGAGAGTAGCCATCTCGGGTATGTCACAATACACATCAGGAGACCTCACGATCTTGATCTTGATATGCGGCACACAGGACACGACACTTTGTCGATGAGCCTTTTAATCCAGGAATGTCCAACCTGCGGGTATTGCGCGCCTGACCTTTCTTTGGGTCCTGAAACAGCGGCAGATGTGATCCGAAAAATAGAATACCAAGAACAATTAAAATCGCCCGAATTCCCTCATCTGGCAAATGTTTTTCTTTGTCATTCACTTATTCAAGAACGCGAGGACAACTTTGCCGTTGCCGCAATGGAGGCCATTAATGCAGCTTGGGTTTGCGATGACGCTTCACATCAGGAAGGCGCAAGGAAATGCCGACTCAGAGCCGTGAAGATGTACGATGAGGCCAAAGCGAGATTACAGAGTCTCACGAGCATAATGGGAAGGCATGATGATGCAGTTCTTGTTACCGACCTGCTACGCCGCGCCGGAGAGTTCGAATTGGCCATGGTCTCATGCAAAAAGGGCTTGGGGCTACAACCGGAAAAAGACATACGCACCCTTCTGGAATTTCAGCAGGTGCTAATCGAGAGGAAAGATATCGACAAGCACACAATGGAAGAGGCGGGGATGTATTTCAGAATACGTGCACTTGGTCTGGACGACACTTGAGTTGACAGGCGTCAGAGATCCCATTAAATTCCTTGTCCAAATTCTTTTGCCTGTCCACGTCACTTTATGGTATCTTTTATCCCCCAAAAAATTAAAGGACAGAATAATCATCTTCGTCTTTCTTTTTTGTTTTATCAACTTTTTGTCCTGCCGTAGGAAAAGCTCGCTGCCATTGTGCGGCTTTTTGGATTGTTAGATGTCCGTCCCTCTCTGCCTCGCCTAATATTTGCATTTCATCAAAACCGTCTATTTGGACCGTGCTTAAATAAACCCATTGGGTAGCCCTAGCAATCCCGACAAAGAGCATTTTTTGTCGCGCTTCTCCGAAGGTTCTTGGAAAAGCACGATTTCCTAGCCTAGGCAACATCACTGTATCAAAAGTAAGACCCTTCGCTTGGTAAAACGTGGCAATTTTGGGAATAAGATTGCCGAAATCGCAAGAAATATCGACCTTTTTCCCTCTCTCAACTTTAACGGCTTTTTCAACATGGGTCTCTCTTTCTTCTAATCCCGCTGCAATCCCATGGAGAAGACGGTTTGTAGGAACAATAATTCCGATGCGCTCATTATTTAGCTGTCTTTGTTTTATGATCTCGGCCAGACGGTCAATTTCGCTATCAAAATCGGGGGCTATAAATAGAAGAGGTTTTTCCTTCACTTTTTGTTCTGTGTGAATCTGCATCAAAAATTGGCTTCTTGCTTGCACATCCGGAATAAAATGCGAGGCCAACTGAGCAACATAGGCGGCATTTCGGTAATCCCCAAGAAGGCTTAGATATCTTTTTTGAATCCCTAAAGTTTCAACGATGAATTTTTCGCTAGCGCCATCTTCAAAAATCTTCTGGGCGGGGTCGGCAAAAACGGTAACATGGCGTGAAATAAGGCGCATAATTTCATACACATCTGGAGCGAGATCCTGACCTTCGTCTACCATGATAAAATCAAGAGGAAATCGCAAATTCGATCTGCTCCTTAAGAGATTAAGAACGTCAGCCCTTACCTTGGGAAAATTCACAATTCTGCTATTATTTTGAAAGGGGAGACGCCGGGAAATATGCTTCTCATACATGTCGCAACACCAATAATCGAAGGTGCTTACGGCATCATCCGGCAAATGAAGAAATTCAAAGCCCGAACGAATATATTCTTTGATGACGTTAGTAAAAACAAAGACGCGGTAGCGATCATGGGAAACTTTGTATTTTTGCTGTAGATAGTTGGCCCTGTGAATAAGCACTTGGGTTTTTCCGGAACCGGGAGGACCAAGGACAAGGCGATGGTCGTCGGGAGGGAGTTCGACGACTCTTTGCTGTTCAGGCGTCAGGTCACTTAATGGAAGGAGCCAAACATTGGGCATAGAAGCGTTCCTTTTCGTTAATTATTTCTTTTTGTATCATTTAGGATTTCAGGTCGCGGAATGTCATCACGAATATCACTTTTCTTCATATGGCGTCTCTTCATTTCTTTATCTATCTTATTCAGCAATTTTTCATCGTCGGCCAGTTTTGCCCCAGTATATAGCCACCCTAGCTCCCAGTCTGTCAAAATCGCCAGCGGATTAAAAAGAGCAATTGCATTATTTAGGATTTCTTTTGATTCCTCAGATTTTCCTAAAGATTCGAGGCAAATGGCTTTTAAAACTATCGTCGGCCCGGACACTTTCATTTCTCCGATGCGCTTGTCAATAATATCTAAAGCCTCTTGGTAAAGCCCTCTCTTTCTATAGCACAAAGCGAGATTGAATATTGGATAATCATAGTCTGGCTCGGCTTTGGCGGCTTCAAGATACGCTTTTTCGCCCCGTTCATAATCTCCCAGTTCGACGTAATAGATTCCTTGAAGGTTCAATATCTCAGGATCCGGTCTGTGCAATTTATTAAGGGCGGTCCGAAGGTAGTCCAATGCTTTTTCCCGCTGATTGAGCTCTGCGGACCATTGGGCGAGTTGGATAAAGGTATCCCGATCTGCAGCAGTTCCGCCGTTTTTCTTGCGCAACATTTCTTCAGCATCCTCGATCTTGACTTGAAGGACATTAGGATTATAGACATTGACAAGAGGATTCTCTATGGATCCTGCGAGAACTGAGGAGGGATTTTTTGAAAGATAGGCGCGACATTCAAATTGCTTCCCGCGGGTAATTCTGTATTCCATCGTTATTTTTTCACCAGGCGAAGCACCGGCCGGGAGTGTCCAGATTTCATTAAAAATTACGTGCCGATCTGCCTCGCTGACAACTTCGAAACGAAGCTCTTTAGCTTCGGGAATATTTTTAGGAACCATAAATTTCTCAGTCAGAAACGTACCGTCTGAGGGAAAAGGAAGAGGCTCTTTGGCAGGAATAAGAGGAATCAATTTCCCGTCTGAAGCGACCAGAGCGATGGAATCGTGGAGAAGCGGTTGAACGAAAGGACGGCCGAGAACATTCTTAATGGCTGCGTTCCAAGCGGCCCCGCGGGCTACGGCCAGCTGTATATCCAAATAATCTTCGTAGGTTCCGATTTTCGAATTTTTAAAATATCTGGTTACGGCATCTCTAACCTGAGGAATTAAGCAACTCCCTCCAACCATTAAACAAAAATCGATTTCGTCGGGGATCTTTTCGGCTCGATCCAAGGCATCATGTAGAGGAGCAAATATAGATTGGGTCAGCCTGAATTCAGTTTCCCTGGCGAAAAGAAAATCCGTATCAAGAAACGGCGACAGCAATTTTTCAAATTCGACGGCGGAAAGGGCGGGTTGGCTCAAATTGAGTTTCCTTTGCCCAAGGCTGCAGCTAATGGTCGGCTGATGGGCGACCACGTGTTCTTTATCGGAATCGTTATAGCGGCCGAATTTTTTAAGGCGGTCAATTTCTTTACAAATAGCAATTTTCAGGGCTTCGGCTTTGCTTAAGAGCTGCGGTTCGAGACCCTTTTTCTTCTGGGCCCAAGTGAGGTCGTAAGTTTTTAGGCCATTTTCCGCAAGAATTTTTGGAATCAGGCACTCATGAACGATCGCAGCGTCAATATCTCCGCCACCCAAGCGGTGATAGCGGGATACAGATAGCTCACTCATCGTGAATGCGCTTGTATTAGGATCTCTGCTAATTTCAACAACGGAAACATCGCAAGTTCCCCCTCCGAAATCAAATACAACGCAAACCGAGGGACGATCCGAAGATATTAAGCCTTTATCGCTATTTGTAAGGAAGTAGTCGGTGAGAGCGGCTGTAGGTTCGTCAAAGAGATCATCATCAGCGAGTTTTAAGCCGGCATTTTGGGCGGCCAGCATGGTGTCGCGTCGTTGATTGAGCTGAAAAGAAGCAGGCACTGTAACCGAAATGGAGTCATATGAGGGCGATTCCGAGGTGGCAGATTTCGCGAGAAAAGAAAGGATATGACCGGCTATTTTGGAAGCGTGGTTGAAATCTTTGGGTGCTCTGAAGTAGGTCTTCCGGAGACCCATCTCGTTCTTCGTCTCATAAAACAGACTTTTTTCAAAAACCAGGCCAAGTTCTTCTTGAATAGCGCGGAGACGTTTCGCTCCCTCCCCTACCCAGACTTTGAAATCTGGAAGGATTGCGACTACGGAAGGCACGAGGGGGCTCGAGTAGATGCCTTCGCGCGTCTGCTGCTCAATTTCAAGAGTGCGGCAAATGGGAGTATCAACTGCGTTCCACGTCACCTCGGCAACTGTGCAATTAGTCGTTCCTAGATCTATGCCTATTGCACGAATTGTTTTGGCACTTTTTGTTTCAAATAGGGGCAGGAATTTTTCGTTAAATTTCATCCTAAATGCTCGCTTTCAAAATATGCTAGTTTTTGGCACGAATATACAGCTAACGTTTTCTATTTTCATCTATTTTTCGGTAAACCATTTTTTATGCCAATCAAAAACAAAATCGAAATATTCCTTCAAATCCTGAGGTGTCATTCTATCGAAGCTATAACCGTAGAGCTTTCCTTTTTGTTTTAATGAATCTTTAAAAACAGGAAACTTGATAATTCTATCTTCATAGTTTTTCCTCGCTTCTATGGGGATCAAATCTGCCGCCGCCTCAAAAGTCTTTTTGGCAATTATATATACCTTATGAGGATAACCCTCAATCGGCTTAAACTTCTGGTCCTTAATGGGGAAATAAGCACCGAATCCTTTGCTGCCCATCGAAAGAAAACCCTCGGTTTCTGCCAATCTTTCCCTAAACTCTTTATATATTTTTGAGAATTCGTTGAATTTTGCAGGAATAGAATCTATAAACTCTTCAAAGGATATTTTGCCTGCATGGCGTTTGTTACTAGATATGGTTTCTCTATCTTTCGTTATCAGATAGGGCTTTATAAACTGAGATCCATCGGCTTCGAAAAAATCCGCCGATGCGCAATAAATATCAAAATTAGACAATTCGTTGAGGTATTCGACTGCCCTTTTCGTTCTTTCATCCACTTTATCGCAAAATATGATCAAACGAAATTCGCCCTTTTGAAGGTTGCTCGATACGCTCGTTATGAAATCTTCACAGTTGAATTCATCCTCCTCATCGGTTTTCGTTTTTTCATAATGCCGTTCGACCGCTTTCGCTAGTGTTATATTTTTTAGGTCATCGGATTCACAACGATCACTATTAAAATATTGTCGTATGCTCTTATCGAACGCATCATATGGCATTCCCCAAAGGTTTGAAGCATATTCAATAGTCTGGGCTACGACTTTTCGTATGTCTGTGTTTTTTTCGAGCTTGAACTCAATTATAGTGATAAGTCCGCTCGCATCAATGCCGAGGAGGTCAATGGAACCGGCATCCTTAAGATAAAATTCTCTTCCGATAATTAGTATTGGCTTGAATTCTGAATCAATTTCATCCAAAGGGACAATTTCTGGAAATCTTTTTACGATCTCTTGGAGCTCCTCTTCTCTCTCGAAAGCTCGAGATTCAATAACTTTGGGTTTGTTTTCGCTGATTTTTATTAATCGTCCCATTTTCGCGCCTATCTTAAAATCGAATAATACCGAATACTTAGCTTCGAAATATTAGCCACTTTAAAGCTGCTGGGAGAGCGGTCCTTGAGCCGGCGCAGGAAATCGAACCATTGATTATCCGTGACACCGACCCAGAATTTCATGGCTCCCTAGCTAGGTTACGGCCTTTCTTCCTGGCGGCTTCGCATCGCCAATTCACTAAAGTACCTATTTTATTACCCATTTAATTGCGTATTACCCGGTTTCGGCTTAATGCGGCGCCATTTGGCATCCCTCCCCCGGCCAAGGCACTCAATCGTTCCTGCTTGGCGCTCTTTTTTTAAAACCCTGCGTATCATGTCGACGCTCACGCCCGGGCATTTTGCCTGAACATCGCCAATTGAAAAATCATCATTGAGCCCCGCTATGGCAGCGAGAATAAATTCTGTTTTAGCTCCCCGCGGGCTCTTGAGCTGCCCGACCCGCTCTTCGAGCTCTTTATAAACTTCCTTGAACGTAAAAAGAATGAAGTTAATATAAGGCCAGGGATCGTGTTTTTTTTCGTGCCAGCCCCTGGAACTCTGTTCCAGCGTTTCGTAGTATCGGTCTTTATTCTGTTCAATATGACGCTCGATACTGATATACTTCCCCACCTCATAACCCAAATGATAAGACTGAAGGAGCAAAAGAAGTCTTGATACGCGTCCGTTGCCGTCCCTGAACGGATGGATACAAAGAAAATCCAGATTCCAGGCTGCCAAGAGCACCGGCGGCGGGATCCTGCGCTCTTCCATTCCTTGATTCCACAGCTTGACTAGATCCTTCATGGCCCTGGGAGTGTCTTTAGCAGGGACTGTTTTGAAACGAACCCTTTCTCTCCCGTCGGGAAATCTCTCGATGATATCGCTGTCCTTTTCTTTGTAGCTACCGGCATCGCCGATATTTGCCCTTGCCAGGGTATGAAGTTGCCGTACGGTGTCTTCATTGATTTCAAGCTTCCTCCCGCTTTCGTGTATGAGTTTCAAAGCATCTCGGTAGCCTCTGACTTCTGCTTCATCCCTATCTCGAAGCAGGGATTTGCCGAATACCACTGTGGCGATCCTTGAACGGTCAACGGTAACGCCTTCCAGGCGGTTGGAGGATACGGCGCTCTCGATAAGGGCATGTTCTCTGAGCGTTTTGAGTTTTTGGGGG
>Ga0315297_10000196_pt1 | contig 33275 bp, 40 predicted proteins | sample YL17G15_0_MG_FD_203628 | JGI IMG/M metagenome (GOLD analysis project Ga0315297, IMG submission 203628) | Sediment microbial communities from Yellowstone Lake, YNP, Wyoming, USA - YL17G15_0 | ecosystem: Environmental > Aquatic > Freshwater > Lake > Sediment | place: USA: Wyoming | collected...
TGCCCAAACCCATACCGCCCACCATACCCGACCTCGCTCCAATCATCCAAAGGGCGAAATCCACGACCAGCATAGCGGTCAAGGACAGCCCGGCCATACACTGCAGGATAGGGTTCGAAGACATGGAAGATGAGAAGATTGCGGACAACGCAACGGCAGTGATAAACACAATAACCGCCGCCCTGCCGAAAGGCAGGGACCAAATAAAGAACGCCTACATCAAGCTCACGATGGGCAAGCCCGCCAAGATAGAAATGTGATTATAATGAAGAAAGGACGTGCGGAGCCGAGGAAGGACAAGATGGACGCGGTGGACGCGCTCGCCGCGAAGATAACGAAGCACCGGGTGGTGGGCGTGATGAGCCTGCACAAGGTGCCCACCGACGCGCTGCAGAAGATAAGGGGTGAACTCTCGGAAGCCGTCATCAAGGTCGAGCGGAAGGCCGTGATACAGAAGGCTTTGGAGAAGAGCGGAAAGGCCGAACTGATCAAGGTGCTCGGCAGCCAACCCGCCATAATAATGTCCGGAACGGACCCGTTCAAGCTCTACAAGTTCATACGCGCAAAGAAGTCGAAGGCCGCGGCAAAGCCGGGCGACATCGCGCCCGATGACATAACCGTTTCCGCCGGCCCGACCGACATACCGCCCGGGCCGGCCATCTCTGCGCTCGCGAAGGTGAAGATAGCAGCAAAGGTGGAGGGGGGAAAGATAGCGGTCGCAAAGGACTCGCTTGTCGCGAAGAAGGGCGATGTGATATCGGCAGAACTTGCGTCCGCGCTGGCCATGCTCAAGGTCCAGCCGATGGAAATAGGGCTGGACATCTCCGCGCTCATAGAAGACGGCATGTTTTACGGGAAGGACGTGCTGGCCGTTGACGAAGCGCAAATCCTCGCCGACATCGGACTGGCCGCACTGCAGGCGTTCAACCTCTCGCTCAACTCGGGCTACCCGACCAAGCAGACAATAGGCCCGATGATAACCAAGGCGTTCCTCAACGCGAAATCGTTGGGAGTGGAAGCAGGCATACTGGACAGCGGGATAATAGAAGACCTGCTCGCCAAGGCGAAGCGCCAGGCGGACGCGCTCGCATCAAAAATTCCCGCTCAATGAATGGAGGTAAGAAACATGGAAATGGTATACGCCGCGTTGTTACTGCACAGCACGAAGCAGCCGATAAACGAAGCAAATGTGAAGAAGGTATTGGCTGCGACGGGCGCGCATGCAGACGATGCGAAAGTGAAGGCATTGGTAGCCACACTCGAAGGCGTGAACATAGATGAGGCCATAAGCAAGGCGGCGATGCCGGTAGCGGCAGCTGCCCCGGCAGCGGAAGGCAAGAAAGAGGAAAAGAAAACCGAAGAGTCCGCCGCCGACAAGGAGAAGAAAGCGGAAGAAGCCGCTGCGGGCCTCGGTGCGCTTTTCGGGTAAAGTGATTAGCATGCCGACGTGGTTTTTCAGTCGGCAATAGGTTTTTCTATTCCCAAATCTATCAAAAGATAGGTCTTTATGGCCACTGACAAGAAGGCGCTGCTTGCGCAGCTGCAAAGGGATTGGAAGAAGTATTGGGGGCTGGACACGCTCACGCAGCTAGGCTTCAAGCGGTTCAGCTGCAAGAAGTGCGGAAAGGCCTACTGGGCGCTAAACGAGCAATCCGTCTGCAACGACGCGAGCTGCAGGCCGTACGATTTCATAGGAAACCCCGTCGGAAAAAAGATGGACTACTTCAAGACGTGGGAAGCCATTGAGAAGTTCTTTGTAAAGGAAGGGCATGCGCCGCTGAAACGCTATCCTGTGGTGTGCAGATGGTATCCGCTTTACTTCACCATCGCCGGTATAGTTGATTTCTACAGGATGGACGGCGACAAGCTCACGTTCGAGTTCCCGGCAAACCCCTCCATATTGAACCAGCCGTGCCTGAGGTTCAACGACATACCGAACGTCGGTGTGAGCGGCCGCCACTTCACGTGCTTCAACATGGTGCAGCAGAGCGCGCTCTACGAAGGAAAGAAGGGCTACTGGAAGGAAAGGTGCATCGACCTTGACTACCGCCTGCTCACGGACGTTTTCAAGATCAAGCCGCAGGAGATAAACTTCATGGAAGACGTGTGGGTCGGCCATGGCGCCTTCGGGTATTCGATGGAATATCATATACGGGGCCTTGAGGTGGGCAACGCCGTGTTCACCGAGTTCGCGGGCACGCCTGAGAAGTTCGAGCCGATGAAACAGAAGGTCATAGACATGGGCGCAGGCCACGAGCGGTTCACATGGCTGACCAACGGAACAAACACGGCTTACGACTGCGTGTTCGGGCCAGTGATAGACAAGATGAAAACGAAGGCGGGTGTGAAGCATGACGAGAAGCTGTTCAACGCCTACTCAAAGCTGGCGGGCCAGCTGAACATGGACGAGGTCGCGGACATAGAAGCGGCCCGCAGGGAAATAGCGAAGAGGCTCGGCGTGTCCGTGGGCGAACTTAAGGAGAAGGTCGAGCCCATGCAGGCGCTCTATGCAATTGCGGACCATTCAAAGACGCTGCTGTTCGCGATGGCTGACGGCGGGCTGCCTTCGAACATCGGCGGGGGCTACAACCTGCGCGTGGTCCTGAGGCGGGCGCTGTCGTTCATAGACAGGTTCCAGCTGCCGTTCGACCTTGTCTGGGCGGCCGAGCGGAACGCCGCATACCTCAAGCCGCTCTATCCGGAGCTTGAGGAGAACCTGCCGAAGATCCGCGAGATACTGGCGGTCGAGGAGAAACGCTACAGAAGTGGGCTTGAAAAGGCCAGAAAGACCGTGGAATCCGTGGTGGCGAAGGGCGGGAGCATAAGCGAAGGGAAGATGATCGAACTGTACGATTCCCATGGAATAACGCCTGAGCTCGTGCAGGAAGCGGCCGAACGGCACGGCGTCAAAGTGACCATACCGCCGGACCTTTACGCGAAAGTCTCGGAGCGGCACATGAAGAAGGAACGGGAGAGGACCAAACTGGACATAGACGTGAACGGACTGCCGGCGACGAAGAAGCTGTATTACGATGACATGAAGATGAAGGAGTTCGAAGCGAAGGTGTTGAAGGTCATCGACGGCAAGTTCGTAGTACTTGACAGGACGGCATTCTATCCTCGCGGCGGAGGGCAGGAACCCGACCACGGCATGATAAGCGGGTGCAAGGTCTACGACGTAGAGAAGACGGGCGAAGTGATCGTGCATTCGGTGGAGGACCCGAACTTCAAGGCCGGAGACAAGGTGAAGTGCGCCCTGGATTGGGAGCGCCGCAAACAGATAACCGTCCACCACGACGCGACGCATATGATCAACAAATCCGCGCGGGAAATCCTCGGCCCTTGGGTGTGGCAGGAAGGGAGCAAAAAGGACGCCGACAAGGCGCACCTTGACGTGGACCATTATGATGCGCTGACCGAGGAGCAGGTCAGGAAGATAGAGGCGCTTGCGAACGCGGCCATCGCGAAGGCCATGCCGATAGGGAAGTTCGAGATGAAGCGCACGGACGCGGAGAAGAAATTCGGATTCGGGATATACCAGGGCGCGGCCGTGCCAAGCAAGGTCCTTAGGTTGATTAAAACCGGCGATGAGGTGGAGGCGTGCGGAGGCACGCACGGCGACAACACCAAGGAGCTCGGCCGCATCATAATCACAAAAACGGAGCGCCCTGCGGACGGCACGGTGCGCTTCGTGTACAAGGCCGGTCCTGCGGCCGAGCGGCACTTCAAGGAGATGGAAGAAACGCTCAAGGAGAGCGCGAAGCTGCTCGGCGTCAGGGAAGGCGACGTCCCGAAGGCCGCGGCCGAACTGTTCGAGAAGTGGAAAGCGGCGAAGAAGAAACTGGAACGCCTGCAGCTGGAGCTGGCGAAGAAAAAGACCGAAAGGCTGGCATTTGCGGAAAAGAAGGGGCTGAAGATGCTTGTGGAAAAGGTACCGAACGCCGGCATAGACCAACTGCGGGAGATGTCAAGGAAACTTTCCGCGGACGATACGGCAATACTTCTTATCGGGATTTCGGACCGCGCTTACGTGTTCGGCTCGGCCGGCCAGAAGGCCGTGAAGGCGGGCGTAAACATCGGGAAAGCCGTCGGCGAAGCGTGCGCCGCCCTGGGCGGAAAGGGCGGAGGGACAGCCACTCTGGCGCAGGGAAGCGGACCCGACAAAGAGAAAGCCGACGAAGCGCTCAGAAAAGCAAGGGGGGTGCTGCCGTGAAATACTACTACGTGCAGACCGACGGCCGCGTCTTTCTGGTGAAGGACGGCAGCAAGCTAAGACTGCCAAAGAAGGAGGAGCTGCCGTTCACTGTGAGGGAGGCCGCAACAATGAAGCTGAACGGCAATGACGTAATCTGGTGCGACTCGAAAAAATGCGAAGGGAGCGGATGGATATGCAGGGATGATGTGCTCACGTCAAACACCTATAATATAGACGAGCTGGCAAAGTTGGCCGCAATAAAATCCTACCCGCGCGTGACTGCGGGGGTCTTCCTTGTGAATGGGAGTAAAGTCCTTCTCGTGAAACCGAACATGGGAATGGCAAAGGACAAATGGATAGCCCCGGGCGGGTTCGTGGAATACGGGGAAAGCCCCGAAGAAACCGTGAAAAGGGAGGCCGAAGAGGAGACGGGACTCGTGGTGAAGGACGTCGAGCTGCTGTCCGTGGAAAAAGCGAGATACGAAAGCACGAACTACCATTTCATTACCGTGTTTTTCACGGGAAAGTGTGAAGGCGAACCGAAGCGCAAGGAAGACGAGATAGGCGAGATAAAGTGGGTCCCCATCAAAGATGCCGCAAAGCTGAGCACGGAATCGGCCAACCAATCGGCGCTCGGCAGGCTTGCAAGGAAGGTGAACGCATGAAGACCGATACCGAAAAGCTGGTGAAGGAAGCGGCCGGCGCGCTGGGCACGGAACCCGACCAGCTTCTCGCGGCCATAGGCAAGTTCAAGAAGGAAACCGAAGAGCTGGAAAAGGAAACCGCTTCCCTGGAAAAACAAATCAGGTAAGGAACGCGCACTCTTCTATGGTGTAGAAGTAGAGCGGGCAAAGGGCCCTGACCAAGCTGTCACTGTCCTTGAACGCACCCGTTACTATGGTCTGGCCCTTCAGGTAGAAATACGGCACGGAAGGCACGCTCAGCTCCGCCGTGTAGTTCGCCCAATCCTCCGTTTTTATCTTTTCCACGACCAGGCGGTCCTTGAGTTCCGCTTTGGCGCTGCTGAGCGCCTGCTCGGCAAGGTCGCAGTCCGCGCAGGTATCCGACCAGAAATATTTCACGATGACATAGTTCTGCTGCAGGAACGGCGCCTCTTCCGAGTTCTCCAGCGGGCGGTCGAAAACTGTCTGCACTCCCTTCGGCTTCTCCTCGCCCGTCACGGACATCAGCGCGAAGGCGAGCGAGCTTCCCACGAACATGAAGAGTATGAACAGCGCGATTATCTGCTTCTTCCTTTCACGGTTCATGGAAAGAGTTGCGCGGCGCAGGTTCTTAAAACATCGTGAATTCCACCGTATTAATATGGTGGAAGGATGAGTGGAATTCACGTGTGCTCAAGGACACACCAATAGCAACAAGTCACCATCTTTAGATGGTGGCCCTTGACACTCACTTCATTTCCGATTGGACCGCGCTCAGCAGCGCGGCCTCGCTTGGCATGCCCATGAACTTCAGCTTGTTGTTTATCACTATGGCCGGCACCGTCATCACGCGGTACTTCATGGCGACCTTTCCGCCCTCGGGCGTGTCCAAGAACGTTTCCTTCACCACCGTGCCGTTCCCTATCCTTTGCGCCACCCTCCTGGCGAGTTCGGTCGCCTTCGGGCAATGCGGGCACATCTTTGTCTTCAGAATGTTGATTTCGAGCATAAAACGAACCCCCGAGCGGATTCCTAATAGATACCAGAGACTTTTAAGGTTTGTTGTGGCGCAGAATCCATTTCTCAGGAGGGGGATGGACAGGTCTTCGTGGGGCATCCGCCCGAGTATTCGGACTCTGCATGCACGTATTTCGCGCGCTCTCCGATGTAAAGGACCTGCTCGGGCTTGCTGCCGTAACGGTAAACGGTAATCCCCTTGCACTTCAGCTTCCAGGCCGTTTCATAGGCCCTCTTCACGTCGGCTGCCTTCGCATTTTGCGGGAAATTTATGGTCTTGCTCACCGCGTTATCCGTGTGCTTTTGGAAGGCTGCCTGCATCCTGACGTGCCATTCGGGCCCGATGTCGCCCGCCACGACGTAGAGCTGCTTGAACTTCCTCGGGACGGCCAGTTTCTGCACGGAGCCGGAACGAACGACGCTTTCCAGCAGCTTCGCGGAATATATCCCTTCCTGCTTTGCGGCGCGCTCGAACTCGGGATTGACCTCGAACAGCCTCTTTCCTTCAAGCACATGGCGCATGAACGCTACGGCGAACAGCGGCTCAATCCCGCTGCTGCAGCCGGCGATTATGCTGAGCGTCCCTGTTGGTGCTACGGTCGTCACCGTAGAATTCCTCATGGCGGAATATTTCTTCGCAAGCGGACTGTTCGCAAAGTTGGGGAAAGAGCCGCGCTTCTTGCCGAGCTCCTCGGAGGCCTTTTTGGCCTCATGCTCTACGAACTCCATCAGCTTCTCGGCGAAGGCTACGGCCTTCGCGGAGTCGTACCTCATGCCCATCCTTATGAGCATCTCGGCCCAGCCCATCACACCAAGGCCGATCTTTCGGTTGGCGCGCGTTATTTTTTCTATCTCGGGGAGCGGATATTTGTTCGCGTCTATCACGTTGTCCAGGAAATGTACGGCCGTATGGACAAGCTTCTTCAGCTTTTCCCAATCCACATCGCCCTTCCCGGTGACCATCTTCGCAAGGTTTATCGAGCCGAGGTTGCACGACTCGTACGGAAGGAGCGGCTGCTCGCCGCAGGGATTGGTCGCCTCCATGGTCCCTACTTGCGGCGTGGGGTTGTGGCGATTAATCTCATCGATGAAAATAACGCCCGGGTCGCCGGTCTGCCAGGCGCTTTCAACTATCGCGCTCCAAACTTTCCTGGCGTCCAGGCGGCCGACTTCTTTTTTTGTGCGCGGATTGATGAGCGGATACGCCTTTCCTGCGGCCAGCGCGGCCATGAAGGAGTCGGTGACAGCGACCGAAATGTTGAAGTTGGAAAGGAACTTCGGGTCCCTCTTGGCGCTGATGAATTCCATTATGTCGGGATGGTCCACGCGCAGTACTCCCATCATTGCACCGCGCCTTTTGCCGCCCGCCTTTATCACGTCGGTGGCCACGTCGAACACACGCATGAAAGAGACCGGTCCGGACGCAACTCCTTTCGTAGATTTCACCAAGTCGCCCTTCGGCCTCAGCCTTGAGAAAGAAAGACCCACGCCGCCGCCCGTCTGTTCTATGAGGGCGGTATTTGAAACGGCCGCAAAAATGCCCTGCAGCGAATCTTCAATGGGCAGCACGAAGCACGCGGACAACTGGCCGAGCGCGGCGCCCGCATTGAACAGCGTCGGGGAGTTCGGCAGGAACTCAAGGCGGCCCATCACGGAAATAAATTCCTTTTCGGCCTTCTCAGGGCTTTCCCCGTAGTTCCTGTCGACCGCCGCCACCGTGCGCGCGACCCGCTCGAACATCTGCAGAGGCGTCTCTATTATTTTGCCGCTCTCGTCCTTCAGCAGATAGCGGCTGCGGAGGACTTCCACGGCATTGACCGTGAGCTTAGTTTCGGGCGGCAGACCCAGCCGCGCCTTGAGCTTGCGGATGTATTCCTTCTCCTTCATGTAGGACCCGTACTCGTCGGCCACCTTCCCGAGCCTCTTGCCGCGCAGTACGGCCATCACCGAACCCTGCACGTCCTCGACTCCGGGTATTTTCTTATCGTACTTCTTCACAAGCGCTTTCACGACCTCATTGCTCAAGGCTCGGGCGTTCGCCTTCACACCGCTCGCCGTGAGCGCCCTGCTTATGGCGGCCGCTATCTTTTCCGGGTCGAAGGGCTCGAGCGTCCCGTCGCGCTTCCTTATCTGCTTTATCATGGCATCACTTCATTCCGCACACCATCGCGGCCTCGTCCTGCAATATCCTGAGCTTGCGGGCGCTTATGCCGGTCAACCGCCCCAGCTCCTCCATGCCGCGGTCGACCAGGTCCTTGCAGAACATCAGGTTGGCGGCGGACATCTTTCGGAGGGAGTCCGGATCCATGGTACGCATTGCCGTTATCGGGTAAAGTTTCTTCGCTTCCAGCATCGACTGAAGACCGTTCTTGGGCGGGTACTTCCAGCCTATCATCTTCATTTTCTTGCATTCCGCATACGTCATAGCATCGGACGAGAACTTCGTGTTCGTGACCAGCCACATCGAACTGAAGTTGGGGCAGGTCCCTTTGCCGGCGCCCTCCTTCAGGTCGAGATAGCGCGCCCACACGTACAAGGCGTCCTTCACGCCCGTGTAGATGCCGGGCGCGTTGTGGTACTTGGCTTCTATGGCCACAAGCTCTTCTTTGTTCTTTGCCACCACATCAATCTCGTGGCTCACGCAGGCGCCCCTTACAATAGAATGGACGGTGGTCTTGTAGCCGTACTCTTCCAGGAGCTCTCCAAGCACCTGTTCGAACATGAACCCCGCGGGGCCCAGCCTCATTATCGCGCCCTTCAGGTCGTAGCGGGCGGCTATGTACGGCTTCTCCTTTTCAAGCTCCTTCAGTATCAGGTCCAGGATTTCCTTGGTCGGTATGCCGTCGTAAACCTTCTTTTCGACCGCGGCCGCCACCTGGGCGGCAAGTTTCTTGGACGCGCCCGCGCGCTCGCAGGTCCTTCTCAGCTTCTCGACGTCGAAAGGCTCGCGCTCGCCGGAGGCCTTCGTGACAAAGATGGGCATAACAGAAATTGTCGCGCCGTTTAAATAAGTTTTAGCAGGTCGAGTGGAGGACGGCCACCACGCGCTTGCCAAGGCGGGCAAACTTGTGGTACTCCTGCACCGCCTGCGGGGTCGACTTCACGACCATTTCCACGCCTCCGAGCCGGGCGGTCACTTCGGCGCCATGAGCGACCTTTAACACGCCCGAATGGCCGGTGCCGATTATCACGACCTCGGGGTCGCTCATCAAAATACTGTTCAGTTCCGCGTTCGTGAACTCATGGCTCTTCGGGCGGTCCTTCACCTCTCCGTTCCAAGAGACGACCACGTCGCTCTCGTACTTGCGGCCGTCGATGATGAAAGAACCGAACAGCGCGCTCTCTATGCGCGGGGCTTTTGGCATATCTTTAATCAACTTTTACAATATAAATGTTTATTCCAGTCTGCGCCTGACTTCCAGCATAGTTCTGCGGCACTGCTTAACGACCTTTTCGGTTATTTTTTCTGCCACGCCCAAATACGTCTTCGGGCTCAGCTTTAGCAGACGCTCCTTCGTAGCGGCGTCCACCTCCAGCCCCTTGACGAAGTCCGCCATTTCTTCCGCGGCGACCTTTCTTCCGCGCGTGAGTTTCTTCAGCGCTTCATACGGCTTATCGTAGCCCTTGGTGCGCAGTATGCTTTGTATGGGCTCGGCCATCAGTTCCGGGTGGGACGTCAGGACCGCTTCCATCAGATTGGTGTTCGGTTCTATCTTTTCCAGGCCTTTTGAAAGGCTCTTGTAACCGAGCAATGCATAACCTAAAGCGATGCCGTATTTTCTCGTCACGGTAGAACCGCTCAGGTCGCGCTGGAGCCTGGATATCTGCTGCTTGTCAGCAAGAAAAGCCAACATGCCATTGGCCGTCTGTAGGTTCCCTTCGCTGTTCTCAAAGTCTATCGGGTTGACCTTGTGCGGCATGGTAGAGGAGCCCGTTTCCGTTTCTTTCACTTTCTGCTTGAACCAATCATCGCTTATGTAACGCCAGCAGTCCGCATCGAAGCCTTCCAAGACCTTGTTAAGCCCGATGACTTCCCTGAAATATCCGGATGCCTCGTCATGCGGAAGTATCTGCGTGGTGGACGGGACGTATTCCAGGCCGAGTTCATGTTCAATAAAAATGTCGGAGAAACTCACCCAATCGACGTCCGGATAAGTTGCCACATGGGCGTTGAAATTTCCTGTGGCGCCGTTCAGCTTTCCAGGGAACCTGACTTCCGCGATTTTCCATATCCCGTTGCTCAGCCTGTACGCCACGTTTGCGAACTCCTTGCCTACGGTCGTTGGCGAGGCGGGCTGGCCGTGCGTGCGCGCAAGCATCGGCGCAGCCTTGTATTTGTCGGCAAATTCCGTTATCTTCTCCAACACTTCAAGCATCGCCGGCAGAATCGTGTCGTCACGGCTATCCCTAAGGCTGAGCGATATAGCATTGCCAGTGATGTCTTCCGACGTCAGGCCAAAGTGGACCATCTCCCTGACATCGGCCATGCTCTCGGGCAGCTTGCTCTTGACATAATATTCTACCGCCTTCACGTCGTGGTTCGTTTCCTTCTCGAACTGCTTGACACGGTTGAAGTCTTCCTGGGAGAACCTGATTGCCATGTCATCCAAAAACTTGGCCTCTTCCGGTGAAAGCTTCCTTATTACGCCATACTTGGAAAGGGCTGAGAGATAGTTCGACTCTATGAAAACCCTGTACCGCTGCAAGGCGGCCTCGGAAAAATAGTTGGCGAACTGCTTGACGACCGGCCTGTAGCGGCCGTCCACGTCGGAAATGGCGGTGCCTTCGTTCAACTCGTTGGAAAAGTCGAAAGGTTCGTCTTCAGGCATGCATTCAGGCCTCCTCTCCGGTTATCATTTCCATGAGCTTTAGGCAGATTCGCGACATCTCCGCTATCTCGGCATCGGGCAGCGCGGATATGTCCGGCTCGGGCTGCTTTGCTGCTCTGGCAGCTTCAAGCGCCTCGAGATAGCCGATGTTCCTGTAATATTTCCGCGCATACTCCTTGCTCAGCTCAATCATATTGTATTCGGGCTGACCTTCGGACTCTTCATACGCCTTCTTGTCCCAGAAACGGTCCTCGTCACTTGTCCCGAAGGTGTCTATCAACATCAGCTCGCGGTGCGGGCCGAAGGCGAACTCCTTCTTGCCGTCCACGTGTAGCAGACCGCGCGACTCGACTTCCCTGGCAATGCACTCGTCCATACTAAGGACGTTTTCGCACATTTCCTTATACTCGGGCGGCATCATGCCCCCTATCCTGTAGGCTTCATCTACCGGGACCGGACGGTCGAACCCCTCGAACTTGGTTGTGACCTCAACCCGCGGTTCGGGAAGCTTTGTACCTTTCTTTATGCTCTTGGGGTCAGTGCCTGCGGGGAAACCCAGATCTTCTGGCTTCACCTTTCCCGCCCGCAAGCGGTCGAACATGGAGCCGGCGAGATAGTAACGCGCTATCACTTCAAGCGGAATCTGATAATTGGTCCTTGTCTCATTTACCCAGTCGTAATCGGGCTCGTGCGGACCTTTCATCGGGAAAGAGCCGGCGCGCTGCACCAGCATCTGGTTGAGCGCGGGCATCTCTATGAAATGCGTGTTCATTCCCATCTTCTCCGCTATCTTGAACCAGTGAGAGGAGCAGCGGTTGAGCGTCTCGCCCTTGCGCGGAATCAACGACGGTATTTCCTTGTCGAAAACGGATATCTTGTTCGTGAACTCGAAAAGGAACAGGTCATCGCCGACCTCGTAGACGTTCTTGACCTTCCCTTTCTTGATGAATTTCAATTCGGAAACATCGTATACTGGCATAACATCAACCTCCTATTTTTTCTGCTTGGCGGCTTCGCGCTCCTTGAATATTTTATCGGCCTCTTCGGTGGATTTTCCTTTATAGCGCTCGTCCGTGTCCAATACCGCCTTCCTGTTTTTCGACTGGTACGCATGTATCGGTTCTTTCAGTCTTTCTTCTTTCACTGAGGCGACCTTGAGCAACGCAAGTGCCATTGATTCGGGCCAAGGCGGTGCAGTCATGCAAGCCACACCGCTCGGCACATTAAGGCTCGCATAAACCTGCTCCGGGCTGCCTTTCCCGTCAGTGAGGTATGTAATGACAGGCTCCGTGCAATTCGCATCTATTGCCGGTGGAGCGGCTGGCTGGCGGCCGAGAATCACCCCGCGGACATCGGCAGGACTTTCCCCTATAATCTCGTCAATATAATCCGGTGTCTTGTGGGCGGATGCGCAACGCCTGTTTACTTTGACGTCATATTCCTTCGGAGGCTTTCCCAATATTTTTTCCATCGCTTTCTCCACTTCAAGAACAGCGGGAATATCCGACTCAGAAGCGTAATGCAAAACTATGTCCACCACCATGCAACCACCCCGCCAGAATATCGGCGAAAAAGGATAAATACGAAGACGTATTAACTAATGGAGGGTTCGTGGACGACATTTTGCTTCAAGAAAAGGACGCGAAACTTGGGAAAACACTTCTTGAAAAGTTCTTGACAAAATACGGCAGGGGATTCGAGGGGGACGGCCTCATAGAGCATGGAGGCCAGGCATACTGGGTCAGGCCTTCAGGCGCTTACAGGGAAGCTTCGGATTAATAATTGGTAGCCCCGGCAGGATTCGAACCTACGTACCCTGGTGTCTCCAACGGGTTCAGAGCCAGGTATCTTGCCAACCAATTTCTTTTGAACATCGGTTCTTGGCCGCTAGACGACGGGGCTGCGTTGATTAGAAATCGCTGCGAGCCTTTAAGAAGTTTGCAGTTGCGCGATCATTTTTTCTCCTGCTTGTGTGGGCGCATAGGACGCCTCGCCGAGCGGGCTGACCACCTGAAGGAGCTTCTTGGTGACCAGCGCGGAAGCCGCCTCCTTTGCGGAGCCGTCGGAAGCGACGGCCACAAGCTCGCTGCGCCTTACCAGCTTCCTCTTTCCGGCAAACAGCAGTACCTGTTTCTCTATCTCGCTAAACAAATTGAACATCTCCGGCAGCCTGCTTTCAGGCGACGACGTGCTGCTTTATCTTCGTGGCTGTGGCCTTCCCCGCGAACTGCTCGACTATCCTAAGCGCGAACTCCATGGCGGTGCCGGGGCCCTGCGAGGTCATTATGTTCCCGTCCACTACGACCTTGTCAGAACGCGGCCTGTCAAGCAACTTCTCGAAACCAGGGTATATGGTCGCACGCTTGTCCTTCAGCGCACCGAGCTTCACGAGTATCTTCGGCCCGAGGCAGATGGCGCCTATGAACTTCCCGCTCTTTGCGAAGCGGTCTATGATGTTCATCGCGGTCGTGTGTGCCATTATCGTGTCTACGGCATCCGAGCCGCCTGGCAACACTATGCCGTCGTACTTGTCGGCCTCAAGGTCCATGAACCGCGTGTCCGTATGCACCCTGATGCCGTTCATACTGGTCACTATGTTCCCTATCAAACCCGTCATGTCCACGCCTATACCCGCGCGCCTCAAAACATCGACCACCGTTATGGCCTCAGTTTCCTCGAAGCCGTCCGCAAGCAAAAGCAAAAGTCTTGGCATTTCAATTCACCTGCCTATTATCGGGCTCGGTGCGATATAAAACTACGCACTGTGTCAAGAACATTTAAAGGCGCTATCCGTTCTTGAACACGCGTACATTCCGACATAAAGGCTTAAATGAAATGTACGCTGTTTGGAAGCTTTTTAAACGTTGGGCGGATTATTGGTTTAGAGGTGTTACAATGCGGTTCAACCATAATCGATATGCCAAGTTGAACTGCTCGAAAAACCTGTAAAGTATATGAGGTGTTTTTCATGCCTACAGTGGGATTCACGATAAGCAACATAACCGCAAAACGCACCGGCGAGATGCCGCCCGCGCTGCAGATAGGACACAGGGTGGCGATAACGAACGTCGAGGAAATGGACATGCCCGCGCTGGGCAAGAAAGGCCTGAAGCTCAGCTTCGAGTTCGGGACCAGCTACCTTGATGACAAGAAGAAGCCGTTCGGCGAGGTGGCGATAACGGGGAACCTTATGTTTATCGGGCACAACACGGCCGAGATTTTCATGGGCTGGAAGAAGGAGAAAAAGCTGCCTAACGAAGTCAACCTTGAGTGCATCAACATAGTGATAAAGAAGTGCATGAGCAAGGCCATCGTGCTGTCGGAAGAGGTCGGCCTGCCTTCGCCCATACCGATACCGTTCGCGCAGGCCGAGGTGCCGCCCGAGGCAACGGGAAAGGAAAAGAAGAAATGAGCGGCCGTTCTACGCGCTTATAAAAGGCACGCGCCTATAAATCGGTACCGGATTGAACCTGAAAAAAATAGGTGAAATAAAATGCCATTTGGAGAACGCAGGTCATTCGACAGAGGACCCAGGGAAATGCACAAGGCAGTTTGCTCGGAATGCAAGCAGGAATGCGAAGTTCCGTTCAAGCCGACCGAAGGCAAGCCCATCTTCTGCAATGCGTGCTTTCAGAAAAAGAGAAGGTTCTGAGTAGTTCTAATTACAAGTTAGATTAGTCAGAGAATAGTCTTTGGTTTTCTTTCCGTTCTTTACGGCTTAGCGGCAGCCATCCTTGCGCAAATTAACATGCGCTCCGATATATCTTTGCTTGCGCATTTCTTTTCGGTGGTTGCATGGCCAAAGAATACAATCCTGAGAAGCCGTTCAATGAGCAGACGCGGAAAACGATACAAGAAACGTGGAGGAACGCCCAGAAATGGAACATGAAAATATATTGGGCCGGCAAACGGGCGGCCTATCAGGAATGCCTGGACCCTTCCAGCTACAAAATTGACGCAACGGATGGGATAGGAACCAAAGGGCTTCTTCATTGGGTGAGGTACAAACAAAGCGGAAAGAACCTGCAACAAGCGGCGCAGGACGCGGTTGCCATGGTCTTTGACGATTTTGCGGAGCAAGGCGCGGCTCCGTACAGGCTGCAGGACCACATAATCATGCAGGAAGAAGACGAGAACGCAATCTATGATTTAACGCGCGGACTGGCCGATTTGTGCAAGACGCATGGAGCGGTCATCACGGGCGGCGAGACCGCCATATGCAACACCATACGTGGAATTGAGATGGGCATAACGGCGGTAGGTGTGGTCCCGTACGAACAGGAACCGCGCGTATCGCAAGTCAAGGATGGCGACGCCATAATAAGCCTGCGCAGCAGTGGGATTCACAGCAACGGTTTCACATTCGCACGGAAATTATTCAAACTATCGGAAAAGAAAAGCGATAAGCGGTTGGGCTGCGCGTTGAACGAGGTCTTGGTAATAGATGAGTACCCCTGTCCTACGTTAGGCGAAGAGCTGACCAAGCCGACCACAATTTATTGCAAGGACCTCCTTAAACTGCTGGACACTGACGATAACGAACAGGTGCACGGCCTGGTCCACATCACGGGCGGCGGTTGGACGAAACTGAAGGAAATGGACCACACCAAGAAGTTCGATTTCCATGTGGACGGGAAGGTACAATCTCCGCACGGAATTTTTCAGGTCCTAAAGGAAAAAGGCAAAATAAAGGATGACGGGATGTACAAGAAGTTCAATTGCGGGACCGGCTACATGGTGGCGGTAGAACCGGATTACGAAAAAGAGGCGATGAAAATCCTGAGAAAACACGAACCAAAGGTAATAGGTTTTGCAGATAAAGGCACGGGCGAAATACGCATCGAGTCCGCATTCGACAACGAGGTAGTCATTTATGAGTGAACTGGAAACGGTCTGCGGATTCGACATACAAAACGTTCTGGTGCTTTTCTCCGGCGGCGCGTCAAGTGCCAAGGCCATACATGAGAAATACGAAAATGTCGGCTTAGTGCTCACGGACAACCCGAACGCGAGCGCAAGACATTACTGGCAGGAGAGGGGCATTCCTGTGATAACCAACGACATAAAGAAATTCTATGAAGACGAGAAGCAACCGGACCCGAGAAACATGGAAACGCGCAAACGTTTTGATGAACTTAGCGTGCGCTACGTGGACGCGTTTTTGGGAAACGACAACAATAACGTATCGGAAATAGACGCCGTGGTCGCATCCGGCTACATGTGGAAAACGACGGACGTGTGGCTCAACACGTTCCAGAACCGCATGCTGAACGTCCACCCCGCCGACCTTTCAATAAAGGACGCGAACGGCAAACGCAAGTACACGGGCGACAAGGCCGTGCTCAAGGCGCTGAAAGCGGGCGAGAAGGAGACGCGCTCAACGATACACCTGATGAGCGGCCTGCCCGATCAAGGGCCGATACTGGTGCGTTCAAAACCGCTGCCTGTGGCAGGGCTGACAGACGAGATAAGGGCCGATGAAAAGATATTGAAGGGGTTTGCGGACGCGCACCAGGGCGTCATGAAAGACAAGTGCGACATACCGGCGTTCCTGTACGCATTCAATCTGCTTGAATACAATGAAATCAAAACTGACGGAAAAATAATCTACGTGGATGGCGAGCCGTATCCTGACGGCGTGGAGGTGGATGAATTATGAACAAGGATGAAGTATTGCAGCATCTGGGCGAGGACATGAGTGTGACTTACGACGTCGGCGACGCTGTCCAGCCGCACAGGGTTTCACAGCACGGCGTGTTGAGGCACTATCTAGACGACCCCGAATCAACGGCAGGAAAAATATGCTTGGTGGTGCCGAGCAAGATACGCGACGGCGCGGAAAAGGACAAAGTACCATACACTTCGTGCAGCATACTGCACTACGATGATATCGTCTCTATCAAACCGTACATGGCGCCTGAACCCAAGCCGAAGAAGGCGACGGCGTGAAGTGGTCGTCTATGAATAGAAACGAACGCAAAACGGGGGAAATCTGATGGAAGAAACAACTGTCGTGGTACTCGATTTCGGAAGCCAGTACACGGAAAACATTGCAGCCAGCTGCTCGCGGGAACTCGGCATCGAACCGGAGGTATACGAAGGCGACATCGAAATCGCAAAAATAGGAAAGCCAAAAATGATAATCGGCTCGGGCGGACCGGCAAGCGCCTATGAGAAGGGCAGCCCGCGTTGCGACCCGCGGATATGGGACATGGACGCGGTCAAGCTGGCGATATGTTACACGTTCCAGGCCTATGCGCACGATTTCGGCGGCAGGACCATACCTGCGGAGAAGGCGGGAGAATACGGCAAAGCGGAACTCGTTGTCGAAGAATCCGGCCAACTGTTCTCGGGGACACCGAAAAACCAGACCGTGTGGATGAGCCACGGCGACAGGATCTCAGAACTGCCGCCGAGTATGAAACGTCTGGCATACACGAAGGACTGCGAGAATGCCGCGGCGTGGGATCCGAAAAGAAAACTGTTCGGGGTGCAGTTCCATCCAGAGGTGCACGAGACCGAACATGGAAGGACCATGTTGGACAACCTACTGAAGATGTGCGGGGAACTGGAAAGGAGGCCGTGGACGTACGAAACGTACATTGCCGAAACCCCCGGTAAAATCCGTCAGCAGGTGCGCGGAAGACACGTGGTGCACATGACAAGCGGCGGAAAGGACAGCACACTTGCCGGCATCGAGTTCAAGGAAGCAGGTGTACCGACCGATTACATTCATATCGACAACGGGACGGAACGGGAACGCGACGTCGCGGAAATGCGCGCGCTATGCCGCTCGCTGGACATCGAACCGTTTGTCCTAGAAACGGCCGATGAGCTTGAACGGGAGCTGGACGGCGTGACCGACGCCGAAAAGAAGCGGGAAATAATCGGGGACCACTACATCAGGCACGCCATACGGTTCGCACACGAACGGTACGGCAACAACTGGATGATTGGAATTGGCACTATCTGGCCAGACCACATAGAAAGCAAGGGAAGCAAGTTCTCCGCAAGGATAGTCACGCACCACAACAGGTCGCCCGAAGTCATGAAAGTGTTCGACCGCGTGGTCGAACCGAACCTCCACCTCTTCAAGGAAGACGTCGAGGCGATAATCAAGCTGAAGGACAACGAGCCGAAATACAAAGGCATCGCACGGCTGTTGGTGAAAAAGCATCCGTTCCCCGGGCCAGGGCTGGCCATCCGTGCCATATGCAGCAACGGTACCGAACCGGAGGGCATGGAACAGCTCAGCGAGGACGTCAATTCGATAGCGAACAAATACGACTTGAAAGGCGGGGCGTTACCGATCCTAAGCGCGGGCGTGGGCGGCGAAGGGCGTAGCTATCTGCCTCCAGCTGTTGTATGGGGTAAACAGAGGAAATGGTCACAACTGGAAAAGGCGAGTATCGAGATAACGAACCGCCTGCGCGGCCGCACCAATCGCGTGGTATACGCGTGGGAACCAGAAGGCGGCGATGCCATACTACAGGAGTCGTATGTCACCAAGGCGCGGCTGGCAAGACTACGAAAAGCCGACACCGCGACCATGGACACGCTGGAGAAACACGGATTGATGGGCAAGATACAGCAATGCCCGACAATCGATCTGCCAGTCGGAACCGACGGCAAACCCGGTTTTTCGACCGTGATAAGGCCGTTCGTGACCGTGGGCAGGAAGTTCATGACTGGCAGGTTCGGCCGGCTGCCAGTAAGGGCAGTGGACGAGATGGCCATGCAACACCTTGAACTGGGCTACGCCAGGGTCTACTATGACATCGGCAACAAGCCGCCGGCACGCACAGAATGGGAGTGATAGAAATGGGGACAATAGCTTTTCCGAAACCTTCGTGGCTCGAGACCGACAAGTTTGCGAGCACGTGCATCATAGGCGGGCAGTGGGGCGACGAGGCGAAGGGCAAGATAGTTTACACGCTTGCCGAACACCATGACATCATCATGCGCTACAATGGCGGACCGAACGCAGGACACACTCTTGACAACATTACGCTCCACCAGATACCGTCAGGCATTCTGTATGAAGATAAGATAAACATCATGGGGCAGGGAATGGTGATAAACCCGACACTTTTCAAGCGAGAGATGGAAGAAGTGAAAACAATGCCTTACGTCGGGCACCTTGTCGTGAGCCCTAATGCGCATGTGATATTGAAGCACGAGATTGCGCTAGACCTGGGCGGTGCAAAACAGATGGTCGGAACCACTGGAAAAGGAATAGGGCCCACCTACGAGCAGAGAGCTGCGCGGACAGGAATAAGAGTAGCCGACCTCGCGGACAGGAAAACGCTTGCAGACAAGGTAAGGAAGAGCGTGGAGTCCGTTAACAGAAGGCTTCAGAAGGAAAGCTGGGTTTCGGTTGACGAAGTCATTAAGGAAGCTGAGGAAGAAGGCGGTTTCCTTGCAGACTATATGGACGACGCAACTCGCCTCCTCAAAGGCGCAAAAAAAGAAGGAAAGAAGGTCCTCTTCGAGGGAGCTCAGGGTGCGCTGCTCGACGTGGACAACGGCACATGGCCAAACGTGACTTCTTCGAACACGACAAGACCGAGCGTTGGGCAAACGGGATATTATCTCCCCGTCACCAAGGCGCTCGGTGTTTTCAAGGCGCCGATGAGTAGGGTTGGAAAGGGCCCATTCCCCAGCGAGTGGGGCAGGACGGACGGCACGAACGAGACCAGGCACCTCATAGAAGATGAAAAGGAATTCATCGAAGCGATGGGATTTATTTCAAGCGGGCGAATGCCGGACGCAGGAAAGGAAATCGTGAAAATCGGAAGGGACGCCATGATGAGCGCCATCTTGGAAAAGATGAATGCCGGCAAAGCAACTGACATGGAAAAGGCCGCTTATTTCGGCTGGAAAGGTATGGAATTCGGCGCCACCACGGGAAGGGCGAGAAGGTTGGGGCCTCTGGACCTTGTGCTTGCCAGGCGCGTAACGGACATAAACGGCCTGGACGGCGCGATATTCACAAAGTGGGACGTGTACAGCGGGACCGGCGAAGTGGAATTCGTAGAGGGGTACTGCCTTAACGACGCCTCATACCCCTTCGACTATAGCGGGGAATACCTTTCCGAAATGGAATTCCTAAATCTCCGAGCTGCCGACCCCATGATAAAGAAGCTGCCCGGCTGGACACAGGACATCCGCGGCATGACCGAATGGGATCAACTGCCAAAAAACACAAAGAGCGCAATCAAGTTCGCCGAGAAAGCCATAGGCGTGCCCTGCATGTATTTCTCGACAGGGCCGAAGAAGGACGAGATCATTGTGAGAATGAAGGCGAAATAGCACGCACAAAGCCTTTTATAAGACTAACTGTGTATTACAAAGTACCGGATTGAACCCGAAAAAAAATAGGTGAAATAACATGCCATTTGGAGAACGCAGGTCATTCGACAGAGGACCCAGGGAAATGCACAAGGCAGTTTGCTCGGAATGCAAGAAAGAATGCGAAGTTCCGTTCAAGCCGACCGAGGGCAAGCCCGTCTTCTGCAGGGAATGCTTTGCAAAAAAGCCGAGAAGGTTCTGAGTAGTCATACTTAACGGTTAGATTAGTCAGAGAATTTCGTTTCGTTTTCTTTCGTTATTCACAAGTTAGCGGGAGCTTTCCTTTGCTGCCACAACTCACTTTTCACTCTCCTTTTTCTCGAACTCTCACATTTGGCGGGTGGGTTTCGGCTGGTATGTTCTGTAAACTATACTTTGTATCTTATAGTATTTGTTGTATATTTGGGAATAGTTGGCACGTAACCTATACTTTAGCCATCAATATTCCTGATAATCACTTCTACGTGGATATTTTGGAAGGTATAGTCTGGAGAATATAGTTTAGCACTGGAACTGAACTGCATTCTGGCGCTACAACGACGTTATGTTCTCTTAATTTTCCTTCAGCTTGTCGGTCGCTTCGTCTATTATGCGCATCATGTAGCCCTGGAAGGAACCGGGATTCAGGAAGTATATCGTCTTGTACTTCTTCGTGTCCTGATCTATCACTTCACGGCGTTCCTTAATGAGATGCACACGCTTGAGCGGATTAACGACAAAATAAAACGTGCGCTTGGGCTTTCGGTAGTTATCAAAGCCTATTTCCAGGGCCCTGCACAGCTCCATGTACTCCATTGGCTGCTTCCTCAACAAAACGACTGCGCGCTCGGCCATTTTTCTTATATGCGCGTTCCTTGCGCTCCTGCCGTACAGCCACTGAAGCACTTCATGCATACCTATCATTACCATTGTTATAGATTAATATCAATTGTCTTGCCCATCCTATCGAGAACGGTATAACCGAGATACTCATCAAGGTTCTCGAATGTCTTGAAGAGCTTCTCGGTCTCCAAATCGAACAAAAGGATGCCCTTAACGGCCGGAATGAGCCGCCTGCTTATTGCTGTCACTTTTAGTTCGCGAGGGACCGCAAGAACAATCGGAATCTTATTTGAGTACAGGGCCTCGACCTTTTTCTCATTCAGACCATGACCGGAAGCCATACATTCGATATGGCGGCCCTTCCAAAACACGTCTATAAGCACGCGTTTATCGCCGATTTTGACCTCTTTTTCGGTCTCTATCTCAAGAGGAGAAGCATCACATCTTTTGATGAGAAATTTTATGGCACATGCCACAAGCTTGTCATGTTTGGGGGTTCCTATGGATGTGACGAGTCCTCTTCGCATGAAAAATAAATAGCATGGCTTATATTTATAGATTAACAACAAATGTCCACAATCTGCACCAGCGACAAAATGAACTATTTTACAGGGGTATGATGTCGATTCATCTGTGAAATGATGGTGCCCACACGGCGGGGTGTTTGGCCGTGAGGCAGATGTGAACGATAACTGTCCGAGAGGAAAAGTTAGGCAAGATCCGGCTTTGAGGCCGGCCCAAAACGGAGAATTCACTTCACCTTTGCAGGCTTCTCCTTCAAAGGTTCCTTCACGTTGCCGGAGATCCTGTGGAACTTGCGGCGGATCCCCTCGAAATCATGAGCGACATCATGACCGTCGCTCGTGAGCTTGATCATTTTCACACGGCCTTTCTTCTCGAACGTCACCAATCCCATCTTTCTGAACATTTCCAGCGTCTTTACCGTGTGGGAATATGTGCAGTCGACCGCCTTGGACACCTGGGTAGCGTATTTCACGTCGTCCCCTTTGAGAACAACCAGCATCCTTACCGGTTTGGGGTGCAAGAATGTCGCTTCCACGATTTCCCTCACGGGATTTTTCATGTTCACAACCAGCACCCACTAGATTCTTGCTCGAAGTAGCATATAAACCCTATGTGTGGAGCAGAAAATATATGCTATTGTTTATATCTTTGAACATATTCTTGCTTATATCTTTGTTGTCCCAACGAGGTTTCTAACGTTGTTACGCATAAGATAGATTATAACATCTATGTTGCCGACTATTGATTGTTTTCTCCCGAAAAAGTCTCACATTTCGCCTTTTGGAAAGGATTAAAAGGGGAAAATGCAATGTGATTCTATGGAATACCCTCTCGCTTCGGCGGAAAAGATGCTGAAACGGGCCAACATGCGCATAGGGGACGATGCGGTGAAGGAGTTCGCCCAGCTCCTTGAGGAAATTACCGCTGATATTGCGAGCGAGGCGGCCGCGAACGCGCAGCGGGCCAAGCGGAAGACGGTTTCTGCCGAAGACATAGCTGCCGCGAAGCGGAAAATCCTGTGAGCATTTAAGGTTTTGCTCCCAACATTTCTGCATGCCCGAGGAAAAGGACTTCAGAGTATTCGTGAACGCCACGCTCGACTCTATCCGGAAGAAAGGATACGAGCCGACAGGCCTGCCCGTACTGGTTGAAGACGACCTGCTGCACTATAAGGAGAGCTTCATTGAAGAAACAGCCTGTGATCTGCTGGCGAAGGAAAGCAGAAGCCTGGATTATGACGGCGCGGCGCTTTTCTTCAAATCCTCTATCGAGAAGAAAGCCCTCAAGAATCCACCGGAAAGCGCGGACATAGTTTACATCGATGGGAAACCCGTAGAAGGCGACCTTAACGTCCACTACACGATTGTTCTTGGACTGAAGAAAACCGAAAGCAAAAAGTGAACGCATTCTACTAGGATTTATACTTTCGGCGACATTATAAGGGCACCGCTTCCGGGCGGTGCGTGTCACATATGGACGATCAAATAATAGAGAAGATAATTTCTACTACGGGACTGAGCGCCGAAGACGTCGAGCGCAAAATAAGGGAAAAGCAGCGGGAGCTTTCCGACCTCGTCTCCAGAGAAGGCGCGGCCTACATAGTCGCGAAGGAGATGGGCCTTGACCTGGTGAGCAGGCCGCGGCAAAAAATAGAGATAAAGAACGTGGTCGCCGGCATACGGAACCTCACCCTCGAAGCGCGGATAAGCCGCGTGTTCGACATAAGGCAGTTCGAGCGCGAAGGCAAGGCCAGCAAGGTGGCGAACATCATCCTTGCGGACGGCTCAGGGACGGTGCGGATGTCGCTTTGGGACGAGCAGACCGATATCCTGGAAAAACTCAAACCAGGACTTGCCATCGAGATAAGCGGGGCTTACACGAAAGAGGACACGCGCGGCGGGGTGGAGATACGGCTGAGCAGGCGCGGAATGATAAGGATACTTGAGACGAGCACGCTGCCCGCCGTGGAGGAGATAGAGAGGAAAGCCGCGGCCGCCGGGCGGATGGAAATAAAGGACGTGAAGGAGAACGAGAACGCCGAGATCAGGGCGGTATTGGTGCAGCTTTTCGAGACCGAACAATTCTATGAGATATGCCCGGAGTGCGGGACACGGCTGAAACAAGAAAAGATTGAGATACAGCCCGGCGTCGAAGCTTTTGCCTGGAAGTGCGCGACGCACGGCACAATCAGGCCCAAGGTGACGATGGCGCTGAGCGGCGTCCTCGACGACGGCACGGGAAACATGCGCGTGGTGTTCTTCAGGGAACTGGCCGCCAAGGTGCTGGGCCTGAGCATGGAAGAGATAGTGGCGCGCAAGGGCAAGGTGTTCGAGAGCGTGGATGTGATAGGTAAAGAATTCGTGATAATAGGGAGGATACGGAGGAACAAGATGTTTGACAGGCTTGAGTTCGTGGCGAACGACGTGAAAGAGGTGGAGCCGCGGGCGGAAATAAACATCCTCTTAAATCTTTTTGCTTCGAATAACAATTCGGGCGTTACTGGGTAAAGTTGGTGATAATCATGGCTAGAAAGGAAATCGAGGAAGAAGTCGAGGAACCGAAGAAAACCGGAAAGATAAAGACAGTTTCTGACCTGCCCGGAGTGGGCGACAAGATAGCGGAGAAACTGAAGTCGGCGGGCTACATAGACATGATGGCGATTGCGGCCGCGGCCCCGTGGGAACTGGAGGACAACGCCGGACTGGGTGAAGGCACGGCGGCGAAGATAATCGAAGCCGCACGCGAGACGCTCGATATGGGTTTCGAGTCGGCCACGAAAATCCTGGAGCGAAGGCAGAAAATCATCAAGATAACGACGGGCTCCAAGAACCTGAACGGACTGATAGGCGGCGGGGTGGAGACGGGCTCGACCTACGAGTTCCACGGCGGGTTCGGCTCGGGAAAAAGCCAAATTGCACATCAACTCGCAGTCAACGTACAGCTGCCTGTCGAGAAAGGCGGAATAGACGGGGGGTGCCTGTACATAGACACGGAAGGCACGTTCAGACCCGAACGCATTCTTCAAATGGCAAAAGCTTTGGGGATGGATACTGACGAAGCGGTGTCAAAGGTCATGTCTGCGCGGGCTTACAATTCCGACCACCAATGCATACTCATCGAGAAGGCGGCCGAGATAATCAGGGAAAAGAACATCAAGCTCGTGGTAGTGGACTCCGTAACAGCACTTTTCAGGTCGGACTACACCGGCCGAGGCGAGCTCGCACCACGGCAGCAAAGGCTGAACCGCCATCTCCACGCATTGCAACGCCTTGCAGACGTGTATAACGTGGCGGTCTTCATGACCAACCAGGTGATGTCACGGCCCGACATAATGTATGGTGACCCAACCGCGCCCATAGGCGGGCATGTGATGGGACATTTTGCAACGGTACGCTGTTACCTAAGGAAAAGCAAGGGCGACACGCGAATAGCAAGGATGATAGACTCGCCCAACCTGCCCGAAGGGGAATGCGTGTTTACCGTTACTTCGGACGGGATAGGCGACCCTGAAAATAAGGACTAGTTTCTCAGACGCCGATGAAGGGGAAAAGCAGTCCGGCCAGCAAGATTACGGCCGCCGCAGTCGCAATTGAAGCGCACACGTACGCCGCGATGAACGCCCTATACTTGCTTTTCCATTTGCGGCCGAGGAACGACATCGCGCAGAACGTGACTACGGCGTGGAAGGCCAACACCCATATCATCGGGCCGCCAACGAACGCGTCCAGGAGCAAGACGATGGACACCAATGCGCCCGCGACGTACCCCAGCACGGCGGCCTTTTCCCAACTGAGCCGTTTCTCAAGCTTCTTCAGTATCTTAAATTTCTTCGCGCGCACGTACAAGGCCAACAGGCCGAGCGCGAATGCTGGCGAAAAGAGGAGCGCCAATATGCCGGTAAGGAGCGGACCGACCGTCACCACCGAAAACAGGAACGCGGCAAAGTCCCCGACGGCCGCGGCCGCCTGACGCTCCTCAACGCTTTCCACGCGGCAGTCGGGGCAGGGAACGAACTCGGCATCGGACTCCAGCCCGGAGAGCCTTCCCCTGTAAGTCAGGCGGGTGACCACTTTGCTGCCGCTCAGATCGACATAATCCTTCACATCGGAACGGAACGAATCGGTCACGGTGAGCGCCTCGTCAAAGGCCAAAACACCGTTACTGTCTTTCATCGCAGTTTGGGACGCCAAATAAACGTCTATGTCGGTCTCGCCGGCATTCATGCTTGATATCACGAGCGGATAGAACGGCTCGGGCGGAGTGAACGTAAACTTAAGCGGCGTGGCCACGCCGCCCTGCAGGTCGTAAAGGTCGTTCTCGAGCTCACGGGCGCCGGAACTGTCCAGCAGCTTTCCATCGTATACCAAGTCGGACAACACATCTATCTGGTCGTCCAACGTCAGATCCCTGAAAGAAGAATTGAACTTCTCGACGTCCGCAATTGCGGCCGCGTGCTTGTTCCTAAGGTCGACCTTGTTCGCTACAAAATACCAGTCGCCGCCGACGTATTTCGCAAGGACGGGCGCGGCATCAGGAGGGACGTAATAGCCGTTCGAGTTGAGCCAATCGGCCAGCGCGGTCGCGCTGTCGGACTTCAATATCGTGACATCGTAGATGTCGACCTTCTTCATCTCCAATACTTCCACGCCTTCGGGCAGGCCCGCGCCCAAAGGTCCGCCGAAACCCGTGCCTTTGGCGCTGGGCGGGGAAAAATAGTTGACGAATTCCCAGAAGACCGAGGAGTTCCCGGCCGCGACCTCTGGCTTCACGGACGAGCGGATCGGGACCACCCAGGCCATGTTGCCAAGGCTGTCGGCGGAAAACTTCGTGGCCAAAACCATGGTTTCGGTCGAGCCATCCCATGTTATTATCGCCTTCTGCTCGGGCTCATAGATGTGCTGGATATAGTCGGGGAATATCCCGCCGTCGGCCAACGCAGCGACCGGAACCAAGAAAAGGACGGCCAGCAGCACAGCGAGCTTGCGCATGCGGATATTTCGTTTTGTCCGCTTTTAAACAGCGTGAATTCCATTGCTTGATTGCATGTTAATATTGCGGAATTCACGCGTGTTCAAGGACATGCCAGTCCTTGACAAGTTAGCAAAATGATAGGGAAACGGCTAATAGAAAACGAAGTTTGAAAAGAAAATCAAACCATGTCCTTCTCGGAGACGATGACGAAGTCGCCCACGCTCTTTACCGCATTGAACGGTATCAGAGTGCGGCCCTTGTCGTCCTCGGAAAGGCCCAAATCGCCGGTCGACTTGGTGGGCTCTGCCACGATTATGTTCATGAGCTCGCCGGACTCGGTTATGAAGGCCACGTCGCCCACAATACCGAACTTTCGGCCCGTTTCCTCAGAAACGATTATCTTCCCTATCATCTCTTTTGTAGCTTTTTCCATACCATCACCCCAACTTTAACATGATTTCGTATGTGAATAATCGCATAGAAAACATAAATAGCTATGCTTACTCAAGAAGACGGGTCAAAGAAAGCTTGCGGCAGCTCACTTCTGGACGAAACGGGTCCTGACGTTCGGGGTCAGGGCGTACATGAAGGCCTTGCCGCGGCTCTCGCGCTGCACGAAGCCGTCAATCATCAGGCGGTGGAGGATGTTGTTTATTGACCGTATGGCGTGCTGCTTGGTCGCGTAATCTTCCACGCCGGTCTGCTCGGCTATCGCGGTGGGCGTGAGCCAATCGGTCTTTTCCAGCGACTCAAGGATCTGGCGCTGCTTGAAAGGCAAATTATCTATCGTATCCTGCGTGGGCGGCTTGGGCGAAAAGGTGACAGTGGCCTCCTCAACTCTCACTTTCGGCTGCGGGACCTCCCTGTATTCCTCTATGTTCGCGGCCTCGATGGCATCCCAGTTCTTTTCCACGGCCTCGTGGACAAGCCTGTCGCACATCTTCAAGATCTCGCGCGGGAAGCCGCCCGTGCGGCTGTAAATCATATCAACCGCCGAGTCGGTAAACGGCCTGACATCGGTCCCTCCGGCGGCCTCTATCCTTTTCCGAATCAGGGCCCTTGTGTTCGCGCGGTCGAGGGCGGTCAGCGTGATGCGCGTAGTTATCCGCTGGTCGAGCGTCTGGAGCTCATCTCTCACTTTTGACTCGAGATTCGGCAGGCCGGCCATTATCAGGCTGGCCGAATCAATCTGGTCGAGCAACACCCGCAACCACTCAAGCACGTTGCGGTCGGTCTCATGGGCCTCGTCAAGCAAAAACACAAGATGGGTGCCCCGTAAGTGAGAGTTGATGTACTTTGGCAGGGTGTAAAGGTTGGGCTTGCGGCCAAACAGGCGGTCCATGATCCCTATGCCGAAAAGGCTCGTGAAAATGTCCACAAAACCTTCGGGTTGGGCGGGCGGCTTGCTGACATACAGCTTGGCCGACCTCTCAAGCGTGCTTTCAAGCCATTTCAGCAAATGCGTTTTCCCTGCGCCGGTCGAGCCTGTCACCATGGCTATCTTGTGGCGGTTTTCCACATGGCTGAGCGCGGCCTTGACCTGCTCCTCATAGCCCGTGAAAAGCTTGGGGTCTATTTTCAAAGTAAAAGGATCCTCCTTCCAGCCGAATTTTGCAAAGCCCATACCAATCTTTCCTACCAGCATTTCCGATGGAGCAAAATGTTCACAAAATATTCACGTGAACGTTTTGTGAAGGTTTCGTGAACGTTTTCGCGTGAAGATAATCAACAGTCCTGAAATATAAAGGTGATGCGGAGTGGAAATGAAGATGTGAAGGTTTCGTGAAGGCCGCGTGAACAAAAACCAATATCCGAAGGGCATTTGTGAGTGCTGGGCCAGGCCGGAGCGGCTTTTCGCGGCCCAACGGTTTCTCCAAATGCCCTTATTATATAGGAGCTGGCGTTTTGTGAAGTTTGTGAGAGTTTGCACGCGGTCAACCGGCAGGAAGGGCCGGGAGGCCGATCAAGCGGCTATGGGCCAGGCGTGAACGTGGCGTGAATGTTCACGGGATGTTCACGCGTTCACGGGATGTTCACGTCTATTTCACGTGAAGTTCACGCATGTTCACGTGAACATTTAACCATTTGTGAACCAAAGTGAGGCTAATAGTGGGATATTCACGGAATATTCACGTGAAGTTCACGTGAAGCACGTGAAGGTCATCAACCTATTGGGGGTGGCTTTGCTTTGCTGGGCGCACTCACGCGATTAAATTTTTCCATCAAGGACATAACGGCGTTTAAAACGGTGATATAGTTTTAAATAGCGGCCCGAACAAATCTTTGTATGCGCGCCTTCGTGGCCTTACCCCTGCCGAAAGAGCTCCATGCGAAGGTCAGAGAGCTGCAGGAACGCATCGAAATGACCGATGCGGACATAAAATTCGTTGGGGCGGACGAACTCCACTACAATCTCAAATTTTTAGGCGAAATAACAGCCGAACAGGTCGAGCGCGTAAAGGCCGTTCTGGACGAAGTTGTAGCCCAGTTCGAGGCTTTCACGCTGCATGCGGCCGGATTCGGAGCATTCCCGAGCACCCAATATGCCAGGGTGGTCTGGATAGGAGCAACGGCGGGTTCTCAAGAGCTCAAGGCCATGGCAGAACTGCTGGACCTAAAGCTAAGCGAAATAGGCTTCAAGAAGGAGGAACGGGCATTTGAACCCCACCTCACTGTAGGCCGGGTCAGATCGGCTAGGAACAAACCTGAGCTCCTAATACTCCTTCGGGAACTGCAAAACGCCGATATGGGCTCATTCGAAGCGCGGCGGGTCATACTTTTCGAGTCCAAACTTGGCCCGGAAGGACCCACCTACCAGCCAATCCATACGGCCTGGCTAAAGGAGCGCAGGTAACGTGGCTTCACGGTGAACATATTATGAATGACAGCGACCTTCTCAAGCTGTCGGTGGCTGTGGCAATAATAGGCCTCTTGGGGCTGTTCTGGTACGGAACGGCCAGCTCTACAAGTTATTCGGTATCGGAGCTCGACCAACTGACAGGCCAGAAGGTCAAGCTAAGCGGAACAGCAAGCTCGGTATCCACGAGCAAGGCAGGAAACACGTTCTTTATGGTGTCTGATGGCACCGGCCAGGCTAAGGTGGTGGTTTTCCAGAACAGCGGAATAGATGTCTCCCGACTCAAAAACGGAGCAGCGGTCGAGATAGAAGGCAAGGTCGCGGAATACGAAGGCGAACTGGAGATAATAGCCAGCAGTATTAAGATTTGGAGCGAAATGATGGGAAATAAATAAGGCGTTAAACGCCTTATTCGGCTGTTTAGAGGTGTAAAGAAAGGTTTTTATACTTCCGAAAACAGTATTGATAACAGGTGTTGCCTTTATGTACGCTGAACGCACACAACCGAGGGGATAATGTGTCCCGCGGACAACCGATAAAAACCCTGGAGCGTGCCGTTAGACTGCTCGAGATACTCAGGGAAGCCAAGCAGATACATATACGAGGAATAGCGCGCGTCCTCGGAATCAACCCATACACGGCCAGCAAACTGGTCGAGAACTACTTCAAGCCGTTTGTGGATGTCAATTACGTGGACGAGTTCGGGATAAGAGTAAAGATAATCCGCCTGAAGCCGGAAAAGGAAAACATCACGATAACCGACATCCTGCGTTACATGGAACTAAAGAAACGAATAAAAGGAACAGAAAAATAGGCCAATACTCTCACGGTGCGGAGTCGGTTTCAAACCGTTTGAAGTAATAGAACTTACTGAGCTGTTCGAAACCATGCTTCTCGAGCAAAGGCCTGACATCATCGCTCGGGTAAATCGCGAAAACCGCTTTAGCTCCCTTGCGCTTAAGGTCCTGGACAACATGGTCAAGCACGTGCCCGCCAATGCCCCGACGCTTGAACTTGGACGGCATTCTGCTCTTCACGTCCAAGTCACCTAAAGGGTAGAAACCGCGTATTATGGCAACTTCATCCCCTTCTTTTATGCCTTTGCCGAGAACCTGCTTGTAAAGCTCTAGAGTCATATCGCCCTCGACGCGGCGACACTGCATGCCAAACAAATTCTCTATGGTGTAAATCCCCGTTTCAACGTCACCGAGGCGCTTCTCTCCAGTTATCTCCTTTACAAGCTTTAGAGATTCCTGATATGCACCGCAAAAGAAGCTCTCGGGCGGAGCTTTCGAAAGCACGGTATACATGATATTTTCACAATCGACACCGGGAAGTTCAAGACTCCTACGTATCTCGACAGCTTCTCTTACTGCTGCCTTGTAAGCGGCGGCCGGGCGGCCTAGCAAAAGAAAATTCAGGGCTCTTTCATTTGCCGTTACGCTTTTCGCTTTCCCCATTTTTATCAGCTCTTATTTTCACTTACTGCGCTCTTTCCTGCTTGACCGCTTCCTCAGCGTCCTTGCGGTCATCGTATAACGTGCAGCGCTCGCCGCGCGGAGCCTTGAGATTGCGCCCTTTATAAGAGCAATTCTGGTTGTTGCCCATGCAGTTTCCCGCATACTCGCAGGGGCCGTCTTCCAGGCTGAGCATCTTGGCGCCGTTTACGTATATTCTGTCACCGTGGATTTGGATGTTATACGTTTTGCCATCGGTACCCACAAAGCCAGTCCATATCTCTTCGGCTCCCTGGCCGAACCTTTTTACAGTGTCTTCTGCCATTTTAATCACCTTTTATCTTCGCCCAAAAGCTCGGGCTTGTTTTCCGCAACGTAGCGGTACGCGCCCCTCACGAACTCGGGCGTCCAGCATTCAACATTATCGAAGCCCTCGCACAGTAGCATTTTTTCCGTCTTGCTGCCGTTGAGGCATGGAAGTTGCGGCTTTTCCACGCCATCGTAAAAGTCAGGCGCATCGGGTCGGTGCTCATTCCACTGATTTTTAATATATTCGAAAACCGGGCAGCCCTCGCAACTCACGTCCGCGCCGTGCAGGTTTTCGACGTACGGATACCTGCACATCCACATCAACGCCCTTTCCTGGGCTGAAGCCCCGAACCTTGCCAGATCGCCCATATTCTTCGGCCTTATATTTTCCGGCAAATAACACGCCTTCTCATTAGCTTCACGTATGATTTCAACTGTCCTGCTTTTTTCTTCCATTTTATCACCTCATACTTACTAATTAGTAGTTATACGAATAAGTATTAATCTCTTTACGCCCTTTTGTCTTAAAAAATCGTTTAATTTATAAATATAGACCGATAATTATCTAAAACGTGGCAATTATGGACAGAAAAACTGAAAAATTAATGGAAATAGATGAAAAAGACAGAAAAATCATCAATATCCTGGCCGAGAACGGAAGGGCAAAATACACTGCAGTGGCCAAGATGGTGGGCCTTTCGGTGGACGCCACCAAGAAAAGGGTGGACGCGCTTATCAAGGCAGGCGTGATAAAACCGACAGTCATACTTAATTTCGATGCGGTGGGGCTCCACGCGGCATCCCATGTCTACATAAAGGTGGCGCCTCCCAGCGAGGCCAAGTACGAGGAGTTCATAGCCTACCTGAAGAAGAACAGCCGCATACTTTACGTGATGTTCATGCTGGGCGAATACGACATCTATCTGGTCGTGCTCGCGAAGGACACGAAAGAACTCGGCGAAATAAAGCATGAAATAAGGCAGAAGTTCCCTGACGTGATAAAGGACTGGAAAGAAGTCATCGTGTCGGGCTGGGCAAAATACGAGGAAATAAAACTCTAAGTTTGCGCCGCCCTTACCTCGACGCTATTCGTACCGCAGCGCCTCAACGGGCTCCAGTTTTGTCGCCATCCTTGCCGGCAGAATGCCTGAGATTATGCCTATGAGCACGGAAAATCCCAAAGCGAACGCGGCTAATTGGGGCGTAATAACGGCTATGCTGCCGGTCGCGCCCGATCTTCCGCCAGCGACCATCAACCTTATACCAAGCTCGGAAATTACGCCGGAAGCTATCATCCCTAAAAATATGCCGAGCAGCCCGCCTATGAAGCCTATCATCGCGGACTCGAAAACGAACAGCTTCATGACCTCGAAATTCGTTGTGCCTAATGCTTTCAAGGTCCCGATCTGGCGCGTACGTTCCATCACGGACATGAACATGGTGTTGGCTATGCCTATGGCGCCAACGAGGAGGGACACCGCAGCTATGCCCGCTAGGAACAGGCTCATGGTCTCCATAACGCTGGATATTGTGGACTGCATGGTCGCGGACGACGTAACGCTGAAGTCCTTGGTGCTTTCCGTAACGTGCCGCGAAAGCAACAGCTTATTTTCAATGGCCGTCGCGGTCTCGTTGGCGGAACCAGAATCGGTAACCTTGACCTGAATGGACGAGAACTGGCCGGAAAGGACATCGGTAACGACCGTCCTGGCCGCGGCAACGGGCATAATGACCGCGTTATCGCTGCCGCCGAAGCCGCCGGACTGCGCCAGTGTGCCGACGACCTTGAAAGCCTTTCCGCCGATGGTTATCTGCATGTTGATAAGCAACGGCTGCTTGAACATCCCGTTCGCAATGGAATAGCCGATAACAACCACATTAACGTCGCCTGGCGCAAGCAAACGGCCGGAGCCCAGCGTGGACGTCGTCATCTCGTTCCACGCCAAAGGATTGACCCCTTGCACGGAAACGGACGTGCTCTGGCTGAGATAGGTTATCGTGGCCCTGCCGGAAACGATGCCGTCCACGAACTCAACGCCGGGGACGGAACGCACGACTTGGATGTCCTTTTCGGTCAGGTTCTGGCTCTTTTCGGTCGTGACCTGCGCCCGCTCGCCGCCGCCAAATCCCAGACCCGAGGCCCTGTTGAACCCCTGCGAAACGGTGATGACATCCGCGCCCAGGCCACCCAACTGGCTCGATATGGTCTGTTGCATGCCAGCGCTCATCGACAATATGGCCACTACTGCGGCCACACCTATGACGATGCCAAGTATGGTG
>Ga0315297_10000197_pt1 | contig 33240 bp, 58 predicted proteins | sample YL17G15_0_MG_FD_203628 | JGI IMG/M metagenome (GOLD analysis project Ga0315297, IMG submission 203628) | Sediment microbial communities from Yellowstone Lake, YNP, Wyoming, USA - YL17G15_0 | ecosystem: Environmental > Aquatic > Freshwater > Lake > Sediment | place: USA: Wyoming | collected...
TTTTATCCTTAACTTTTCTGCTTCTTTTTCTGTTGTTGCTACCCAGCACACTTCCTTTTGTGTTTCTCTTAACTGCTTATATGCTTCTTCAATCTTCTCCATATCTGCTTCTAATTCAAATCTGCTTTTCATCTTAATCAATCCTCCTTTATCTAAATTAATTCTACTGCTAAACTAACACCCTCTATAAATTCCTTGAAGGTTTCATCAATAACTAAATTATTTAAATATTCTTTTATTGTTGCTTTTGCTGTCTTTCTATTACTAATTTTAATTAAAGTTTTAATATCTTTAAATATCGTTTTCTTTATGGTTTCTTTCATATTTAAAACCTCTTTTATTATAATATAGGTTTATCCTTCTCTTGCGTTTTTCTCCTGTTCTTCTACCCATTTATAACAATCATCTAAAGATTTATTATTTAATTCGGTTTCTTCCTCGTTTCCATTATCGCTATTTGTCCATATTAACATAACATCTTTTTTAGTTAATTCGCAGTTAATCGGAAGGTATAAAGTAAAAGAATAATCTTCCAACCATAAATAAGTATATCCACTATTCTTATTTACTGCTAACTCTCCATATCCAGAAGTGTCCATACCTAAACCTTCAGCTACCTCTAAAAGATAAATAGCTTTTTGTCGTTCCCATTTACACATATTGTTTAATTTTATTTCCATAACCATACCTCCATTTATCCATATATTTAATTAATTAATACTGCTATATATATTTAACTAATGAACATAAAAAAAGGGGATAACCCCTTTAATCATTAAACTTTATCTATTAAACTCTTTTTGTATTCATCTACTTTTTTATTTATTTCTTGTATCCCTTTAAGTGCTTGTTCTAATATGAAAGCGTTACATACTCCATAGTCGGAGAAGTATTTAATTAATGCTTTTATATAGTCGCCATTAGTTGTTTTATCTCCTTCAAATTTAACGCTTAATTCTGTTTCTTGTTTTGCTTTAGTTTCCATTTTCTTACCTCCAATTATCCATTTATCCATATACCCATATACGCAGGTGGTATATTTAAACCTTTCGTTTTTCACTCGTTTCACCAGAACAGAGTGAAAAACACAATATTTATAAACCCTCTTTAAATACCGGGAATCCCGGTATTTAAGATACATTGATACAAGGCATTAGGCATTAGCCCTTTAAGAAATAACACTACTGAACTCCTTTCGTTCTCTCGTTCTCCTTCTCTATATGGCTATTTAACCATTTAGAAGGTTTAAGCTTCTTCTGTTCGTATAAGCTCGTTTTAAGCTTCTTTTGGTTTAAGCTCGTTGTTGTATCCTTCTTTAGCCAAATAGCCATATATTACTATATATACAATCTATCCATATATGTATTTAGCTCTTGTAATATATATTCTGTAATATACATATTAGAAAGGTAGCTTTATTTATCAATATCTCGCAGTATATTGATACTTGTCTTTATAAAGAAAATGAGTCATAGTATAAGGTGATATAACTATGGGATAGTTAATCAGGGGAGGGGTGGTCGCAGGATAATATCAATGCCTAATGCCTTGATATATATATTGGGCATTAAAAATAGGCATTAGAAATAGAAATTATTTAAATTTATATTGTTGTATATATCATATCAAAGATTCATCAACATACAATCTAAATGCCTAACTATTGAAATACTCTTGAACACTAAAGTAGGCATTGGATTATTTATTGTCTATATCCAAATGGTGTTTCCTGCAAAGTAACTCGCAGTTCTTTATATGCCTTTTCTGTTCTGTTAAACGCCAAATACTACCTCTTCCACTTGAAGTCCTAATTGGCTTCTTGTGGTGAATCTGTAAGTTTCTTTTAGTTCCACATACATCACATTTTCCACCTAACTGTTTAACTACATCATTTCGTTCTTTTCTATAATATCGTTTTATATATCCTTTTTTGTTAGTTGGAATCTTAAACACCTTATACCATTGTTCCTTCTTTGTCGCTTCTATTCTTTCTTGTTTCCCAATATAAGTTTCTGTTCTTTGATATTCTCTTACCTGGTTCTAAAGCATATCGTTTAATATCTACTTCTAATACACTATTTCCTACTTGGTTCTTTGTCTTTACTATTGTTCTTGGTAACTTTTCTTTAGCCATTTGTTTTACCTCCTTCTTTCTTTCTTTATTGCTTTCCTGCTATTATCCACTACATCTTGTGGTATCCCAATAACTATTGAATCTCCTGGATTCAAAGTTCTTATTCCTAATTCCGCCATTATACTCATATTCATTACCTCCATTTAAATACTTAAATATTTCTTTTTCTTTTGTTTCTTCTTCTTAATCAATCCTGTTGCTTCTGCTGTTTTTACTACTAATCCTGTTGCTATTATAGTTGGTATTAATTTTGTTATATCATCAACTCCCATATTCATTACCTCCATTTATTTAGATTTGTGTATCTTTAAATTATGTTTCTTTGCGAAGGCATAAGCTATTCCTTTTCCTTTAATCTTTCCATATTCTTTTTCCATAGCTAACTTAATTTTCGCAAACTTCTTTGTTAGTGGCATTTTCTAACCTCCTATATAAGACCTGACATATATGCTAATACTAATAGTATCAAAGCAACAACGATAAGTGATGTTATTGCTTTAATCAATGTTTCATCAAGTCCTATGAACATTCCAATAACACCAATAAATATTGCTATCATTATAGCCATCAATATAATTACTGTTACTGATGAAACTAATTCTTCAGATTCTTCTTGTATTGTTAGTGGTATAATTGGTGGTGTTGGTGTTGGATTCCCAATTAGGATACCTGTGCTTACCCAATTATCATCTGTATCACTTGCATAAACTATATTTCACCTTTACCTTTTTACGCTTTTCCCATTATCCTATAACTTGTTACTCCTGATGGTGCTGTTGCTACTGCAAATCTTCTTCCTTTTATTATTTTTACAGTATATTTGCTTGTCATAAAGCTTTTCTTCGCCCTCAAGTCATAAAATTTCAGTTCTATTGCCATATCCTTAACCTCCAATATCTTTTGTTATATATATACATTAACTTACTAAAGAGTTGTCACCTCCTCTTGAGTATTTCATATCTCAAGATTTACTCTTTTAATTTGATATATCCCACCACAACAACGATTAACACTACTGCAAACAACAATGGTAATAAATCTATAACTATTCCTTCAGCACCTTCAAATCCTTCTGCTATTATATAGTTGTAATCTGCTGTGCAACTTGCGTCTTGATTTATAATTGCTCCTGTGAAATTACCACAATATAATGTATTGTTTTCCATATCTCCTGCACCCAATACCATTATCTTTCCTGTATCTGTTTCTACTGTGTAATTACCTGCGTCAAATACTTCATTACTTGAACAATTATATATCAATTCTGTTGTTATGTAGCCAATAGTTATTGCTCCCTTTGATACTGTGCTGTTCTTATCCAGGTTTGATGTAAATGTATAGTTAGTAAATGTTCTATCGTCTAATATATCCATTTTTCCTGATGTATCATTCAATGTATAATCTGTTGTTTCTGCTAATTGTATTGCTCCACAATCTACATCCTGGCTATTTGCTATCAATGGTATATTTGTTAATGTTGTATCTGCTCCAACTTCTGCGTTAAATGAATCTTCAAAACTACCTGTTCTTATTCCTGCTGTGTTAATTACACCCACTATTGTTGGTATGATTACTGCTACTCCAATCATCAATGCTACGAATAGTCCTATAATCGCTGTCATTACGATTTGCCCTTTTTTCATCTTTGTTTCACCTCCTTTTAGTTTTTAAGCAATCCTCAATCTTTTTATTATGTATCTGAAATCTGATTTTAGTTTATTGTAATCTTCCATTAAATTACATTTCTTTGTTAAAAACATAGCTGAACTCATATTGAAGAGTAAGCTATCCTTTCCTGTATATTGAACCATCTTGAGTAATGAAGCCCTTCTTATGAAAGAAGGTTGCTCTAAATTATATCCAAATTGTCGCATTACTTTTGGTATCCTTATTTCAAACATTTCCATTCACCTCTCCCCAAAAAATCTTAATAAGATTAATCCCCAAATAGCTCCAACTATTAACCATACTACTGCACCTACCCAAGTTGGTAACAATCCTAAACTATTTTCTTCTTGTCCTGGTAATCCTGCCATTATGATAATTAATGGTGGTATTATGACTATTAATCCCCATATACCTGCACCTGAACTAAATATCCAATACATAAATATCATTAAAAGAATTATTCCCATTATATAGAAACCTATACTTGCGTCAGAAGAAATTCCTATTGTATTCTTAAATGCGTTTCCAATCGCTTGTGTTATGTTATACATAAATGTTTCATTAACCATTTTATTCTCCTAAAAGGGTTGCTTCCAAATAAAGCTTACTATTGCGATTATCCACAATACACCCCATATTCCTCCTACTAAAAATACTAATGAATCAGGTGCATTACATCCTCGTAATGCTCCGACAGGTGCAGTTACAAAATCAAATATATTTGAAATCCATCCTTGAATATTTATGTATCTATCTACGAATTGAACAATACCTGATATTATTCCTGGTTGTTCTGCATTTATATCTACACCTTGTGTTGTTTGATTTTCGTTTATATTTAAAATATCATTTGCATAATTATAATCATATCCAAATTGTCCTGTTAGATTCTGTGGGTCATTATATCCTGATAGAGTTATCGCTGTTGAAATCGCCAATAATATTATCAATAATTTTGTTCCTAATGCCATCTTATATTCCCCTTTGTATCAATACAATACCTATTATGATAGACCACATTAATATAGCACCTCTAAAGTCAAACCATCCAAAGAATGTTGCTATTGTAATCAAACTTGCTCCAATTACTGCTGAAGCAAATCCTCCAACAGTAAAGAACAATGTTCCCATAATTGCTGTTGTTAATATTAATACAATTAAACCTTTCGCACCATCAGATAATTCTGCGTTATCAATACTACTAAAATTGAATAAAACATTTACCAAACTTGAATTTGTATATACCATATTTTCAACTCTCCATTGTTTAGTAAATGTATGTGATTCTCCATCTCTCGCCATTGTAAATATTCCTGTAATCATTGTTTTATTTGTTATATCCAATGTTGTTAATATTACTCCACCTGCTGTTGCTGTTGAATTTCCTACATATAATATAGTTCCATTCTCATCTGTTAATGTCATATTGAATGAATCCATATCGTCATAATCAGGATGGACAGTAAATGAAAACGCTGAATCATTTGTTTCAGGTATGAATGTTGAAGCTGAAGATATTTTGTATCCTACACCTCTAAATATGCTTGTATATCCTGTCATATTAGAATCTGCACCTGTTATTATTATTGTGTATGAACTTTCAGTTGGTTGGATAGTTTGTATATTTGATGATTTGTTTTGGTATGTTGCTAATACTTGGTAGTATTCACTTGGATTCATTAAGAATGACGCTGTCCCTGAATCATCTGTTTGTTTTTCTGCTACTATTACCCAATCATTATTTATGAATTTATATATGAATACATTTGCTCCTGATAATATACTATATTCACTATCAACTACTTGGAAACTTCTTATTAATCCTAATGAATTTGAAAGTAAGTATCCTGTTAAATTAATAAAATCTGTTGAAGATAAATATCTATAATATGACCTTCCTTCATATCCTGAAGCTGAAAGTGTTATTCTAATATCTCCTGTCGGTATCTGTGTGTAGTTCCAAAATACTTCATTAACTTGATTATTATATGAAGTTGAAGATGTCGTATTTGCTATTGTTATATTGAATGTCATCCCTGCTAAAGTTGTTTCATCATAAGTTTGAACTTGAAGTCCTGCTTTTTGCATTGGTGCTGAAAATCCTGTTCCATCACAAGTAAGTGTTTTAGTTGTTATATAGTTTCCAAATTCGTTCTTTAAAAATGTTAATGTATTAGTTCCTGATGGAAAATCAGTAGTTAAATTCTTTATAGTTAAAGTATCTATTGTTTGTAGTGTTGTGCTATTTGTTCCATTGTTTGCAGTTAAAACAAATGAATATATATTGTAAGGGAAATTTAAGGTTCTTCTAAAACTTGGTTGCCATTGTCTTTCATCAATAGCATAGAAGAAATAATATGATGTCATTGATTCTGATATTTGTGTCAATGAATTTAATGGTCTTGTTGTTGATATTGTTTTGTTTATATATTCTTTTGAATAATTAAACCATTTACCTTTTATACTTAAATTTGCGTTAGTTGAATATATGTGTATTGCCTTAACAGGTTTTGATAAATTTAATGCGAATGTAAGATTTATATAACTTGTTGAAGCTGTTGCATTTGTATATTCTGTTGCTGTTGTATTATCTCCCCAAAATACTCTTAATCTTAATGTTTTAGAACCACCATCAAGTGATTTAGTTTCTATAACTGTATTCCAAGTATCATTTTTTGGATAATCTGTCATATCAAACATTGTATAAAGTCCGTAACAATCAGTTACTTGTATGCAACTTTTTTCTACACCATCATAATATGTTGATGTATCATCCTGTAATGAACTGAATGTAAAGTTTATTGTTCCTGTTAAATCAATTTTTGATGTTGTATATGTTGTTGGAGAAGTTTGATTTATAAATGTATAATTATTTGTTCCATTGTTTGCGAATAAATCCCAACCATCTATTTTTGTTGAACTGCAACCTTGTTTATTCAAAGATATATTCCAACCAACTGCGTCAGCTTCTAATGTATATCCATTTAGATTATAATTTCTATTTATTGTTAAGTTCTCTTGCTGATAATCATTTGGTAATAATTGTATTGTTGTTATATTATTTGAACAAGGTAACATTATAGTCCAATTTATACCTTCTTCAAATATTGCATTTGCTGGTAATACCCCTACATTTATCCAATTACTACTATTATAACAATCTACATCTTTTGTAGGAACAGTTAAATTTAATCTTATTTGTAGATTACTTCCTTTTATACAGCTTTGATTCATTGTAAATGAATTATTTATACTATTCTTTTTCATTATCCAAGTTGCGTTTATAGTATGTGCTGGTATTGTATAATTTATGTAAATATAATTGTTTCCTGCTACGCTACTACTTGTTCCCCAATTTCCATCTATAATTGCAGAAACATTACCAAATGTTCCTGTAAAGATATATGCTCCATCATATACAAGACCACAATCTCCATCTATTCCTGTTTGATTTGTTGTATTCGCAGATTCCTGATAACAACTTGTTGTATTAGAAGATAAATAATAGTCATTTGGATAAATTGCTATGCTTCCTGTTGATGTATTCTTATTTTTTATAAATTCTGAACCACAATATAAATTTAATGATTGATTAGTTGTTGTATCACTTCCATTTATTGAATCAGTTATTTTTACTGCAACATCAGGTAATGTATAATCATAAGTAAATGCTTGGTAATATGCACCTACTTGGTCGGAATATGCCATAAGTAATTTATCTGAAGAACTTTCCCAATATACTTTTAAATATTGTAAAGCGTTTGTGCTGTTTGTTGTAAAATCCATATCGTTTAATTTAAACCAGGTATCATTTGTGAATAAGAAATATTCAGGTATTTTTGAGGTTCTATAAGGCATAACAAACATAGCTTCATTAGGTATTGTTTTTAATCCACCTCCAAATGTAGTAGCTCCTGTTTGATATGATGAATTTATATATGTTGGGCTACCCCATTCTGCTAATGAACATCCACTTGGTCTTTCTGTGCTATTGCATATATAATATACTATCTTTTTGTTTGTTGTATCTACTGTAAATAAATATAAATTGTTATTGTATTCTAAAAATTCTGCATAATTTGGCACAAATGTTTGTGTAATTGTTACTAATGTGTTTGAAGAAAAGGCATTTGTGCTATATCTTACATAAGTGTTATTAGTTCCAGCAGAAGCAGTTACTACCCAATATGAATAGTTATTTACACTATCAAAATATAGATTTGGCATTTTGGTTGTTGTATCTAAATTTGCACTTTGTGTCCAAAGTCCTGAAGTTGAATTATGTTTTGTTACTCGTAACACATCTCCTACGTTCTTGCCAAATATCATTGTTATATTGTTATTATCAAATATCCATTCAGGAGAAGCCAAATTTGGAGTATTTATAAATGCTGATGTATCCGAAGGAGAACAATTATATTCTCCACTCCAAGTTGAACCATTATTTGTGCTATTTTTACATTCTGTTGCGTAGTTATCGTGCCATATAAAGAACAATCCTGTTGGTGTTTTAATAATTGCATTTTGGTCACCTGCTCCATCCAAGAACTTTGTTGAAACTGTCCAGGATGAACTATTTAAAAAATTACTTGTTCTTATTAGGTTTCCTCCATCTGCTGTTGCTCCATCAGGGTCACCAATTAATGCAATCCAATATGTTCCATTTATATCTTTCCATATTGATTGAACCTCTTGGTTTGCAGTAGCAACAGATGTTATCTGTGGGTCTATTTCTAATGTTTCCCAAAACTGCATTGAGAAACTCCCTATAATGAACTTAATATCATCTGCTTTACCATCTTCTTTATTCTTAATCTTTATATCTATCTTTTGTTCTCCAACAGTTTGTATCATATCTTCGTAATCTATTTGTAGTTCATACTTATCTGATTCATTTAATTCTGTAAATATTAATTTATTTCCATCTTTTATTTTTTGGAATTTATTTGATTCGTGTATCTTCCATATAATCCTATAATCCCCATTTAGTCCCCATAGGTTAAATGTTAATTTAGCTGGTGATGTTGAATCTTTTAGATAATATGTTATATCAAAATATTCAGAAAGAAAGTTTGAATAGTGCTTTGTTATTGTATGTTCATCTTCATTTAAATCTATTGAGAACGAAGAAAATTCTAATTCTGTCCAATTACCATCTATCTTCTTTTCAAGATGTATTTTTTCTCTTGCTTCTTTTTTGTCTAATGCGTAGTTGTTATAATATAGGATTTTAGAATTGTCTTTAAAAGCTGTTATACCTATAACATCATTACCCATTGATATTGTATCATTATCTTCGTTAAATATTAAATGTGGTGTATAATAAGTTAGTTGTCCTGCACAAGCTACTGAAACTATTGTCAATAGTAATGCTATGGATAATACTAATTTGTTATTCATTTTAGTATCACCCAAACTGTGTTCTTCCTTCGTCACCTTTAATAGTGGAAACTATTATCATTATTAATATTACCAATGGAAACAACCGTATAATCATTTGCGACATTGAATCCAAATTAGGTAATGCTCCTGTTATGAGTTCTTGTATTGCTGGTAATAGTGCTACATAAATCAATAGCATTACAAAACTCATTAATAATCCCACCATATTAAAGCCACCTTTTCTGTTCATATTAAACCTCTCTTTTTCTTAAAATCAAATAATTCCATACCTTTCTTTTTTGTATTTATCTTCTTTGCTCCTATACTCCCTATTGTTAAACCACCACTTACTTTACCAATGGATATTGTTGTATTAGGTTTTCTTTGTTCTATGTTAGGTTGTCTTGGTTGGAATATTGGCATAGGATTTATAGTTCTTTGTCCAAAACCCATACTTTGTCTTGGTTGGAATATTGGCATACTAATACCAATTTTTCTTTCAGAACCAATATCACTTTTCATACCCATAGCTGTTCTTGGTTTAATTAATCCTGCTCTAATCATTTCTTCTTTGTATATCCTTCTTTTTTGTGCAAACAATCTTGCTTTTCCTCTTGCTTTTGATATTGCTTGTTCATAAGCTTGTCTTTCTGCTATCTTTTGTTTTACTACATTTACTCCTGCTGTTATTCCTGCACCTACTAATTTTCCTGTTCGTTCAGGAATCATTGATATTCCTTTCTTAATTTTTTGTCGTGCTTTTGTTAATCCTGTTTTTATACCAATCTTTGCTTCTTCAACCATAGCACCTAATTGTTTCTTTGATGGAATTAAACGCACTTCTTCTTCTGTTGGTAACTTTTTTACTTTCAGTTCTTTTTGTTTAATAGATTCTATTTCCATTTCTCTTGTCATCTTTTCTGTTCGTTTAATATCCTCTTGTTGAATCTTTAATGTTTCTTTTTCTCTTCTTGCTCTTGCTCTTGTTTCTGCTTTAACCCTTCTCTCCTGTGCTTCTTCTTGTTTCCTTTTCTGTCTTTTTTCTTCTCTTTCCATTTCTCTTTGTTTTCTTTTTTCTTCAGTTTCAGCTTCTTTGTTTAGTTCTTCTTGTTCTATTGCTTTATGTGTTTCATCTGCTGTTGAAAAATCACTTTTAATTTTATCTTCTAATCCCATTTAACATCACCTTTTAAAAAATCCTCCTATCCTTCTTTTTTGAATACCTTTTTGTGATATGCTATCCTTTTCTTCATCTGTGTCCAATCTGTTTTGTTCTCGTTCAACAAATATCTGTTGATTACCTGTCATTCTCTTTGATTTGAATTTTAGGAGATTTTGATTGAAATAACCAATAGATACATTTCTATTTGGTATTGGTTGCTTATTGGTTTTAACTATTTTAAAACTTGCAGAAGAACCTTTATCTACTCTTTCAGCACCATAATCCAATGCGTCATTTCTTGTCATAGGTTGTCCAACTTTTATGAACTTACCTGCTTGTTTAATGAATACATCAAAAGCATTTCCTTTAACTAAATTTCTATCGTTCTTACTTGTTACTTCACCTTTTCTTTTAATCATAAAATCAAATGCTCCCATTTACATCCTCCCAAATAATCTCTTCATTTTCTTAATCTTTAAAGCACCTACCCCTTTAAATTGAATACCTTTCTTTTCTCCTGGAGTATCCATTCTATATCTCTCTTTTTCTATATATTCCTGTTGCATTGGAACTTTCATACCTAAAAATTTCTTCCATTCTCTAAACTTTCTTTTGTTTCTTTCAAAGTATCCTTTACTTACGCCTTCATTCTTTTGTGGTTTTTTATTTGACTTTTGTATCCTAAATCTTGCTGATGGAGTTTCATCTACATATTTAGAACTTAAATCCAATGCTTCTTCTTTTGTAGTTGGTTCTCCTTTCCTTTTGAATATACCTTTCTCCTTAACAAAAGCTTGGAATGATTTACCTTCCTCTTTTTTCTCTTTTCCTTTATCAGAAAGTTGCCATATCCAACCTATTGGAGTTATTATTTCTTCTCCAGGTCGTATTTTTACTTCTTCTACTTCTTCTCTTGGTTTTGTTATAGGTTTTGTTATTGGTTTAATTATAGGTGTAACTATTAGTTCTTCTCTTTGTTTTTGGGTTGTTTCTATTATTTGTTTTATTCCTGATATACCTGGTTTAAATATAGGTTTTATCTCTTCTCCTGTTTGTAACATAGATTGTGATATAGTAGCAGGTTTTAATTTTAATTGTTCTTTAAGATATGTTTTTGTTTTAGTATTAGTTTTTGTTTTAGTATTATACTTTAATATTTCTTTTCCTGATATAGCACTTCCAAGTATTTGTATAGGAAATAACTTTAATGCTGGTTGTTCTATCCCAAATAAGAATGTTGGTTTAAAAGTTCCAAATTCCTTGATTCCTGTTACTGCTGGTGTAAATACCAATCCTTCTCCTGCTAAAATTTCAGGTTGTCTAATCATTAATTGTCCAGCTTCACCTTTGTAAATAGCTGGTTCATATATTAGTCCATTCCCTCTTGCATTAATTATCCTTGCCATTTCTTTACTATAAGCATAATCTGATAATTCTGCTGACGAAAATGTTAATGGTTGTTTATAATAACTTCTTGGTGTATTTATACTTCTTATACCTAATATTCCAAATAAACTTTCTGTTGAAGGTTGCGTTCCAAATACTATTGATTCTCCTGGTTTTAATATTTGGATACCCATTTGTTTAAATATATTCTTAAATAATGGAACATTTGAAGTTGGCTTTGGAAACAATGGCTTTCCAACTGCTTCAAGTGGTGGTAATAAATCTTTTACTGTTAATACTTGTGTGTATGCTTCTGTGGTTAATTTATTACCAAAATAACCAAGTCCTTTTCCATATATTTCTGTTATTTGGAAAGTTCCAAGTGGGTATCTTGTATATTCTAAAGGAACTTCAGCTAAAAATGTTGGAGCTTCAATAGGATAATTTATGTAAGTTGGTGTTGCAGTTTGTTGTTTTAAAGTCCAGGTTAATCCTATTCCTTCTACAAATTTTGGTGTTCTTGATATGATAAAATTAAATTTTGTTTCTACATATCCAACTATATCTCCTTGAGGCGATATTACAGGTGCGATATTTATTTTTGGTTTTATTGTATTTGGTATTATTGATGTTGTAAATGGATTTTTTATGTTAGGAACACCACCATAATATTCAGGCAATCCTACTGATGTTCCTGTTCTTATTATCTCTCCTTCAGGTGTAATTATAAATTGAGATATGTATTTTTTCGCTTCAATAGGAACAGATAATTCAGGTTTTTCTAATGTGAATATATCTTCTGTGAATTTATATTGATTTACTTTTTTATATTTACCTCTTTGTGTTTCAAAAGTAATTTGTCCTCTTTCAAGTTTGGCTTCATATATTGTTTTTCCAGGTTCTTCTGAAACTTTAATCAATGTATATTTGTTTCCTGCTTCATAAAATCCTAATTTTTGTCCAATTTGCTTTCCTATCCTTTGAACTGCTGGTTTTAAACTACTATATATTTCAGGGACAAATACTGATAATCTTACTGCTGATTGAAATAACCTTGCATACTTTTCTTCAGGTGTCTTTGATTCTCCTATTGCTCCTTTTATTTCTAAACCCTCTCCCAATAGATATGCACTTGAAAGTCCAATAGTTTTTAAATCCATTATTGTTTGTCCTGTTTTTGCATTTATCTTCATTATAGGTAAATATTTAGTTATACCTGTCATCCTTACCAATTTTGATAATTGTGAAACGCCAACTATTGCACCTTTAATACCTAATGATATTCCTTTATACAATAGAAATTGTCCAACTATACTTCCTAATACTTGTTGTTTGCTTGTTTCCATTAATAAACTTCCATATCCTCCCTGTGTTTTTATTGTTCCTAAATTTAAATCTGTAAATGGAATTGTTATCTCTTGTTTGAATCCTTCTCCATACATAGCATTTTCACCAGCTATTTGTGTTTCTGCCCACATCTGTTCGTGTCCTCTTATAATTCCTTCCCATAATGATAACTTTCCTTCTTTGTCTATCAATGAAAATCCTTTTTCTTCCCATTCTCCTAAACCAAGAGATAAAGCACGAATTGAACCTGTCATAGTTGTTCCCATTTTTGTTTCTATTGGAACAGTTTTTCCCACTTCTATCAATGCTTCTTTTTGTATTCCTTTAAGTTTTTCTTTTCCTGAAGGTGTGTATTCCAAATAATACTTTGTTACAGGTTTAATTGCTAATTTATCTGTGCTTAATGCTTTATTGTATTCTAATGTTTCTTTAGATATTGTTATCCAACCTTGATTAAGCATTTGTTGTTGTTGTGTTGATAATTCTAAATTTGATATTTCTTCTGTTGTTGCTATTTCTTTTTTCGCACCTGTTGGTAAATATGTAAGCCAATTATATTTCAAGTATTTTCCACCTGGTGCAGTTAGTTTTTCATAAGCTTCAGGATTAACAGAATATCCATAACCAGCTACATCATATACTGTGGTTTTGTCAGGATGTAACATTCTATAAGCTAATTCAGATTGAGATGGTAACTCCCCCCATTTTGTAGATAATTGTTCTTGTTGTTGGAGTTCCTGAATCTTTGTATTGTATTGCTCTATTGATGTTATTCCATATTCTTTGATAAATGCTAATTGTTCTTCTGTTGGTTTTTGTCCTTCTGTTGCTATAAAATATTGATACTCAAATGTTTCTTGACTATATGGATTTATATTTGGATTTGAATAATATTGATAACTTGCGTAACCTAATCGTTTTGCTGTTTCTGTTTCAGAATAACCTGCACTTTTGATTATGTTTTGTAATTGTTCATATTGATATGGTGAATCTATCATTGTTATTTCTGCATTAGATAATCCTGAAGAATCTGATACTTTACCTCCTGAATATGTTCTCGTTGCTATAACATTACCACTTCTATCTTTTATTGTAACTGTTCCTGTATCCACACTTACATTAGGATTTGTTGTAGTAACATCTGTCAAAATGGTATCTCCTTGTTAGTAAAAACATTATCAATATTCATAGAACTAATCAATTCCTTTATAAAAACCATACCATTTATAACAATATTGTAATATAAATATGCTCGGTTAAAATAAATTATCAGGATTCAATCTATCTTCTGTCTTTTCATCTTCTAATTCTTTGTATAAGTCCTCACTTTCAAGTGGTGGATAGTTATCATTTGTTGCTTTTTCCAACAATTTATCTTGGATATAAGTTGCTCTTGACATTGTAACCTTTAATCTCTTCTTAATGATATATACATTGATTCTCCTCTTTCCATTCTTTACGAATACTTCATTCTTTAATAGTTCCCAAGCTTTAGATAATAAGTCCTCATCTGATATTGTTTTATTTAATTCTTGTTGTTTTGCTCCTTCAACTTGCTTTATGTCAAATAGAACCGAATCATTTAATCTTGTTGTAAATGCTTCTTTCTTCTTTAGATATTGATTTACCATTATAGTTGGTGGTTTCTTTACTTCAATATACTCTATATCCAGCTTCTTACCTCCAATATCATATCTTGGTCTAACCCTCTTTGTTTCTGATTTCTCCATAGGAGTTAAGAAATAAGGTTTTAATCTTGTTATGTTCCTGCTTCTAACAAGCTTCATAGTTTTAAAGTGCATATTCACAAGCTTTCTTGTTTGGCTATCTACCATACTGAAGTCAGGAACAGTTAGTATCAATCCTATGCTTTGATGTCCCCAAGTTTGAAGAACATAGTTTAATGATTTATTAAGCATAGAATACCAATCTCTTGTAGCTATTCCTACTCCTGCTTCATCCCAAAGAATCATACTACCTGGTTTAAGCTTACCTGAATGAAGTAACTCCATAAACTCTCTTGTTGAGAATACAACATTATCTATTGTAAAGTTCTTATCAATTTCCATACATAAACGCAAAGCAGTAAAGCTTTTACCTGAATTTTTTGTAATCATCCAATTATCTGTTATATACCAATGAGATGAACTATCCAAAGTAAAACCATACACTTCTTCTCCATCTTTCTCTATTACTTTAAAAGCTTGTCTATTTGATGATTTATACCAATATATTGAATTTTTATCCCTTATCTTTATCTTATTCTGTATTGGTATGTTTGTTATTTGTTTTCCTAAATACAATGTAACATCATAATAAGTTCCTTCAAAGTTTATGCTTTTTATTTTTTTCTTTATTTTTCTTATACTACTTCGCCCACCTAAACTATGAACCAACCATTGTATATCTTCTGCTAATTGTCTTGATTTTGTGCATATTGAATAGCTATATCCCTCTTTCTTGTAATAACCATCTGTATCTATTAATCCAGCTAAAAGCTTTCTTCTGTAATCAATATCAGAATACAATGCTTCTTTTGGTATAAATTTATCCCCACTCTTTTTTCCTTCAAGACCATAATCAATTAGTAGCATACCAAATTCTCCATATAAAGAAAATTTGTAAGTCTTTGCGTTAGTCCCTCTCTTTTTTAATGTGTTCATAATTGGATACTCTTTTGCTACTTCTAACATTATGTCCTCACACATAGTTGTTATCCCAATTTGCCTACAATTACTCTTTCTTCCTTTTTGTTTAACTGATGAAAAATGTCCATCCCCTAACCAAACACCAAGAGAATATGGTTTTATTCTACAATTTTGTTTATCTTTAAAATTTTGTATTTGGAATGATGATAATGTTGTCCTTCTATGTATTGTATTCTTTAATTTTGATAGTTCTTTTGCTGTTCTTTCTTCAATTTCCCATCTTCCTATTCTTTTGCTATGTCCTTTTGTTCTCAAATTATAGAAAGCTATTTCGTGATTATCTGCACATTTGTATAACAATTCTTTCTTGTTTTGTCTCATATTCCAAATTTCATAGATACTATCTGCCTGTGTTTTATGTGTATCAATAACCTTTGAAAACTTATTAGAACCATCTTTCTGTGGAGAAATTACCTCATCACCAATTTTAACATCTTCTATATTCTTCCATTCTCCATTAGCCATCAATACCTTTGAACCTTTGGTTTGACATCTTGTCCTTCCTGTAACTATACCAACAAAGTTCTCGCCACGCAGTAGGTTTCTCCTTATAATATAGGTGAGCATACCCTTAACTACATACTTTCCATTTCTTATTTCCATCAACTTTGTTGGTTGAACATTCTCCAACTTTACATCTAATAATGCTTCCATATCTATTCTTCTATTTCTTCTTCTACTATTATGTCCTTCTCTATATCAGATTCTTCTCCAATTACTTCCATAGCTTTCTCTTCAGGGACTAAATCTTGAACTTTATTTACGATTTGCATTAAATACATAAATCGTTCTAACACACATTCGTAATACATATTCCTATCATTACGCTTCATTGATTCCTGTGCTTTATCTATTGTTTTCTTAATGTTCTCTTTGTGCTGTTCTGTCATAAAGTTTATCAATAAAGCTTCTAAAACCTTTATTGAGTGTTCAAATCTTCTCAATCCTTCCTTATCCAAAGAAGCAGTATTTCCATATTTCCTTATATCCTCTATCTGATTATATATTATATTGCTAAAAGCTAATTTGTTCTGATACTTGGACTTATATTCATTAGGAGATACAGAAGATACCTCACCCATATTAACCTCCTGCTACCTTTGTTTGAACTGCTGTCAGAATAGAATTACCTATATTCTGTAATGTTGTTAATGTTTCTCCTTGATTGAATAAGAACCATACACATATACCTGAAGCTATTGCTGAACCAATCGTAAGGTAAAACATTATTTGTTGTTGTTTATCTAATCCACCTGGTTTTATTCCACTTTGTCTTGCCAATATAATCATTTGGCTTAATAATTCAGGAGTTACTTTACCATAGCTTAATTCTCCACTATTTACGCTTAAAGGTTCTGATACTCCTTCATCATAGAATAGAACAGGATGTGTTTGAAAGAAAATTATCTTCTTCCTATTTAAATTGTATGGCAAACCATTTATGTTTATTTGGTCGGTTTCTGACTTCTTACCTGATATTTTTGCTATTGTTGTATATAGCTTTTTATCTTTTCCTATTATGTATATCAATCCATATCCTTTCTTTATCTTCAATCTTAACATATTGAAAATTCCATCTTTATCTACTGCAAAAGCTAAAACTAAAAGTATTCCTGTTACCAAATTTGCACTTATCAATCCAATCAATAATCCATCCATATTTAATCACCTTATCCAAACATTCCTTTTTTCTCTCTTCGTTCTTCATATTTCTGTTTGCTTTCCACTTTCTTTGTTATTTCTGCTAATCTTTCAAATCCATCCTTTGAACGCAAAACCTGAAGATAAGAACATATATCCTGGAGTATAACAGTTTGTAGTTGTTTTAATTCACCTTTATCTTCTTCTATATATATAATTAAATGGAGTAGTTGAAGATTCAAGTTTATATAATCTATTTCTTCTCTATTAAGATTTGATAGTGCAAAATCTTTAGTTATGTGTTCATACAATTTTCTTGCTTCAGGGTCAAGAATAAACTTCGTTAATTCTGCTTGATTATCTGTTGGTGGCAAACCCATTCCATAACCCATATCCTGTTGGGTTGGTTGATAGCTTGTTTCATTCATTTCTCCTTCTTCCATAATATACCTCCATTAAAATATACTTTCCTTTCTTGTTATTTCCTTAACATAATTTCTAAAATCTAAAAACATCATCAATAAATATCCTATTCCAAATAAGGATAGGGTTATTAATAAAGGTGTTGTCATAGTTTTAAATACTGCTTTATTTACCTGAACAGCCATAGCTAAAACCATTAATGTAAAACCAGCAAAAGTTCCCATAGATATATCTCCAAATTGACAAGCGATTATTCCTATTATTATACTTAATATAGCCAAGAACATTATATACCATATTGTTAAATCTGCTACTGTTGTTATGAATCCGAATTGTTCTACCCCAAATAAAATTATTTGATTTCCATCATTAAATGTTGAATCTGCACTTGCATTTGTTATAACTAAAGAACCCAATAATAAAGTAAGTATTAATAAAAAGTGTTTATTCATCTTAATTTCACCATACAGTAATTATACACATTCCATCTCCACCTTTGCCTGAATAAACTCCTGCACCATCACATTCAGCACCACCACCTGCTCCTCCAGGTTGTGTTCCATTTTCTGCACTTGTTCCTGCTGTTGCTCCTGCCCCTCCATCTCCTCCCCATATAGAAGTTCCTGCTACACCTTCAGGCACTCCTGCTCCATCTCCACCTGCTCCTCCACCACCACCGAATACAGAATTTCCTCCTCCATAAGCTGTTCCTGTGTCTTGTCCATAACCTCCTCCTCCACCACCCCAATCTGCACTTCCACCTTTGGTAGTTCCACCACCACCACCACAAACATCACCCCAAGCACCGACAGGAGTTCCAACACCTAATGCACCACAGCCAATACCTCCAAGTCCTCCTGCATTAACTAATCCTGGCTGTCCAACTCCCCAAACTCCTCCTCCTCCTCCTCCTCCTCCATCACCAGCAGTTCCTCCATATCCTGCTCCTCCTCCATAAGCATAAACTGTTTTTCCTGTTCCTGTAATTGTGAATGATGTTGTTCCTCCTGCATTTCCGATTACATCACCTGTTACTCTTGCTCCTCCTGAACCAACTGTGCAGTTTTCTGTATCACCTAAATCTGAAAGTGGGACTACCATTTCGTTATATCCTCCACCACCACCACCTCCACCAGCGTCAGCAAGTCCTCCACAACCTCCTGAAGCACCACCACCCCATATCTGTATCTTTGCTGTTGTTCCTGCTGGTTTAACCCAAGTTGTTAAACCTGTTGCTGTTATTATTGTTTGATTTACAGTTCCTCCACTTACAGTTGCTATACATTGAACTCCTGATGTTGTTGTATTCATAACAACTTGTCCAGCAGGACAATTACCTGTTCCTGCTTTTCCATTCCAAGTTCCTGCACTTGCTATTCTTCCATCAGCAAGAGTTCCAATCCAAGAAATAGTATCTCCTGATATTCCAATATTAGTATCATTTGTCCAAGCCCTTGTTGTATTAATATAAACACTTCTATCTGCTGTCCAATTACCTATTGAGTTAAATATTGTAGTTGTAACATAATTTGTTTTGTCAGCACTCCAATTACCCACATAGCTTACTAAATCTGATATTAAAGCAAATGCTGGTATCGTTGTTGAATTGTAATAATTATTTGGATTGCTTATGTTGTAGTAGAGATTATTTGCCATTGATTGATTCCAGGATGTATTATCAGGTGTTGGATAAGTAGGAAGAGTTGAAGAGTTATAATAGCTATTTGGATTTGTTGTAGAATAGTATAAAATATCTGCTTGAGTTTGATTGATGAAGTTCAATGGGTTTGATATGTTATAATATAGTGTATCTGCGAAAGATTTATTCCAATCATCTCCATAACCTATTGGTGCGAATCTATTATCTGATATTGATTTATTGTAGTAATCTGTTTTGAAAGCAATTAATGAATAGTTACCATTCCATAAAGGTTCTAATTCTGTTGTTAAAAAAGTTGGAACATTCTTTAACCAACTCCAATTTAAATATCCAAAGAAGTTACTTGCTGTAAAGTTACCTGTTGTTGTTTCATTAACATCCTTTCTCAAGAAGTTGAAATATGACAATAACCTTCTTGGTGGTTGTATTAATCCATCTATCTTAATTTCTACCCAATATGAACTTTCAGCATTTGTGCAACTACTTGATACATTTTCTAATTGAACATACCATTGTCCAAATTCACCTGTTGTTAAATTGGTATTGTTTGAGTAACATAAAGTTCCACCTGATTCATTATTATAAATATTAAAATCAAAGTTACCTGTTGTATTACTTTGTAATGTTCCATTCTGAAACCATTGTCCTTGCCAGGTTGATAAATCTAATTTAGCTTGAGAAGTCCCTACTGCGAATAACATTATAACAGATAAAAATAATATTCGTTTCCACATATTTAACTCCTTATATATACAGCAGATATTATTGAATTACTTAAACCAAACAATAGATAAATCAAACTTATTGCTATTGTGAAGTTATCTTTTACTAAAATATCTCCAACTTCAAATCCTTCTGTAAGGACAAATATTCCAAGTATCATAAAGATAAATCCAGCTATGATACAATTAGAAGTTCCTAATGGAAGCTTTTGATTAAATAAGAGTATAAGAAACGCAAATATTGATAACACAGCAAAGATTATAAATTCCATTTTGTTCTTCCTTCAAAAAAATAAATAGTGTGGGGACACGCCCCACTTCAGCATAATGCTGATGTATTGGTATCTTCAGGTTTAAGCCGAAAATCCAATAAGACCGACAATAGCCACCAAAACTACCACAGCTACTAACAATGGCAGTAATGCAACTACTGTTGCAGTTGTTCCTGTAAGGTTGGCAGTAACAATTACATCAGCTATGGTTGGAATAACTACTGCTACTCCAATTATAACTGCGATTAATACGCCAATCAATCCCTGAACTAAATCCATTTTTATTCACCAATTATCTGTTCTCTACATTTTATTGTAAAAACAGATACATTATATAACCATTTACATATATTAATACGCTTGGTTAGTCACAATGATTATCAGAATAAGTGCATATCACTATACTATTATATAATCTATATCTTGAACAAACTTTATTTGAATAAACTAAAGAAAGGTTGTATATAGTGCTTTGGGACAAAAAGGATATTTTGGGACATCTAATTTTTTATTCCTTTGACTTAATAGGATTTTTAATGGAAGCAGTTGGAATTGAACCAACATCTGATGGATTCTTATCAATCACAATCTTTATTATTATATTTTCCCATGAAAGACCTAACACATCCATACAAAAATGAACGCCTTTATGACATCTGTAACATAGATGAACATAATCTCCACTTTGTAGTTCATTCTTCAATCTTTCTTCTGAACCTAACGCAAATAAATCCTTGTGTATTTTTCCATCTTTTCTGTGTGCTCTTAATCGACAATCTGCCCTTCCACAAATAAAACAAATATTACCCAATAATTTCTTTTTTAGTTCTTGCTTCCTTCTAATAGATGATTCACTGTATTTTCTTTGTCTTTCTTTGATTCTCTTTTTAACTTCTTCTTTGCTTAAAGGCAATTTTGTAGCTGTGGTTAAACCTTTCTTTTTTCTTAAATACCAATTGTGTTGGTATTCTTTTCGAACCCCTATATCCTTGTATCCCATCTCAATAATACATAGGTTCAAATATATAACGATTGTGTTTATCTGTAAGCCACCTGTTTTACCATTGAACTATGCTTCCAGATGGGACAGTCTGGATTTGAACCAGAACCAGATGATTCCAAATCACCCATGCTACCAAGTTGCACCACTATCCCTAAATGATGGTATTACCATCCTCATTGGGTTAGCAGGATTTGAACCTGCATTTCAGGGTTTCTTCTTACTTCAAAGCCCTGTATCCTTAACCAAGTTAGACCATAACCCTATAATGCGAATGGAGAGATTTGAACTCTCAACTTCTTGGTTGGAAGCCAAGCACTCTAATTGGAGTTACATTCGCATAATGGACAAGGTGGGACTTGAACCCACAGCAATCTGTATGCAAGACAGATGTTCTACCATTGGAACTACAAGCCCATAAGTTTAGAGATATATCTCACAGCAACACAACACCATTGAAGTTTTTTAGAAGTTGAATAGCTGTGAGATGTTTATGCAACAAGTCCTGTTGGGACTATGCCTACTGCTTGTCCCTGATTGGCTTGTTGTGTTCTTTCCATATCTCATCAACTATGTATTGAATGTAGCCCTTATGATATATAAACATTTGCATTATAACTTATTACTTAAATCCTTCCAATTAAGATGGACATAGACAGAAGCAGGATTAGTATTAGTCCAACCAGCAAACTGCTGTAACTCCAAAGCATTGAATCCATACATACTTGCTAAATGAGTTAATCTTGTATGGCGAAGAAAATGTGGATGGAAGCCCATCCACTTAACACATAACCTATGTGCTGTTCTTCTGTTGATGTCAAATAGATATGAACTTTCCACTAATCCACTTCGCTTAATGTATCCCAATATTATATCTATAAAGTCCTTGTTCTTATCATAAGGTATTCCTACTTTTCGGTATATATCTGTTTTCTCCCTTCTCTTTTCTGTGTAAAGATAGAACACATAGAATACCCTTCCATCATTTTTTTCAACTGTTATATCCTTAATCTTTACCTTAAATAGAACTTCAGAAATCCTTGCTCCTGTTAAGTATAGATAGGATACCAAAGCTTTATCTCTAATGTTGTCTATCCTGTCTATCTTGTTCAGTATTTGTAATACTGATTGGACTTCAACCATCCTAATCTAAACTCTTTAGCCAATCATCCGATACATCATTTACCAAAATATTATCTTTAGTTGTCTTTCCTTCATATATATCTATTACTTCATTTGGTAATCCATCTTCCATCACATTTGCTATATTCTTACATTGTTTGTATGTAGTTGCTCCAGCGTTTGTCATATAACATATCTGACAGGAATTAATGATTAAGGTTAATGCCAACAAACCAATAATAACTGAATCAATTATTATAGATATGATGGTAAGTATCTTATCCTTTGTAGTCATTTGACTTCTTGGTTTTGGTGGTTCATCAAGAAGATTTTTAGCCCACAATCTCATTTGAAACTACCTTCTTCTTTCTGCCTCTTGTATCGTTCCCTATGTGCGTCACCCCATCATTTCCTATCCAACCTTCTTTAAGTGCTTGGATTAGTAAGGTATCTCTTATCTTTATCCTATCCCCTGCTTTACCAAACTTCTCGTTTTTACCTGTGCTTGTTACTTCAAACATATTAGTTCATCCCCTCTATCTCTATGTCCTGAACCTTGTTTTCAAGTTCTTTCTTTGGTTCTTGTTTCTTTATTTCCTTAACCTTCTTTGGTTTTGGCTTTGGTTCAGATTCTTGTTCTTCTACTTCAGGTTCTTCTTCTTCCTCTTCAGTTGCTTCTTCTTCAACTTTCTTCTTTCCAAGAACTGCTTTCTTTAATTCTTTAAGCTCTTTATTCTTCTGTTCCATCTTTACCATCAATACTTCTTTCTTTGCTTTTTTAAATGCTAATTCTTTTGCTTCATTGTTAAGTTTTATCTCATCTAAACCATCCTTTATTACTGCTATAACCTTCAACTTTTTCAAAGCATATACCACAGCTAAAGTTGATATTCCAAGTCCATATCCAACCAACATTAACATACTACAATCTGCCATTTAATCTACCTCCATTTTCTTGTTTATTTTATTGATAACACTTTTATCCATAATGTCCATATCTTCAGTATCCTTTACTCGCTGTTTCTTCTCAAGAAACTTGAATCCCTTTATTGTTTTCTTTATATGTTTAAGCTCATCTTTTGTAAAGTCATCTTCCATCTCCATTCTCTCTTTAGTTAATTCCTATTACTTGCCTACCTATTAGTAAATCGCAACAATGATGTTTGCGTGTTTTAACCTTATAGTTCCTCTTTTTATTGAATACCTTACTACCAAGCCCTTACTACCAAGCTTCTTTAAGTCCTCAAACTTTTGGTGCATAAATGCTTCAATAAGAATCTTCTTTACATCAACTTTATCTTTAATCTTATTGGCTATCCTTTCGCTTAACTTTTCAGTTTCCCTGAATTGTTTGGTAACATCTTTAAATATTGGTTTCATTCTATCATTGTAATCGCCTTCGTATATCTTATTCCCAAACTTAAAATACATAGAATACAATACATCAATCTTACCTTCTTTCTTATTAATGGATTTAGATTTTCGTTTCATAACTTCACCTTCCCATATTCTCTTTTGTTTCCTTTACAATACTATCATAATCAATCTTCGCAACCTTACAAAATAATCTTAAATGCTTATCACAAAGTGGTAGTTTTCCAACAAACCAATAAACTTCTCCTTTGCACTTTTTCTTCTTATATCCACATATCTGTCCAAAGCCAACATTTACTCTTGTTATTTGAACTTGTCCCATTATATTACCTACCTTATTATAGCATAGAATACGCTTGGACTACAATCGTGTCCTTTTGCTTCTACGCTTTTAATTAAACAATCTCCAATCTCGCTATCTGCTCTACAAACTTCCATTTCAGTATCCATCTTTTCAAGTTCTTTTATTAGTTCTTTAACCTTCATTTATTTCACCTTTATAATTCCATCTCTAAATTCTTTCTTTAATGAACTTCTTATCTTTCCTTTCATAGCTGTTTCTGTATATTGTTTAACTCCTGGAATCTTGTCAGCAAGAGAATTGAACTCAATAGTTATTAATCCAATTTTGTCAATATTATAATTAAATGTATATGTAAGCATTTGATTTACTTTCTCGTTTAAACTTTCACCAACAACTATTACCCTTCCTCCTGGTAATGTAATTTTCTTCTTCATAAGGACTACGCCTTTATCCATAATCTTCAACGATTTTTCCATTTCTTTATCTAATTCTTCAGTTAGCTTTGCGTGTATTTCAGGTTTGTATTCTACAATAAATTTCATTGTATCACATCCTTTAGTAACCCTTTCATTTCTTTTTTTACCATAGCTTTGTAATGCTCTATTGCTGTTATCCCTTCATTGTTATCCCAAGCAAATTTAGAATCTAATATCCTTTCAAACTGCTTTAAATCCTGTTTATGTGTTGTCAAACAAACTCTTGCTAACTCTTTCAAGATTACATCATTGGGATTATTTCCTATTCCCCAAAAGGAATTAAAGAAATCCATACCTTCCATAGCTAATATCGGTTTTACAATACCTTTTTTCTCTAAAGTCCTGAATGACTTTGATACGATATTCCCATATCCATTTTTTTCTTCAACCATCTTTATCCTCTCCATTCCAAAAAGCTGTTACTTTCTTTATCTGATATGCTTTCCTATATTCATCAATCCTGCAACTACAACCTTTACCAAATGTTACAACTTCAAAATTATATAAAGGACAATATGTTTTTCCTTCTTTATTTATGGGTTTTTGGTCACAATATTGAAATTGTTTGTTTAAATGTGGTGCTGTTGTTACTGCTTTATCACATATTAATACTTCTAAATTTACCTTCATTTCTTTCCCTCAACTCTATCCTTCTCGCTGTGGCGAGGTTCAACGGATTCAAGATATTTCTTTTTGAGTTCTTTGTATTCTCTTATAAAACTACTGCATTTAGTTTTCACAAAAAGTCCATTGTGTTTTCGCCTTTTGTTGTTTGGATAATCTAAATCTAAATGCTTCTTAATAACCTTATCAATCTCCTGTGCTGTTTGTTGCCTTGAGCTTTTAAGTTCGTTACCTAATTCAATAATCCTTTCTGCTTTTTCACATTCGCAATAGTCCTCACCTTCTTCCATAAGATTAAGGACTTCTTGAGTTATTTTTCTACCACACCTATCATAAGGACATTCAATAATTTCCTTATCGCTTTTTGTTTCGCTCATTTTTTCATACCCTTCCTTCTAAAATAAATGTTTCTCCAATTGCAGTTGTATAATATTCAAACTTTTCTTTGTAGTTTCTTCTAATTGTTGTAAATGGTATCCCTGTATTAATATGGATAAAAGTTAATACAAGTCCGTCTTTAAAATCTAAAGAATAGTTACCTTCTTTTGCCCTGAATTTTGTATCATATTCTATAAATTGTGGTAAACCTTTTTTTAAAAAATCTATATCAAAAGGTGTAACTGCAATTAAAACCGCGTGTGTTCCTTTCCAAATTATTGGTAACTTCATATATTCTTCGGAAAACTTAATGCTCTTCATTTTTCAGTCACCCTCTTAATTATGCCTCTCCTAATCATTTTCCTTTCAAGAACCATACCATCAAGAATCAATGCCCTTTTGACACCCTTTGAAAAATGAGGCACTTGTTCAACTTCCCTTTCCCAATAGTTCTTGTTAAACTTTTTTCTTCTTTCTTTGACTTCAGGTCTTTGACCATATGCTTTCTGACGTGCTTTGATTTCAGGTCTTTGATAGTATGCCCTATAGTGTTTTTTGACTTCAGGTCTTTGGCGGTATGCTTTCTGCTTTGCTTTGACTTCAGGTCTTTGGCGGTATGCTTTCTGCTTTGCTTTGACTTCAGGTCTTTGGCGGTATGCTTTCTGCTTTGCTTTGACTTCAGGTCTTTGGCGGTATGCTTTCTTCTTTGCTTTGACTTCAGGTCTTTGGCGGTATGCTTTCTTGTATGCTCGTATCTCTTTCTTATGAGCTTGATAATATTCCTTTGCTGTCATCTTTTCACCGTAATCTTGCCATCAAGAACAAAATGCCTGGCGTGTTCTCTCCGCCCTTTGATTGATTTGCACTTGATGTTGTTGTAGGCAAAACAAACAGCGTAATAACTTATGTCCCAGCAGTTTATGTCCCCACCGCAGTTTATGTTCCCACAGCAGTTTATGTCCCCGCAGTTTATGTTCCCGTAGCAGTTTATGTCCCCGCAGTTTATGTCCCAGCAGTTTATGTTCCCACAGCAGTTTATGTCCCTGCAGTTTATGTCCCCGCAGTTTATGTTCCCACAGCAGTTTATGTCCCAGCAGTTTATGTTCCCGTAGCAGTTTATGTCCCTGCAGTTTATGTCCCAGCATCCGTCTTTGCAGACAATGTTGCCTTCTACTGTTATGCTTTCCTTAAATACAGTATTCTTCTTTAAAATCAAATCGCCCTTGAATGTTTTCATTTTTTCACCTTCAATCACGAATCTCTTTTTGATGCAATCCGGACACATGAAATCTTTGGTTGTGCCAACACCAACACTATACCAATCCCTATTGCACTTAATACAAACTGCCCTTCCTGTCATCCAATCAATTATTTTTCTATATTCAAAACCTATCAAGATAATACTTAACATTATTGTTGATATAATACTGCTTTCTAAACCATATAGAAAATAGGTTAATACAAAATTAATTAATATTATTATTCCAATTATAATCCATTTATCCATATTTATTTGCCCTTCCTTTTTTGTTCAATATACGCTACAATCTGTTTAAGTGTTTTTTCTGCAACATCATTAAACTTTGTTTCATCCTGTCTTAATAAAGCCACTAACAATGATAATTTATGAAGCATTAAAAATTTGTCAGTAACCATGATGTAGGTTGGAATATGTCCATATCTGCTATCTTTATAATAATATTTGATAAATCCATTCTTGTTCAACCATTTAATCTTTTGTAATATTAATTTCTTTTCTGCTCTTTTATATATTTTCTCGTAATTATCCAATACTTTATTAATATATATCTCTTTCTGTTCCTTGTGCATACTATAAATAGTAGAAGCTAAACAGAAATCCATATTGTTTATTTTTAAATCCTTAATTATCATCTAATAATAAAACCTCTTTTTCTATTACACCAATATTCATAAGCTTTGATAAAGTAGCTTCATCCATTCTTTTACCAGAACTGCACCTGTATAATTCAAATTTAATACCTTTTTTATTTATATTCCTTACGAATTTGATTAATCGTTTCAGATTAGATATATGATACCAAGTTTCAACTATTCCATCCTTCTTATAAACAAGAACATAGCCACATTTTTTATCTGACCTTATCGGACATTTCCCTACCAAATCCATATTAACCTCCATATAGGAAAGATGGAACTACTTTCGTAGCCCACCTTTCTCTAAATTTCCAACCATTTTTTCTATCTCGTTCAAATACTTTTGTGTTTCCTGCAATTCAACTTCAAGTTGCTTCTTTTGTTCATCCAGCTTTAATCTTGCTCCTTTGATTACTTCTCTTAATGCTTCTGTTGATGTTGTTGTTATCTCAAATTTCTTACAAAGAAACTCAAAGTATTGAAGTTCTGCTTGGCTCATATCACTAATTTTCATACCCATCTCCCTCCAATTCGTTAATCATTTTATCTTGTAGTTCAGCTTCACAATCCCTGCATATTCTATCTACGCAATACTTTTTGCTGTTTTCTGTCCAATATTTGCCACATAATTTGCACTTACATAACAAAGTCATCACTTCCTTAATAAACTAAATATATATACAATTATAGCTATTACTATCAAAGGTAATGCTATCCATACTAATTGTGTTGCTTCCACTATATCACCACCATATCTTGTATGTTCGGAGAAGGGAGAACTATCAATAGGTGAGGTGATAATTCTCTATATTGATTAATAGTTGTGTTCCCTTCTCCTTTGAACTTATCCATAAAATCTACCTTTGGCTTTTTTACAAAATAGACAATAAACCTTTTTGCCAACAACAACTTCTTTATCGTCATTACACTCTTTGCATTTACCATATCTTGAATATGTTAAATTCCTTTGTGTCAAGTTTTTTCTATATATAACGTTTAGTGTTTCGTTAAAACCACAATAAACACACATCCCATTTTCTTCAGGTGTCAATATGCTATTTGCTTTTATCTTACAATTCTTACAATAAAAATATCCATTACCCTCTTTTTTTAATATCATTTCTTATCTCCTCCATAACCATTGATAGCTTATCTATTCCATCACCTATCTTCTTTAAAACTTCCAAGTGGGTTACAAGATTTTGACTAAATCTTGCGTCATTCTCAATAACTTGCTTTATTAATGGTGGCAAAGCATTTATTATAGGAACTATATCTCTCATCTGATTTGGTAAATCTAACAAAGATTCTATTTGATTAGTGCCTTGCTTTTCCTCAAGATTATCTGTTCCTGTTGAGTTATCTACCCAAAAATCTTTTGTTTTAACCTTTCCAAATATCTTTGCTAATTGATTGCTATCCTGCAATTCTTTATGCCCTACTCTAATAACCCTCATTCGTTCCATAGACATATTATATTTATTACAATAATGTTGTGCTACCCTCTCCACATCAGCATACATTCTACCAAATTCTTCATCAGGAGAAGCTGAATATCTTTCAGGACAATATATCTTTAGAAGCCCTGTTTCCTGAACATTAATGATATATTCACCCATTTGTTCTCTTGCATATTTCCAATTAACCATTTGGATTATCTTTCTATTTTTAGTATCTTCAAACATATAATCTCCATAAGAAAGTATAGGGTAACCTACAATCAATGCATGACACCTCCATAGGTTAGTCACCCCCTCCGATTGTATGAGAATTTTTTTTACTCGCTTACCCAAGTCAGTTAGAACATAGATAGAATAAGGATATTTCTGTATGGTTCGTATCAATCCTGCCTTCTTTTGTTTGGAAAGGTGGTAATTTAGGGCTTGTTTTGTCTTTCCTAATGTTTTAGCTATCTTTGATATGCTGTCCCCATCTTGTTCTATACAACCCAGCAGTAAAGGTAAAAAAGTGTTTTTTACACCATCTTTACTCTTCGTTTTAGTTTCGTTTTCCAAGATTCACCACACCAATCACTTCTTATGGAACTGTGCCTGAACAGGAAAAGGAGGAATGGGAATGGATAATTCCCAAGTCAAATCCTATTCAGTTTGCACTATAATATTTTATTCCAAATCTTTAAATTAAATAAATGGCTATATATAGCATAGCTTCCCATCATTACACAAAATGTTTCAAATAAACCTAACATCTTCTTGCCTTTATTCCATTACTTCTATTAATTCTACTCCCTTCTTAACAACACAATGCCAACCAAGAATTTCAACTACTTCAATCTTATCTGCATTTGGAATTGTATTTATTGATTTAACTCTTTGTATTGACGCAAGATGTCTTGCCATTTTTTAACCCCCTTTTTCTTGCATATAGCAAACAATTCTTACAACATTGTTTCATACTTGGTAATGGAAATTCTGTTCCATAACCTCTATAATGTCCAACTGCTTTATTACACGCATAATATTTATTTATAACAAGATGATATTTTCCACATCTTGAAGGTAGCCACTTCATTTTTTAACCTCTTTATTATGACAAATACACTCGCAACCACTCGCAATACAGCTTAAACTACAAGCTTTACAGAAGATATATGACTTTTGAACCTGCTCTTTAGTTCCTCAATCAATTCAGATAGGTTCATTTTATAATAATCTTTATGTTTTTTTATTGTCATCTTTCCAACACCTTCTCCAATTCCTTCCTGTCCTCTACCATTATAGCCATCTTCCTTTCAAGCTTACCAATAAGCTTCCTGTTCTTCTCTATGAAATCTTCTTTAGGTTTCATTCTTTTTGCTTCTTTAAACTTTGAAGTTCCTGCTCTAATTTTACAATCTGTTTTTCCCTACTTCTAACTGCTTTGTATTCTTTGTCAAACTTTCTTATAGCCCAAAGCACAGTAGCTTCATCATATTTACTTATCAGTTCATTTAACCTAACTGAAACTGCTCTAAAAACTCTCTTTACATTACTCTTAAATCTCGCCCTTACATTATTCTTGAATCCTACCATGTTCCTTAACCTCTCTTTATCCTTTTTTCAAGTTTTGCTATTCTTTTATCTTGTTGATTTAATGTTTTAAGATAAATTGTCATTGTTTTTTCAACATATTCAGCAATACATTTGTTACCACAAAAATCTAAATCAACTTTTCCTGCTTTTAGATGGAAGCCATTTTGAGTTAATGCTGATTTCCCACACACATCACATTTCATATTTATCTACCTCTAATCAATGCTCTTTCTAATGGAGTTAAATTCCATACTGCTAATACTACAAATAGATTCCTTGTTATTCTTCTCAATAGCATAGGGTCTTTAGTTACATCTTTCCAATCTTCTGCTTCCCAAAGAATCCAAAAGTTCTTCAGCTTTCCTTTAGGGAAATATCTTGCTGGGATAGTTGGGACTTTAGTATCTATGTCTTTCTTATCAATATTCCAATTACTACCTTCTTCTTTTTTCCATTCAGGATAAGTTCCATCAGGTAGATAAACACAAGTAGCTTTTGAAATTGGATAACTCCAAGAACTCTTATGGAATGAACCTGAACCACCTATGCTTTTTGTAAATCTTACTTCTGTAAAAGAAGCAGGTGCAATAGCCAATCGTGGTTCTCCTTTGTCATTTACTCCTGCTCTTTTGAAAGCTTCATAGATGTCAATAACCTTTCTGCCTGATTTGATTGTGTTGTATAGTGCCTTCATTTCTTTTAGATAAGGTTCTTTCTTTCCTTCCTTGATAATTTTAGAATACTCTTTCCAAAGCTTATACGCTTTTGGCTTACTCATCTTGATTAAACTTACATACATTTCAATCATCTCCCCTCTTTCCCTCGCTTTTGCCAAGATATTTCTTTTTGATATAATCTAATAATTCTCTCCCATTCATCCAAGCACCTCTTTCTTCTCAAATTTTAAAGCTCTAAAATCATCTTTTGTAAACATTTCCAAATCCATCAAACGCCACATTGTTTGAATTAACTTGTAACAACCGATGCAAAACAAAAATGTGGTGTTGCCATTGGATGCTGTCCAATAATGTCCCCAAGATTAGTTCAACAACCATTTTATCACCCTTCTATAAACGTGTATATGCCAAGTTTACCACGACCTTCGACTATTGTTTTATCATATGGTATCCTATTTTTACATCTAGGACATTCAAGTTTGTTTTGTGTTACAAGTTCTAAACAAACGTTACAAATCTTATTGCCACAAATTTTCATATAAAATTAGGCAGGATACCCAACGCCTTTAGGCTTGGGAGGAATGCCGTGCTTCAGATTGCATAGCTTCCTGCTTGACCTCCATAACTTTACTCCATTGATTAGCCATAGCTTTTGCGATTCCGGGAAATGTCTTACTTCTAATTAATGCTCTTTCTTTAGTTGGAATATTTGAATACCATGCAGACATTTTCTTTCCACTTTTGTAAGTTACAATTTCTCCCTTTCCTACTATTTTGGTAGGAATTAGATTAGGTAAATTCTTTAACCATAAGCAAGTTGTCTTTTCTGCTTCATGTCCAAATTGACAGGGGTGTATTATCTGTGTTGGTTTTTTGTATTTAGATGACATAATACAAATAGGATTTTCAACACATATTCTTTCTATTGGAGCATTTATTAACTTCATAAAAAAATCTATACCTTCTTGTTGCCTTCCATCTGCAATTTTTTCTTTAAAGTGTCTTGCTCCACTTACACATAAATGTGTGCATGGTGGATGTGCAACCATCAAATCCCAATATTCTTGTTTTATAACTTCAAAAACATCCTTTTGGAAATGCCACTCTGGATGTCCTCCAGAACAAGGTAAAATATCACAAGAGTATGCTTCATGTCCTAACTCTCTGAATGCTTTACATACTTCCTGGCTTTCTTCACAAGCAATTAAAACTTTCATCCGAAAAAATCTCCTATCTTTAATTGCCCTTTAAGTTCTTCTGGACATTCAAGTTTGTTTTGTGTTACAAGTTCTAAACAAACGTTACAAATCTTATTGCCACAAATTTTCATTTCTTTCCCTCACGTTTTCCGCCAACGCTTTCCGCAGAAAGGGTTGCAAGGTATCTCTTTTCAAGAAACTCATTAATTCTTTGCTCAGTTCTCCTTAAAAGATTACAACAATAACAGAGTTTCTGATACTTCTCTTTTTTAGGTTCAAATGCTGTAACTTCTTCATTTCTAAACATTACTTGTCTATGCCCATTAGAAATCATATCTTGAATAATCCATCTAATTTCTTCTTTCATTTCTTGTGCTGTTTGCTCTCTCGCTGTATCAAATCCTCTTGCAAAAGCACAAGCTTCTTTGTATGTTGCTTCTTTTGTAATTCCTCTTTCCTTTATGTTATCGCTTTTGTTTGTTTTCATTTTCCCTCGCTTTTGCCAAGATATTTCTTTTTGATTTCCACTTCTGCTCCGTTTAATATACAATAAGCACAATAACAATACTCATCTTCAGGAATGTGTATGCTCTCTCTTGTAAAAACAGACAGATTGATACCATTTTTAAGGGTATTTATGATAGTCAATATCT
>Ga0315297_10000198_pt1 | contig 33219 bp, 33 predicted proteins | sample YL17G15_0_MG_FD_203628 | JGI IMG/M metagenome (GOLD analysis project Ga0315297, IMG submission 203628) | Sediment microbial communities from Yellowstone Lake, YNP, Wyoming, USA - YL17G15_0 | ecosystem: Environmental > Aquatic > Freshwater > Lake > Sediment | place: USA: Wyoming | collected...
TGCATGAAGTAATCGTATTTACCACGAATGTTTGCGTTGCGCGCGTTGTTTTTCTTTTCCTGATACGTATTCAAGACCGAGCCGATTTGCTTTGCGGATAACGGCTTGATCTGCTTCAGGTAAGAAGGATCGAGATAGTCGTAGTTCTCTTTCTTAGACGTAACCTTTCGGCCACGCTTTTTCTCCTCCTTCTTTCCCGCCGCCTTATCGGCTTCTTTACGCCGATTGATCCACGTATCAACGACGGTCGCTACGGACAGCGCCGTCAGTTTTCCCGTTTTGATTTTGGTTAAAACCTTGTCGAAAAACTTGAGGTCTCGATTGTCGTCGTAGTTCAAACGACACAGGGCGTGTGCTGCTGTGAAATCGAGTTTGCCCGCGTTAAGCATCTTCTTCGCTTCGTCTGGTAGGCACTCCAGACGTAGATGCTGTGCTACCACGTTCTCACTATGACAGGTGGTAACTGCAATCTGTTTGATAGTTTCTCCCGCATCACGCATATCGCTAAACGTTCTGCAGAGTTCTAGGGGAGTATGCTCTTCCCGCGCTGTATTTGCGGCGGTGCTGATACGACGTGCTTCCCGCTCGTCACAATCTCGAACAGATACGAGAGCTTCAGCGATTCCTGCTTCTTTTAGGGCGGCATAACGGCGCCGTCCATCGACGAGTATAGCTTTTCCATCCTCACGCAAACGGACGAGAATGGGGGTTATTTGTCCCTCTGCTTGAATGGACTGAGCAAGTTTATCGATGTTTTGCAACTTATCCCGATTCCATTTGGAAGAGAGTTCGATGTCCTTGAGCTTCATCTTCATGACCGAGGCACCCGGCAGTTCTTTCTTACTTACCACTATTTTCTTCACGGAAGAAAGTGGAAGGGGTGGAACCTCCTTGGGAGTATTTAATGGAGGAATAATTTCGTCCATGTCGGCACAAAGGTCACGCACAATCGCGTCTTCTTCCGCACTTTTACTCGATACCACTTTTTCAGTTTCGTCTTGGGTCATTCGATTTCTCCTGCTTCTTTGAGCTCACGTAACACGGCATCTTTATCGACCAACCGGAGGTCTATATGCCGCATGGGGGTTCCTTCGAGGATCGCACCTACAGCGTGAAAGAGTTCTACCGCTAAGGGAATAAGGCTATGGTCACTGTTATAAACGACCATATACAGTGCCCGAATTTTTCGAATAGCTTCGCGGTCAGTCCCGCGGAATCTCTTCGAATGGAGCGCTACCGTGTTCTGGACAGCGCGGGGTTGGGCCTTCGGCATCCAGCACCTCTTTTCCACAAATGGGGCAACACAGTGCTCCGCCTTTGGCGTACTTACGTAGTCCCTCAATGAACTCTTCTACGCCGTACTTTTCCATTAGGCGTTTAGCGCTTCTTCCATCGCTTCTCCAGGGGTAAGGGAAGAGATGGGGGTATCGGTGCTCTTATGTTCCGTAGCCACCTTCTTCGTCCGGGGCTTGCGAACCTTGGGTTCAGCGTCTTCGTCCTTGAGGTTGAAGATGTCGACTACCAGGTCAGCTACACGGGCGACGCAGCCGCGGCGTTTTCCTTCGCCGGCTTCCTTGGAGCACAGGTCGTACATGACCTTGTAGTCGTACTTCTTGGTCTCGAGGTTGAGGGTCGCGACGATGACTTGTGGCGGCTCATCGATATCCGCGAGGCCACTAATGACTTCATCCAAATAGGCCAGTGACGTCTTACGCGCTTGTACCTGGTCCATCAGTTTTTGCGCGTCCTCGAGGGTTCCGATGGTCTCTTCGGCCTTGCCACAACGTCCGCAATTCTTTGTGATTTTCAACTGTGCGACCAATTTTTTACCTCTTCAATCTTTCGAGTGTTTTAGGGCCAGCGATCCCATCTGCTACTAGATGCTCTGAGTTGTTGTCATTCCATCTCTTTTGAAAACGGACTACAGCCTCCTTGGTTTTGGCGCCATACACGCCGTCTACTTTTAGGTCATACCCTCGGTTCACGAGCAGACGTTGAATCTCCTCGATGGCAGGCAAAAGAGTGGCGCTCGTCTCTTTGTCGGGTTCGGTTTCGAGGCCGTACTCGGGGCTCTCGACACAGGAGTCATGAAGATGATCGTCGGGTTCCTCGACGCAGACATGTTCGTTAGATGGGAGGTAGACACTCTCCAGTGCGAACTGGTACGCCCCGAGTTCGTCTAGGGGATAGTTTTCGAAGATCGCGGCGTTGGCATCGTCGAAGGGCCAGAGTGGACCCATATCGAATTTACCCTCTTGCCATTGCGAGTGCTGAGACATGCGCGCAGGAGAAAGGAAAAGGTCTGCGGTGGCCCAGCGGATGACGCGTTTGAGCTTGATGTTGTTTGTGACTTGGTCGGCGGTGAAAGGTTGGAAAAATTTAGCGCCTTTATAGGCCGGAGATACAGGTTGGGGTGGGAGTTCTTTTACCAATTTAGCCGGTAGATTTTTCCCATTCCACATCACCCAGTCTTCCCCAACGCTGCGGATGGGGCCGGCGTTCACCATCTCCACGCTCCAGCTATCCGCATTCCGAGCGGGAGCATGCCAGGCGCCGTGTGTCAGAGGAACGATATAGTAGGGGTCCGTGTGATATCCGATGACGAAATGGGTCGAGGCGCGTCCTTTGGACAACGCTCCAAACCAGTTGAGTGTGGAGATATGGGAGATCCCCGCGGTAAAATGGTCAACCCACCATAGGGAGGATTTGTTGAGCAACCTATTTGGGCTGCACTTCGTTGTCGGGTACAGAGTTTTCGCTGTCTTTCCAAAAGCTTGCAGGATGCGTGCGTGGGAATCAATGAACAGCGCGTTCAGGCAAGCGCAAGCATCAGTCTTCGAAAGCGTTGCAGTCTCAGACGCCTTCCAAAAATCCGTGAAGGTCTTCTTCGAAGCTTTCGCTTCGCTCTCAACCATGTCCCAAAATTTCTTGTCCTTCGTATAATCGAGCAGACCATCCATCCCGTCACCTCTTTCCACGACATCGGGCGTAGTAGCCACAGTAGGTAGGCGAGCAGTGCCACCCGGTTGGAGCACAACGCGGAAAAATCCCGGCTTTGATATTTCTCGAGACCTCCGCGACATCTTCCAAAAGTACCATCTTTTCCTGCCGGCCGCGCTTGCTCGTTATCGGGGTATATTTTATTCCCGTTTTTTGCGCCGCGAGAAAATCGATTCTAACGCGGTCGGTGTTTTCTGCAATAGCATAAAACGTTAATTGTGGCTCATTATCAATTCTCGAAGACGCCCAGAGCTTTTTTACCGTTTTAAGATCGCTCACGACTTCGACCATTTGAGGGTTTTCCGGGTCGTTCTCCAGACTCATGTCTGGATTTTTCACTGAATCAACCAGGTCGATAATGCCCAAAACAGGAACTCCACACAACTCGCGCGTCCACTTGAACGTATGTTCCACTCGTACTGGATGAATGTACGGAACAGCGTCCCTGTAATATACCTTAAACATACGGATTGATTGGTCTTTGGCGTCCCCTTGAGTCTCCTCTTTCCACTCTTCAATCTCGGGTGCTTGCGCGTCGAACTTGTCCGAGACCGCGGAGACGCCCTCGTCGATAGACGCGGGAGCTCCATGTTGGATGGTATGCCGATGCGTGATTTCCGCGCCCTTGTGGACGGCAGTCCCTCGAATCTGGGCAATGCCTGGGGGCCGCACGAGCTGAACGATATACGCGTACTCATATTGTCGCGGACACCGTTGGTACATGTTGAATTGGGAAGGCGATAGATACCCGCGCGGGAGCTCGGGGTCTATCCAGTCTTTGTCTTCTTCAGGTGCTATTGGGGGTGCTTCTTCTTTGTCGTCGAGTTCGTCACTCATCATTTTTTCCTCTCACGTAGATAATGGGTTCGCCCGCAGGCAATGTGGACTCGGCCCCCATCCGTTTACGGGTCACGATATCTCCTTCGTGGTTGTACTCATACACGACACCTTCGAGACGGAGACTCTCATTTAGCAAGTTGGACAATTCCTCGGGGGTGGTTTCGGGTGCAGTTGGCGGGATGGGAGGAGCAAGAGGCATCGGGGCGAGTGTTGCTCCGCGGACTGGAGGGGTATAAACAGGGAACATGCTGGAAGGTTTCTGTATCCCCAAAAGGTCCAGATTCGTTTCGATTACTATTTTCCCTTCAGGAATGAAGGTCACGCGGGTGACCTCTGTGTTCAGTGCTTTGGACAGTAGTTGGGATAATTCGTCAAAGGTTACTAGGACTTCCATCGTACAATCACCTCTGGTTCGACAGTCTTCCGACTGATTTTGGAGGAATAGACGCAACCCACGGACCACGGAATAATCTTCGCTTTCAAACACGCGGCGTAGCGTTCACAGAGGATGCAGTTCACTTTTTCCGTGAGCACTCGGGCAATATCCTCTCGGTTATCCAGCGCAATGAGCTGCTGGATTTCTACGCTTTGCTTTGCACACAGCCGGTATACAACCGTTTTTCGGGTTTGGCCTATTCGATATTCACGAGCTCGAGATTGTAGCCAATGTTCGAGCGACCAAGAACGACTGTAATACACGGCGTAACGGGAAGAAACAAGATTGATGGCGATGCCTGTAGATTCTTGTCCGAGGTACACGCGGCAATTTGGATCGGTATTAAATCTTTCGGCGAGCGCTTTAATATTGTGTGTGGAACGCCCATCCACGCGCACAAAGATGGTCTTTTCTTTATCTAAAAGTTCAGCAATATCATCCATCTCCGCCACTAAGTTAGCCCAGATGACGACCTTCTCTTCAGGATTATCGAGGAGGTCTTCGAGTAGGTCTTTTAACGCATCGAGCTTGGGGTTATGCGCATATCGTAGCGTATGCGTCGTAACAAGATGGCGCGTTTCGTCGAAGCGCATGCACCGCGGCGTTCCAGGCTTTATTGCATTTACGACACACGTGATAACACGAGGACATGTATCACAAATCTGCGCAGTCTTATCGTCCTTAACATACAAAAAACCGCTACAGATTTGGAGGAGCTTGTTCAAACGAACTCCTCCATTGAGCTTTTTGACCGACATATTTTCTCCAAAATCCAATTCGAGGTACTTGATAATGGAGTTATAATCCCTGAGTTGCTCTGTGGTTAGGTCAAATAAAACATCGACATCCTTCAGCTCTGGTAGGTCTACGCAATCGTCGATGCGTTTTTCACTCGAGATGCTATTGATACGCTGGCTAACGACATTTAGATTTTTATACCCTACGATAATATGTTCATTGTACTTAGAAATCACGCAGAACTTTTTGCGATAGCTCATGTAGTCTTCAGGGCACATGTACTTGGCCAGGGCATTCATCTGCGGGTATAAATCTAAAGGATTACCCATGCTAATAGTGCCGGTGAGTAGATAACGTCGCGTGGCTCGTTTGCAGAGCTCCACGACCGCCTTCGTCCGTTGACTACGGATGCATTTGATTCTATGTGACTCATCTAGAATAATGATTTCATAGGGAAAATCTGTTAGGCATAGGTCTTTTGGAAAAGCTGCAACACGTTTCTTAATTTCAGAAAGAGATACCATGCCACGATAATCAGAGAGAATTGCAAGAGCATCTTTTTCAGTGAGGCCCAGCATACTTTTCTGGAGGACTAGGGGGATGGGGAACTTACTTGTTTTTACTGCTTTCGTTACTTTTGGAGACAGCGTCCTGTTTCCGTAAAGGCGTGCAGCATCGTACGTAGCTAAAAGGATATCGTAATCTTTTTCGATACTTAGTTGGAGAGCTTTGAGTTTATTTTGTCGTGTTGTTCCTTTTAAAACTGCGGTATAGAGGGTACCGTTTGAGTGTAGTGCAATCTCATCCACCCAGTTGTCGATGGCTATGAGCGGCGCAATGATGAGGGCCTTTTGTTTTAATTTTGTTAGGGCCTCAACGACCACCTTTGTTTTGCCCGTGCCCATCTCCCAGCGTAACGCCCATCGATAGTTATACAGGAGTTCCGCTACGCCTTCGTCTTGATGCGCGTAGTTTGGATAGGGTCCTAGCGAGGAGGTCTTTTTCACCTCTTCTAAAAGCACGGAATACGGAAGTACCCGGTCGATATGCACCTGAGCAGATTCGTCGTGTTCGATTTCTAGTGCTTGAAAATCATTGAGAACTTTTTCAATGAAGGGGGGATAGGCTGGATACATCCAAGCATTGTAGTTTTTGAGGTATGTTCCTCCGAAGATGCGGGATAAGACGGGGTCCTCATCCTTAACGATAAATACAGGGGTTCCGGCAGAGAGCGCGAACGAAGCTTTCATTTGGGGTCTCCTTACGATAGAATTTGAACAGTCTCGCGAACGAAAAAAGAAAGTTGAATCATGACAACGACTTCCGAAACGACGTTAATGTCCACGGGTGGACTCGGGCACTCTAACCCGTATTTCACCTATAGTCAGCTCTTTGCGCCCAAGCGATTAAAAGAACTTTTTAAAATGTGCGAGTACCTGTTTTATAACAGTCCGCACATCTTCGCGGCGCTTCGGAAGTTCGGGGAGTATCCGATTACGGAGATAACGTATGATACGGATAACGCTCAGCTAAAAGAGAAGCAGAAGAGCCTCATGGAGAAGGTAATTCGTGCAAAAGAATTCCTTCTGAAGGCAACGTTGGATAAGTATATTTATGGAAATTCCTTCACTTCTATGTACCAACCGTTCGTCCGGTATTTGACTTGCCCCAAGTGCCGCGCCGCGACCAATATCAAGCACGTCGACTACTCTTTCACGCTGCAGACGTTATCCTTTGCTTTTAAGTGCACGTCTTGTAGCAGCCAAGTCACCGTCGGGGAAAAAAACGTGGAGGACCGAAAGTTGATGCTCACCAAGGACATCAACTTCATTAGGTGGGACCCGAAGTGCATCGATATCGAGCACAACGTTTTCACTGGGGAATCCATTTACTACTATACGATCCCCGCGGACACCGCGGCGCAGGTTCGACGAGGGCAAAAGCACATCATCGATACGACTCCCTGGGGTTTCCTGCAGGCCATCAAGGAGCACAAGCCCTTCAAGTTCGCGCCCGAGGCCATCTTCCATATGAAGTTCTGCGCGCCGGCAGGTGTGAATCCTCAGTGGGGCCTTCCTCCGTTGCTGCCGGCGTTGGACCGCTTCTTCTACACGCAAATTCTGCGGAAAGCGAATGAGGCCATCGCCCTCGAGCACCTCGTACCTTTCCGTATCGTGTCTCCTGCTGCCTCTTCGAATAGCGGTGATCCTATTCAGTCTATCAACCTCGCGCGGTGGATAGAAAACATGAAAAAGAATGTGCAGGACTGGAGAAACGACCCCTTGCACATCATGTACGCGCCGGTCCCGGTAGCCGTCTCGCAGCTCAACGGACAGGGGCGAGCTCTGCTGACATTGGGAGAGGTACAGGAAGCGGAGAAGTCCCTCGTTGCGGCCCTCGGTATTCCCCTGGAGTTCCTCTACGGCGGGCTTACGGGGCAGGGCATGAGCGCGACCCTACGCATGATTGAGAACCAGCTCGCGACGCACGTCAGCGACCTCACAGACCTTCTTCAGTGGATGAACGACTCCTGCAGCAAGTTCTTGGGTTGGGAATCCGTACAGGTGGGGTTGATTCCTTTCCGAATGGTGGACGACACGGAGAAGAAGACGATGCTCCTGCAGCTCTGGCAAGCTGGTTTGCAAGGGATGGGTCCGCAGACTATCTCGACAACGACGATGGCGGAAATCAACGACATCGATGTTCAGAAGGAATACGGACGTATCAAAGAAGAGACGATACAAAACGCGCGCAGAGGCCAAGAGTTACAGCGTGAGATGAGCAAGATGCAGAATACGATGGCTCAGGAAGTGCAGCAACAGGCCGGAGCAGCAGGTCCACAGGGCTATGACCAGCAGCAAATCATCGCGCAAGCAGACCAGTTGGCTCAGCAGTTTTCACAGATGGACCCCTCGACACGACGAAGTCAATTGCATCAGCTGCAGACCGAGGACCTTGTGATGTATTCGGTCGTGATTCAGCGGCTTGAACAGCAGCAGACGGTTACGCGGCAGCAGGCGACTATTCAGACACAAGGGGGTATGGGATGAAAAGTTTCGTAGATGCCATCAATGAATCTCGTGCAAGTGCCATCGAGGACCCGGTTGCTCCGCTGGATAACATCGCAATGTTCATGCCCGAGCCCAAACATCCCTTAAAAGGGAAGCCGACGAACTTCGGTCAGAGTTTGAATTGCTCAGGACACTCACGGGTCTTCGTGCTGTGGAGACCCTGGAGCCAATGTCACCGTTGCATCAAGGGTATCGAGCATGGAGACTACGTGCTTCCAGACGAAGGAGACCACGAATGCCCGCATACGATGCGCACGGATTATGAAGCGACCCTGAATCAAGGTCTTCGAGGCGATATCCTTTTTCAGACGCAGGAATATTTCACGCTGCACGACGGGACGCGCTGCTGCCATATGGTGTGGTTGACTCCCGACCTTACAGCATCTGCGAAGGCCGCCAAACGACAAGAAGTAGCCGATATCTTTTCCCCTATGCACTCTTCTATCATCGCGGAACAAAAAGCGGAGGAAGAGGAAGAAGCAAAAAAAGAAGCCCTGGAGGCCTCTAATGAGAATCTGGACACGGATTGACTCTGCCTCCAGGGCCGAGCTTATTTACGCAACACAGCTAGAAGCAGTGCTGCTAGAATCAATCCGGGTTGGATGACCATTCGTTCTCACCTCCTCTCAGGGGGTGATGCAAAGGTCTCCTCTCTATATACTTGTACCCAAAGTCGAGGTCGTATATGAATTTGACACCCATCCTTCAAAGTCCAGATGAGAAGCGCGAACGTATTCGGAATAAGGTCGTGGAAGGACTGACAGAATCATTCCCAATTACGGCGCGTAACAAAATCATAGAAGTGACAGATGTTTCTTTTACTCCTCGAGACTACACCTCGAACGAGCAAAAGATGGCTATCTTGAGAGGTGATTCTCTTTTCGAGACCGCGAAGGGGACAGTGAAAATAAAAGACGCGAAGACGGGTAAAGTCTTGGATGAAGCGAAGGGATTTACATTAGCTCGAGTACCGTGGTTTACTCCACGACACACGCTTATTGTCGGAGGAAATGAATATTCGATTGCGAATATGGTGCGTCCTAAACCAGGGGTGTACGCTCGCAAGCGCGCTAATGGAATTCTCGAAGCAAGTTTTAATACCATAGGTACTTCGAACTTTAATGTAACGATGGACCCTGAAAAAGGTGAGCCAGAACTCGAATATGAATCCTCGAAGATTCCCCTTTACACCATTCTTCGTGCATCGGGTATGTCCCATGAGACTATCGCGAAGAAGTGGGGTACTGCTCTTGCGAATGAGAATCGAAAGAAGCTAGAAAAGAATCTTCCGCAACACGTAGACCGTCTTTATAAAAAAGTCGTACCGGCGTATGCCCTTCTTCCCGATCTTACTGTCGATGCGAAGATGGCTGAGATTGTTAAGCGTTATGGTACGGCTAAGATGGACCCAAAAGTAAATGAAAAAACGTTGGGACACGCGTATGGACACGTAACTCCTGACAGTCTTTTGGATGCATCAGCTAAAGTTTTGAGTATTTTCCGTAACCCAGAAGAAGTCGATGACCGAGATAATCTCGACTTCAAATCTTTGCGTTCAGTAGAGGACTTTTTCAAGGAGCGTATCCAACTCGATGCTCGAGACATTGGGCGTAGAGCTGCTATTAAAATCGAGAATACCCCTGAGGTACGCAAGGCCATGGCTCCCGGGGCGTTCACTCCTGGCCTCGTCAAATTCATCACAGGCTCGCAGTTAGCGGCTGTTCCAACGCAGACCAATCCCATGGAGCTCATCGATGCCGCTGTGCGTGTGACGTCCTTAGGAGAAGGCGGTATCAGCTCTGAGCGAGCGATTCCGATGGAAGCGCGGATGATTCATCCGACGCAAATTGGCGCTCTTGACCCTGTTAGAACTCCGGAGTCTTTTCGTGCGGGTGTTGACGTCCGTGCTGCTATTGGAGCACATCATGATAAAGATGGTAACATCTATGTTCCCATGTTCGATTTGGCGACGGGGAAACAAAAGCATATTCGGGCAGGAGAAATTGCAACTTCAATCGTGGCATTCCCTCAGCAAGTTTTAAAGGGGAAGGTCTCAGCGCTTGTTAATGGACGTGTGGCGATGGTTCCTGCTAGTAAAGTTCAGTATCAAATACCACACTCATCTGCGATGTATGGACCTACTTCAAATCTCATTCCGTTCATCGAATCGTTGCAAGGGAATCGCCAACTGATGGGGTCCAAGCATCAGACCCAAGCTATCTCGTTAGTTGATCGAGAAGCTCCCTATGTACAGGTAATGGCGCCGGGTGGAAAATCTTTTGAGCATCTCATGGCGACGATTGTTAATCCAACAGCGCCAGTTGCGGGAACAATTGAGAAAGTAGATGGGGATTACATCTACATTCGACCACATGATAAGACAGCAGCCGTTAAAAAGGATAAAGACTCGGACCTCGTGCGCGTGTCATATGATACGTACTTGCCGATGGCTGCTAAGACCTATCTCAACCATACCGTCACGGTGAAAGCGGGGGATGAGGTTAAGAAGGATGAGATCCTCGCGGAGTCTAATTTCACGAAAGATAAGACGCTAGCTCTCGGTAAAAATCTTTCCGTTGCATACATGCCTTATTACGGAGCAAATTCAAATGACGCGGTAGTTATCAGTTCCGGCGCCGCTAAAAAGCTGACGTCCGAACGTCTCTATAAAATTGTGCTCCCGCGTGACGCTGACATGGTTTTCAATAGTACGAAGCATAAGACGTATTACGGACATACCTACGGACATGACTATTACAAGGGCGTAGATGAAGAAGGAGTAGTACGCCCGGGTGCGAAAATTAATAGTGGGGAACCTGTCGTATTTGGGTTGCGGAAATCGACCCTGACTTCTGATGATATTCTTCTGGGACGTCTGCACAAATCTCTCGTCCGACCTTTCCGAGATGCGACGCAGACCTGGGACCATGACCATCCCGGAGAAGTTATGGATGTCGTAAAGACGCCTAAGAGAATTGCAATCACAATAAAAACACAGGAACCTATGCAGATAGGTGATAAACTCTGTTACACGGAAGATACAGAAGTCCTGACGACAACGGGGTGGAAGTACATTGTAGATGTTACCACCGATGATATTTGTTATACGCTCGATACGCAGGGCATAATTCATTTATATAATCCTACACATACTAACTATTATTCTAAAGCAGGACAACTTTTTTTAGTACGTTCACAGCATGCAGATTTATCTGTGACGTTGGACCATAGTCAGGTAATTAAAGATGGTGATAGGAATAAATTAGTCCCATCGCGTGAATTGGTTAATAAGCCTTTTCAATTGGTGCGCACAGGAATTTGGACGCCGAAGAGTGCTCCTGAGTCAGACTCATGGTGTGCACTAGTTGGTTTATACGCCGTAAAAGGACATCTTATTCCTGCGACGCTTATACAGGGAGTTATGGACCATTCTGTAGAGATTTATCTACGTCCGCGTATGTTAGAAGAAGAACGTCCTTGGTTGGACCTTATTTTGCAAGATACGCACCTGAAAGATAAGAGTTATATTCAAGGTGATATTTTGATTATCCGAGACAGAGATTTTTATTTAAGTTGTCAAGTATTAGGGGACGTCGTAGAACGGCGACTTCCAACATTGGTATTCACTCTGGCTCCTAGCCAAGCCGGGATAATTATTGATAGCGTTTTAAAAGCCGCAGGTCATCAGACAGGACGAAGTCATATTCAGTACGGAGATGGGACTGATGTCTGTGTCGTGTATTCGCGGCAGTTAGCGGATGATCTACAGCGCTTGGCGCTACACGCGGGGTATTCTGCAAACATCGCAACGCATACAGTGAAACGCCCGCAATATGCGAAACGTTATTCGCTGCGGTTCCTCCGAAAACGTAGCAATCCGTTCATCAATAACCCGAGAGGTAACCAACAGAACACGCGAGTTATCGATTCAGATGCTCCAGTGTTTGGTATTACCATTCCAAATCACACCTTGTACGTGCGTGTGAATGGAAAGCCTGTGTGGTCAGGTAACTCCGGGCGATACGGGAATAAGGGTGTGGTATCTGAAATCGTTCCGGATGACCAGATGATTAAAGACGAAGCAGGACGACCTATCGATGTTCTTTTAACGTCAGCAGGTGTTGTCTCGCGCGTGAATCCCGCACAAATAATTGAGACAGCTGTAGGAAAGGTCGTCGAGAAGACGGGCAAGCCACTCATCGTCGAAAGCTTTTCAGGAAGAGATAATGTGAAGTGGGCGAAAGACCTTCTTCAGGAGCACGGTCTAAAAGACAAAGAGATGGTTTTTGACCCGCGTTCTGGAAAGAGTATCCCGAACGTGATGGTGGGACGCCAATACATCTTCAAGATGTTCAAGTCCACGGACACCAACTACAGCGCACGAGGTGTGGATACCTACGACGCAAATCTTCAGCCTACGAAGGGTGGGTCTGAGAGTGCAAAGGCCATAGGTAAGATGGAGTTCGACGCGCTTGTCGCACACAACGCCCGGAATGTGTTGCGTGAGTCTTCGGTCCTGAAGAGTCAGAAGAACGATGAGTACTGGAGAGCTCTTCAGCTAGGATATCCCACGCCTCCTCCGCGCACGTCTTTCGCTTCGGACAAGTTCTTCAATATGCTGACAGGCGCGGGAGTTCGTGTTGATCGTAAAGGCTCGAAGATAGGGTTGGCGCCTCTCACAGACGCGGACGTGATGGAGATGTCGGCAGGTGAGATACAGGACGCGAAGCTCGTCAGTGCTAAGAATTTAATGCCTGAAAAGGGTGGGCTCTTTGATCCTGCAATCACCGGTGGAATGAAAGGAACGAAGTGGTCACATATCAATTTGGCCGAGCCTATTATCAATCCTATTTTTAATGACCCAGTTCGGCGGTTGTTAGGGATGACTAACGCGCAGCTCGATAATACCGTGCGCACAAAGGGTATCGGTTACGTTAAATCCGAGCTCGCGAAGATAGACGTCACGAAACGTGAGAGTGAACTCATGGATATGGCGAATAATAAGAAGGGAAATGTGCTCGATGATGTCACCAAGCAGATAAAGTATTTGCGGGCATTGAAGGCGCAGAACATATCTCCGGAGAAGGCTTACATCTCGAGCGTTATCCCGGTTCTTCCTCCGATCTTTCGCCCGGTGTTGCCAGGTAAGGGTGGGCAGGAGCTCATTTACGGCGACATCAATCCGCTGTACCGCGACTTGGTGTACGTGAACAACCAGTTCAAAGAGCTGAAGAAGTCTGGGAAGCTTCCTGACGAAGAGGCCAAGTTGCGAGGAACTCTCCAATCAGCGGTTGGAGCTGTGTATGGGATGAACGACCCCATCACACAGAAGTCAAAGAGTAGAAATCACAAGGGATTCCTGACGTATATCGCAGGACAGGGGAGCCCCAAGTACGGGTACGTGCATTCCAAGCTCCTGAAGAAACAGCAGGACTTGGCCGGCCGCGGAACGATTGTCCCGGATACGACTCTGGGAATGGACGAGGTCGGTCTCCCGGAGAATATGATTTGGACGATGTATAAACCGTTCATGATCACGCGCCTTGTGGGACAGGGGTATCCAGCGCTGCAGGCGAAGCAGATGGTCGATGATAAGCATCCCGCGGCGCGCGAGGCGATGATGCGCGAGACCCGGGAGCGGCCGGTCATGATCAACCGTGCGCCGACGCTGCATCGATATGGAATAGTTGGAGCATATGCCATACCCAATGCCGGAAAGACCATAAGAATCAATCCTTTCGCGGAGGTAGGTACGAACAGCGATTTCGATGGGGATACGATGATGGTCCACGTTCCAGCTGGAGCGAACGCTGTCGAAGATGTGAAGCGCATGACGCTTTCGAACACGCTTTATACTGACAAGATTCGCGGCGACCTACTCGTGGCGCCTCGGATGGAATCGGTCATGGGGCTCGCGCAAGCTACGGCGGTTACGGGAAGCGGGAAGGCAAAGGTTTACCAAACCAAAGCCGAAGCGATGGCGGACTACAATTCAGGAAAGATAGACCTGGGAACGAGGGTCACCATCAAGGACCGCAAGCCGTGACAGATTCTCCGACGATCATCTCCGGACCGGACTATACCCTGACTAAACAGGAAGTGGTCGATTACTATAAAGACCCGGGGGTTCGAGAAAAGCTTCTTCAGCATATCGGGAGCAACCCTGTTCTGACTGTGATGCAGCGCACCCCCGGGGAGCCCATCTATCGACGCTACGACGCGAAGAAGCAGCCTCTTCTTCTGAATCCCCAGTCGTTAGACGACCTTACGAGGCAACGTACCGTGGAGTTCCACTCTACCCTCGGCGAGGGTACACGGGAAATGTGGGTAGATTTGGACCCTGGCTCGGCGGTCTCTCCCGGCCGGCTCAAGCAGACGGTGAAGCACGTTGAAGACGTGTTGCGAAAACTCCCTCAGGTCACGAATACGAATATCGTTTTTTCAGGAGGTCGAGGCTACCACGTGCGCGCCGAGCTCGAGAAGGAGCTCAAGACAGACGCCGCCCGAAAGCTTCTTCAAAAGACGTTGCGCCCGCTGCAGACGTCGAGCCCCGACCTTGTGGATGCTCCTCCTGGAGGAACTCAGATTCGCTTGGATACCTCGACGTTCCATGCCAAAGGGTCTGTGCGGGCGCCCTACTCTTTGAACGCGACGACGGGACTGGTAGCGTTGCCTGTGGCGCGTGAAAAGTTGGACATATTCGAGCCCAAGACTGATGCGTCCATCAAGAGTGTCTTGTCCCAAAAAGACATCGGGGAGTTTGCTCCAGGGATTCCTCGAGAGCGAACGACTCAGCTCCTGCCGACTGCCAAGGGCAAGGCCTGGACGCTTGCGATACAGAAGCACGTAGCTGAAAAGGCTGGACCGCATTGGGACTTGCGCCTCGTTGACCCCGAGACAGGACAGGCCCATTCCTGGGCGGTCCCTAAGGCTTCTTTTCCGGACTCCAAGCCACGCCTTGCTTTGCAGATGCCAACGCATAGCGCGGACTACGCCCTTTCTTTTGGTGCGAAAGGCCCGCAAACTATTCGTGAAGGGTACGGCAAGGGCACGGTGGAGATGGCGCACAAGGAGCCTATTCAAGTTTTGGAAATCAATCCAAATAAGGTTGTTTTTCAGCGCGGCTCCGGGGACACTCTGGCGATGCATCGAACGAATGAAAACAAGTGGTTGCTTCGAAAGGCAACGAATATGACTGAGAAGAATGCTTTTTACGTTGCTGGATATCGTGCGGCGCTTGCCAAACTTGGAGCAGCTGCGGTTAAACCTGTGGGAATGCGTGGAAAAGAGATGTCCTATGGAGAGGGAAACCGTCCCTTGGAAAGTGGAGATTCTCATCTTCCCGCGGGACAAGTTGCGATGATGTTCCAGCAGTTGCCCCGAGCTCAACGACGAGGTGGCAGTGTATCGTTGGAGAACTCGTCAGCCGTAGGGGATAACCATGCGGATTGGGGTCCAGCGATGGACGTTTCGAGTTTTGATGGAGCTTCTCCGTACATGGCAGGACGGAACTGATCCATGGCAGATAGGACTGACACATTCGGAAGATTGCTTGTAAATGACTTGTTGCCAGACGAGCACAAGGTCACGGGACCTATATCGAAGAAATCTTTTTATAAGATGCTCGATACGATGTCGCGTGAGACTCCGGATGCGTATGTCCGCATAGTGCCTGAGTTAAAACGTCTCGGAGATTCACTTGCTACGACGGAGGGGCTCTCGGTTGGATTGGACGATATCACTCCCGACTATAAAGATAGGAATGAAACACTTGCTCCTTTTATTACGCGTTTCGATGCGGCTAAAACGGATAAGGCCCGGAGTCAAATAGCAGAAGAAGCGCATGGTAAGATGCAAGATGTGGCGATGCGCCATAAGGGAACGATGACGATGCAGGTACAGAGCGGGGCACGCGGTAACCCTACTCAGTACACCTCGATTGTGGCATCTCCAACTTCAGCACGAGACGGAAAAGGGAATACGGAACCCTGGCTTATCCGACGGTCCCATAGCGAAGGGCTCTCTTCGGCGGATAACTGGGTCGCGGGAAATGAAGCCATTCTTAATACTATCAGTACATACACAGCGGTATCCGAGCCGGGTGAATTGGCGAAGATTCTCGTGAGTAACATGAGCGACATCATAGTAACAGAGGATGACTGTGGAACTACTAATGGTGTGTTTATGGCTGCTTTGTCTCCTTCTGTATCGGACCGTTATCTTGCGAAAGAAGTAGGTGGTTTTAAACATAACACGCTTATTACGTCACTCAATCAGTCCAAATTAGCAAAGATTTCTTCTACTATTCTCGTCCGATCTCCGATGACGTGTGAGGCAGGGGATGGTGTCTGCCAAAAGTGTCAGGGCCTAAATGAAAAGGGAAGCACGCATGATATCGGAACGAATGTTGGTGTACGCGCGGCCCAGGCAATGGCGGAACCTCTTACGCAATTCGCTCTCGGGGCCAAGCATGGGGCGCGAACAATTAAAGATGATCGTATCAAGGTGAAGGGGGTCCAAGGGTTTCGACAGATCATTGAATCCCCCCAGCAGTTTGTAAACAAGGCGACGTTGGCGCAGCTGAATGGAACTGTTGAGCGCATCACTCCGGCTCCACAAGGCGGCCATTACGTCGTGATTGGTGGACAACAACACTACGTAACTCCTAATCTCGCAGTCACGGTAAAAGTCGGAACAGTTGTTCAGGCTGGAGACGCTGTCAGTCAGGGAATTCCCAAACCCGACGAAGTCGTACGGCTGAAAGGTCTGGGAACGGGGCGTCAATATATTGTTGATACCTTAGCAAGTCTTTATAAGGACCAGGGTCGAGAATTAGATCAACGGCATTTCGAGCTGCTCGCCAAGGGAGAGCTCAACTACGTGCGCGTTCTCAAAGACCCAAGCCGTAATTTCGTTCCGGGGGACGTAGTTAGTTACAACGTCTTGAGGCGCGAACTGAAGAAGGGTACCAAGGTCATGCCCGTCGACGACGCCAACGGGGAGACTTTAGGTAAAGCTTATTTTCACTTTTATACAGGAACTCGTGTTACTCCCCAGATTCAGGCCTACCTGAAACAACAGGGGGTAAAGGAAGTCATCATTGCTCCGCGTGCGCCTGAAGTAGAATTCATCATGAAAGCTGCGACCCGAGCCCCTCTTCTAAACCCCGATTGGATGGCTCGATTGTCGCATCGCAATTTGAAAAATACAATCATGCAAGCCACGCACTTTGGAGAATCTTCAGACATCCACGGAAGCCACCCTGTTCCTGCGTATATTACGGGAGTAGAATTTGGGCAGGGTACCAAAGGAAAGTACTGAAACATGTTTCAGCAGGGATATAATGCAGGGCTTCGTCAGCTAGGAATAGAGAAGACTGCCCTAGCGTTGCCAGGATGGGCCGCACGACGTATTCCAGGTTTAAAATCTTTTGGAAGAAATGTGGCTACAAACTTAGTTGGACAACCTAAACAGTTCGTAAAGGAACTACGTTCAGGTACAGCTTTCGGGCGTGATAGTCTTATGGCGGAAGGATTTAAAGCTCCGAAACTTTGGCAAAAGGCTCTTATGTACGGCTTCCCAGCTGTTTCGGCTGTTCAAACTTTGAGGAGTGATGACCCAAATAAAGCGAATTCTATTGGTGGACTTATTGGGTCAACGGTTTTAGGTACAGCGGCTTTTGGTCCTTTCGGTATGTTGGGATCAATTCCCGCTAGTATGGCGGGAGATTTTATAGGTCAACGTCTTGTACGTGGGTCGCAGCGTTTATTAGGTATTGGAAATCAACAGGCTCCACAATATACTTCTTTGCAACAACGGTAGGTAAACAGGCCGCGGCATGATTACCCGGCTATCGAAAGTAAGGAGATCATATGAATCCGGAACTCATCAAACAAGCGTATGCATACGGTGCCGCGGTAGCTCTTCAGGAACTCGGCTTTAGCGCTCAGCAAGCTCAGGCTGGTGGAGTAAAGCTTGCTTCTGAGAAGATGGCCGAGGGAGAAGAAGATGCAGGCCCGTCAGCGTGGCCTGGTATGTTCGGACCGACTGCTGCTGCAATTGCGGCTCCTAAGGGTAAAGGTTTCAGTGCCTATGGGCAGACAATGGGAGGTCAACAATTGGGTGGAGCCGTTGGTACGCTTGGAGGAGCAGGCTTAGGTGCAGGTGCGGGAGCACTTGCGTCTCTTCTCAGTAGAGGAAAAATCAAGCCTGGAATGGGAGCTCTGATAGGAGGTACAGGCGGTGGAATCCTTGGAGGGATAGGTGGTGGCATGTACGGGGGAGCTAAGGGATACCGCCATGCACTCGAAGAACGCTGATAGAGGATGATGTTGTGCTCACAGGTGCAGGTGCTCTCAACGGCGGTCTCGCTGGCGGCCTGATGGCGGGCGAGTGATTTAACAAGGAGTAACGAAAATGGGTCTGTTAAAGCAAGCACATGTCCGCGGCATCAACCACGCCCTCATCGCGAATGGTATCTTGGAATTTCCCAATGCCAAAATCGCGGAAGACGTCGCTGATGAAGTTGCGGACAACTATCCCGAGGAAGAAATCCCCGAAGAGACTCCAGAAGACGGACTCTCTGAGGACCAAGCCTCGGACATTATCAACCAGCTCGCCGAAGTCGCCGCAGCTATCACTGAGAAGACCGGTGGAGCTCGTGACCGCGGCGTAAACAAGATTGCGGCTGAAGTCTCTCTTCAGGATGCAGCCTTTGCGCATGCCCAGTTCTTGGTGAAGCGAGCCATGGAAGAGGGCACCACCAACCCCGGTGAAGGCGCGGTCGTTCCCGAGCTCACGGGTGCTGAGGCTCAGGTCGATGCGGTGAACAATCCGTCATCGGCAGTGGTCGTTCCGCAGGGTTCGTCTGCTATCGACACGACCCCTGGCATCGTTGGTCACGCTGAGCCCGCAGCTCAGCAGCCCGGCGCGAGCGCATCGCCAGCTCCGGATTCCATGGCCGACGTCAAGGCTGCATCCGAAATCATCCGCATCTTGAAGAAGCTGTCGGAAGATGGAACACTGCCTTCTGAAGGCGGTCGGATGGACCTGAATACGAATTCCGCGATTTCGACTCCGGTCGTCGCGCAGGGCACAACCAATGCCCCGACCCCGACGGAGCCCATCCCACAAAAGCCGCATCCCGCAACCGCCGAAGCCGGTCTCAATACGGCTGGTAGCGCTCCCGCGGATGTCTCCAAGGTGGCGGCGTTTTTGCAGACCCCCGAAGGCGCGGCATTTTACCGCAAATTCCAAACTGCAAACATCCTAAATCGCTAAGTTACCACGGCTTCGCTTTCCTCTGTCCTAATTACGTCGTACAATTAAACGTTAACGTCTCGTCGACAAGGGAGTATTGCACCTATGCCTACAATGTCCATGTCTCCGGAAGTTCAAGCGTATGGCCAAATGCCGTCGAACGAACAAGCCGCGGAGATGTTCAAACAAAGATTTTCGGAGATGGCCTATAACGTAATGATGGCGAAGTTCCCGGAGCTCGCCGCACAGGTGGTGACGTTTAAGCTCATCGAAACGGACGCCGAGAGTGGCAAGGGCGTAGGCGCTTTTGTTTTGCTCATGGAAGACAAGACCATCTACATCCCTGTTGTGATGGTGGATAGTCAACTCAAACCTTTCGACATGTTCTATTTCAAGGACCTCAATATCTTCCTGCCTCTTTCCAATGAGTGGCTGGATGAGGTATCGAAGTCCGCGCTGTCTAACTTAGGCGAGCCGGCCAAGTTGCCACAAGGTGTTGCGCGGGATATGAGTATTCGCGATCTCGTAATCCCGCCCGTTATGCCCGAAGGACGTATAGGTGTCGCTTCCGATCTGTCTGAAATGTTCAAGGAGGCATCTTATAATCCCAAGCCGCGGTTTCTAGAGTTCGTAAAAAATGCGTCACATGTTGTGCTCGACGGATTAAAGTTAGCCTTTGAACGCAATCCAAGTTTTGGGCAAAAGGTGGCACGGTATTACGGGAAGAAAGCTTTGATAGAAGCTTTCCAAACGGGATACGCACAGACGGTCAAGGTTGCGGAAGAGAAACGCACGTATATGGTTGGCGTTTATACGTCGAGTACTTTTTACGATGCAGTTCCTATGCTGAAAAAGAACTGTGGTACAAAAATTGCTTCAGACCTTTTTAAGACGATTGCGACCGACGGGTTCGCCGCGGTGGATACGCGCCCGGTCGTAAAGAATACCATCGTCAAGGTGGAATCCCCCATCGAGCTCACCCCGGCTACCTCCACGGGTTTTTACCATCTGTACTTCCCGGACAAAGCCAAGCAGCTCTGTCTGGTTTCCAAAGCGGTGGTAGGCGATGACTACGTGGTCATCTACGCCGACGGGAGCAAGGCTTGGACAGTTTACGGTGCAGATGCGAAGACACTGTTGGGAGAACCCGAACATGACGATAAAGTTGTAAAGGCTACGGCGGTTTACAAAGCTCTCGAAGGACGCACCCAGAATAAGCCCACCACAGGGAAGTACAACGTTCCGTTGTACGTTTCGAGCAAGGGCAAGTTTCAAATCGGTGCGCCGAAATTCATCACGAAGACGACCGAAGATGGTGGGACGACTTCATTTGATGGAGGCGTTATCGATTCGGATGACACGCGCGGTCGCATCATGTCTTCTTCGAGTAGCGCTGGCAATAGTCCGTGCACCTGCGGTAACCCAACTCTCTACTATCCGAAGAGCACATCCTGGTTTTCGGTACCGGACCCTTGGGAATCAAAGAAAGAGCCTATCACGGACCCAAGCATCATCACGCGTTGGCTCGACCAATACATCGCGGACAAGACCGATGCTGCTCCTATCAACGTGAAGAGCGCTGGCCTGGCTCAGTGGTGGGTGGAAGGCGTACCTACGGCCTCCTATTTGGATGTGGCTATCACGAAGGTGGCCAAGGCCTATGATCTTTCGTTAATAGATTCTGCGAACGTCCTGCACGATGCCGCGAAAAATGGTACGTGTCGTCTTCGCTTGGTGAAAAGAGCTCAGGGCGAACAGATGATGCAGCAAGAGGCTCCTCCTCAGCAGGGCATGGACCCGGCGATGATGCAACAGCAGCAGGGCATGGACCCGGCGATGATGCAACAGGGCATGGACCCGGCGATGATGCAGCAGCAGGGCATGGACCCGTCGATGATGGGAATGGGGATGCCTATGCAGCCTCCTCAATTATCCCCGACGGATTTGGCGATTGCTGAAACGGTACAAGGTCTGCAGCAAGAGAATCAGGTGCGGATGCAGCAGATTCAAGACCAAATGGCGCAGCAGCAACAGGCTATGCAGCAGGAGACAGAGTCTAACGAGAAACTAATCGCTATCCTGACGCAAATTCAACAACGTGCAAATGCTATTGGACAGGCAACAGGTGGGATGGTTCCGCCACAGGCGATGGCTTCTCCGCTAGCTGCTGGTCAGATGCTTGCGCCGACACCCCCGCCGCAGCCCGAACCTCCTCCGATGCCCGTGATGCAGGAAGAGGGGCCGGCCTCCGCGGAGATGGTAGCTTCTCAAATTCATCCCGAGCTCGCGGAGCAGGCTGCTGATTTTCAGGACGCGGGGATGTTCGATACTTCGGTGCTGGCAGTCATGGCTGCGGCGCCCCTTCTTCGGGACATCGTCAGCACGTACATTCCGAACCTCGAGAAAGCTCTCGACAATATCGGGCGTATCCAATTGACGCTGTGGATGCGGGAGGCTGAAACGAAAGCGGCTATCGGGAATGATGCGTACGTGCTGCTCGAGGATAAACTGCGCAACGTGTTCAAAAATCTAGGAGAAATAGTGCTGCAAGTGAATCGCAATGCCCTCGATACCGAAGCGGGCGCGATGCAATCACAGAGGATGTTGGGCGACCAACAGTAACGAAAATGCTGGCTCCAATACAGCCTTATTGGCGATGGCTAAGTCTTACATATGGCATCCAACACAGGACACCTCCTGCGGACCCTTGGCTGGAGCAACTTTACGATTTGTACCTAGGGAATACAGAAGGCACGGAGTTTCAACAGGTCGTAGTGAGTCACGTCTTTTCGGAATTCAAACGTGACGTCGTCATGGCCTATTTTTTCGCGAGGTGTTCCTCTAAGGATATCGAAGAAAGTCTTGAGCTCGCGCCTGAGATAGTTGAAGGTATAGCGCGTCTTTTTTTCGACCGAACAAAGATTCGTACGAAGCTGGACCACATTGAATATGCGCGTGAGTACATGGAGAGGTTCGCGTGTCCCGAAGGTAAGAACCTCATTTACCTGGGGATGACAGGTGGACCTCTGACGCTGAAGAACAAATTCTGTCTGGGTTATGAGATGCCCGCGATAGACCAGGACTTTGTAAATCATCGTATGTATCTCACGGCAGTTTCATTTGGGCTAATGGCCAGAGGTAACGCCTTGACTTCGCGTGAAGGAAAAGAAGCATTGCACTGGTTCCAGCAAGCTTCGGATATGTCGACTACGTATAGGAAGCTTCAACAGGGCGAAGACGATTCTCAAGATGCCATCGTGGCAATTGAGCAACGTAAGTTTCTACATAAACCCGAAGCGGCTGGAATAAACCGCAACGACATTCTTCACTGACAAGGAGTCGGCCAATGTGGATGCGTAACGACTACGAAAAAGCAGCGGATACAATTGCCAAAGAGTTTGCAGCTGGCAACGGCGCGGTAACCATTAATCAGCTGTCCACGAAGATAGCGACCGACGCCGGTTTGAATCCAGATGGAATTCGAACCCTCGTGCGCTTGGCCAACGTCAACGCTTTCAACGAGCTCTTCGCCAAGCAGGCTGGTAAAGAAGACCGCATGTTTGAATTTGAGACCGGGGACCCTGAGCTCGTAATCTCGGCCCTGCATTCCAATGCGAAGTTGGCGCACGTGGGTTCTTTCCCGGTTCAATTGGATAACCACAATATGCTTGCGGATTATTTCGGTGGGTTTGCAACGAAGAACGCAGAGGAAATTGAGAATCTCGAAGACAACGAATCGACGGGTGGGTCCGAGTGCGATGAAGAGTGCCAGGCCCCGGTGTTGAATAAGGCCGAAGTCACCAATCTTTATAACCGCGCCAAAGGTAAGGTTTCAGAAGAAAAGAAAGCCTCGGAAATCCGTTGGGGGCTGGCCCTCGAGAAAGCTGCACGCGTGACACGCGAAGTCGCAGGTCGAAATGTGCATTTCGATAAGACAGCTTTTTACCGTGACTTAGTATCGGCCAGCAACGGAACCTGCTTGGACGATATCAAAGGTCTGCACGCTTTCCTGACACGCGAAGAAGACGTGGATGTGCTCGGCGGGATGAAGGTCGCAGAGGTTGTTGATACGATTGCGCCTACGCTGCGAGGTCAGACCGCGGAGATTCTCAGTTACCTAGAAGAAGCGCGGGAAGCACGCTACAATTGGGACAAGTGCGCTAGCGCTGAGAGGTTCCTAAATGGGATGGAAGTCAGTCGCTGAAAAAGTATTTGTAGACCCGGGTCCAGCGCTGAAACGCTTTATTGAAAAAGTTCAGCGTAATCCTGTGAAGTCTACATTAGCTGTTGGTACTGCGGCTGCTGCCGCAAACTCGTTTGGCCCCAAGGCCATGGAACAGGAGAGTGAATTCATGAAAAATCGTCTTGGGTCACCCGACGCCAAGTTTGTGTATGCGTCTGAAAAGGTCGCGGCACAACTCGAGGAGCTTTTTGTGAAAGAAGCTGCCGGTGATCCTTCTACGTGGAATACGGTATGGAGCAAAGGTGTGGATAGTCTCGGTTCTGGCGTTGGAGCGGGCGTTGGAGCAGCTGGGGTGATGGTTCTTACGGACCTTCTACGTAAAGCGGGACGTGGTCTTTCTCAAAAGCTGGTTCATGATACCAAGCGAAAGGAAGTGCTGCGCAATATTATATCCATGGACCCCATTGTCAGTGCTTTTGAGGCTCAGAATCCCGGACTCATGTTAAAGGTTTATGCGTCGATGGTTTCAGTTGCTCCCACCTTAAGTCTCGATCAGAATGCTGTGATTTCTTTCTTACGTGAAGCGGCTCAAACACACGGCGCTTTGAACTATATGACGATCAAACAATTGGCTGAAACTGAAAAAGCTATTAATGAAACGCAAGGAAGTCTGTCAGGTAAATATAACACTCTGGGACTATAGGAAAGGTACAGCTTCATGACATTCGAAGAATTGAGCCAAATGATTCCTGATTCCGTGAAGCTCGCGATGCGCAATGGACAGTTCCATAGAGTCGCAGCCGCGATGAATGGCTGGAAGACCACGGAGCTCCCCGAGATTCTCGAGAGCTTTGGGACGAAAGTGGCTAACCGACAAGAGAAGTACCGTGTCATTACGGACGGACTATCGGCGCTCGAGAACCTGAAGAAGGGTTGAAACTTCGATGATGAAGAAGATTGTCCATCTCGACTCGCACTTCCCGACCGGCGAGCAAACGGTTCAGCCGGTGATGCTGTGGTCGAGAGGAAAAAGCTTCATCGAGCCCATCACGAAGTATGCCAGCGTTGGAGCTGAGTATTTCAAGACCATCGAACCCATTCCAGGGCACAGCATTGTTTACGTTCTCGCCGTCAGTGCATGGGAGCGCTACGGCGAGAATCGTAATGGAGATGGTTTTCCGGACCAGCCGTATAAACCTCTCTCTAGTCCTCCATGGATTTCAGAAGATGAAATTCTAAGCAAGCACTACAAATCTTTTGAGCAGTTCGGTTTCAATTACCGTCATCATCAGAACACGGACCCTGAAAAGTCTGTCGGACGTGTGATGCGTGCGTTTTGGAATCCGACCATGTATCGCGTTGAACTCCTGATTGATGTCGATAATGCGAAGGCTCCGGATTTAGCAAACCGTATAGCCGCGGGAGAATACCCCCCTGTTTCCATGGGTACTAAGGTCCCCTGGGACGTGTGCCTAATCTGCGGAAATAGAGCTCCTACCCGCGCCCAATACTGCGACCACCTCCGTTTTCAGATGCGTGAAGTCGTCAACGGATTGAAAGTCGCAGCCTTGAATCCGAGTTGTAAGTTCTTCGACATCTCCTGGGTGGTACGTCCCGCAGACCCCAACGCTTACATGTTGAAGAAGGTCGCGGAAGAGGCCTATGAAATCAAGCTCTCGGGAGCAGCTGCAGGTGAATACTTGGACGAGATGCAAGAGCGTAAGATGGCCGCACACAAACTCGCGGTCATCGACAAGGTCGTACAGGGAATTCCAGTAGATGCTAAAACCGAGGGTGTTGACCCCATGCATCTTCAGAATATCCAGACGATGCAACCCACCGCCCAGAGCATGAGCGCAGGTCTTCCCGAGCTCCCGGATGATTTGCTCCGGCGCCTGGCTTCTTCTTTTTCGCTGCCGGAAATCTTCACCTCGACGTTGGCGATGGGCATGCCTCTTTGCACCCGCGAGGTCGTGAAGATTACTATCTACCGGCAGATGCCCCAGGTTCCGAACATGGATGGGATAGCGGATGCGGCTGTTGCAGCTCGACAGCCCCTGCTCGGTCTTTTTCAAGAGCACCCTCAAATGCTGGATGCTTTTGAAAAGGATTTGGACATCGACCAATGTCATCTCAATCCAAAAGTTGCGGAAATGATTGGCACTGGAATGGAAAAACGTTCGGGTATTTACGAGTATTTGAAACGGAAATACATCCCGGGAAAATACCGTGACGAAACTTCTCAATTGACGCCTTTCACGCTCACGGACCCTGTTTCAGGGCAGCGCTATGGGACCAATCGTTGGGCAGCTATCCAAGCTCACGACGAAATTGCGAAAAAGAATTTACGCAAAGTTATTGGTGGAGGCGCGGCGTTGGGTGGGGCTTACGGTCTCATTTCTGCAGGGCTTCGTAGCAAAGGTTTATCTAAACTGAATCCCCTCGTAGCGGGTACCTTAGGTGCTGTTGGTCTTTCTAACTTGCCTTCCATGGGTGCTCACTACATGACCGATCAAGGTGTCCCTATCCCAGTACTCACAGAGCTCACGAAGATGAGCGTGGACTCTTCTAGTTTTTCACGCTCCCTCGCATTGCCTCTTTTTGGTACACTTGGAACAATGGCTCTTCTTGGAATGGATCGTAGACACCGTTTAGCCCAGGGCTATATTCCGGGTGACCCTAGTGAAGGGGTCTTACGGCGAGGGGTTGATACGCTCGGCTCTGCTGCAGCTAATTACCCCCTGCTTTTTGCAGGACTAGGAACCATGGGTCTTCGTGCTGCAGGGAATACGCAAACAGCTAAATACCTCGGAGAAAATATTGTCGGACCTTTAGCGCAAAAGGGAAAGAGTTGGGCTAATAAAACGGATGAAGCTCTTCGAGGTTGGGCTAAGAAGACAGACCAGGGTGTAAAAGATTGGGCGAGTACGAAGACCTCGTCAGACACGGTAGGTCTTCCTGATTTGGATATGGACAAAATTGCTGAAAGTCTCGGCAAAATTCTGTTAGCAAACACGGTCTTGTAGGATGAAGACGAGCACCATATGATTGGTGCGTAAAAGGAAAGAGGTCAAGCACCATGGAATTCGGTAAGATGCTCGCTAACTTTAACGCTCCCGCTGCTTCTCAAACCAAGACAGCCAGCGCGGATAACTCCAAACAGCAGCTTGCTAGCGCCGTGGAAGCCACAAAGGTTGCCTCGGCGACGCAATCGACGGACGCGGTGGAGGCTCTCATGAAGACTGCTGCCACTTTGGCGGAAAATGAAAAGACGGCAGAGCTGGTGCATGCGCATATGAGCGGCCGGGCTTTCGCGCAGGGTGCTTTGGAAGTGTTTGCGGCAGCGGATTCTGCAGCTCAAAAAGTAGCAGCCGAAAATCCACAGCCACAATTTCAAAGGGCTCCCATGCAGAAGTCGGCTGCTGAGCAGCGTCAGGAAGAAGCGATGATCAAAGCTGCTGCCGAGCAGGGTTATCACGACACGATGACCAAGGCTGCCGCGGAGTACAACCAGGGCTACGAAGCGGCCGTCACTGACGCCGTCAACGCCGCCGCCAACGAGTTCTACAAGGGTGCACAAGAGGCCATGATTCTCATTCAGGCCGCTCGCAACCAGAAGAACGGTTGAGTGAACCATGGCTAGACCTCTTCCGAGTGTGGATGCTGTTGTTGCCCGCGTAAAAGCGTTGGCACAAGAAGAGGCCACTAAGTTGGCTTCTTCCTCGGCGCCGATGCTCACCGACAATGTAGCCCAAGGCCTGCAGAAGTTGGCGAGTGACCTTCGGGCAGAGGCTTCGGTGCGCGTGTCTGTTCAGGATGTTCTGGACTTCGCACAGGCGGTGAACCGATGACATCTCCCGTGGCAAACCAACTTCGTACTGTAGCTCAAGAGCTCCGCAAAGAAGCCTCCGTGCGTGAAGAGACGAAGCTGCTGAAGGTGGCCCAAGTCCTTTCCGCAGCGCGGGCGCTGGACGAGCTCCGAGCCCTGCTGAACGGAAGGCAATAACCAATGCTAGACCTGATTAAGGTAGCGGAAGTCCTCGAGGCCGCAGCCAATTATATCGAGGCGACTGAGACTAAGCAGGCCGAAGCGGCGAATGCTATTCGGGATGCAGAAGTCTCCAAACTGGCCAGCCGTATTCGAGATGCTGTGGGGGAAAACGTTTCTCCTGAGGTTCTCAAGTTGGCCGCGGTCAACCCCGAAGTCACCGAGCTCCTTTCCCGCCTCGCGGGTGGAGACCGTGTTGATTCCCTGGGTGGCCCTGAAACGACGAAAACAGCTTCTTCTTCCTCTTCGCTGCCTGAAGCGGAAGCTGCTTTTGTAAACTTCCTTCTGAGCTGAAGGACTTGAAAGGGATGAGGTAACACATGTCGATTCTCACGAGCGGTTTCGACGTCATCACCCACGACCCGCCCGAGAACGCAAAGGCGGCCCTCGCACTGGTGTTGAGCGTCTACAATCCACCGGCCGTTAGTTCCAGCGGAACTCCGACTGCCGGTACCATCCCCGCGGGTTCCATCGTTGTGATGAACTCCACGGGATACGCCATTCCAGCCGACAACGATGCGGCGACCACCAACGCTCCGGTGTTGATGTTCATCACTATCGATGGCGACATGGACTACGATGGCTCCTTCGTGCACAAGTTGACGTGCATCCAGGGAGGCATCGAGATTCTGACCCCACAGTATTTCGTCACGACATACGCTCCGGGCGCCATGCTGACCTGCGGTCATGCTGGCTCTTCTCCTGTCTCTACCGGCAAGTTCCGCGCTGTCGGTTCGGGCGAGCAGATTTACGGTGTAGTTGGTCCTCGCGGTGTCAATGCCACCACGGGTCTCCTAGACGTCATTATTCCGCAGGGCATTAGCCCGGCGTCGGCATAAGGGAGGCACCAGATGGCATACAACGTTGAAACCTCTACTCATTCCGCGCAGTTCCTGAACAAGTCCTTCATCTCCAAGATTGAAGGTGGCCAGACCAAGGAAGCGGTCGAGGCCAGCTCGCTGTTCATCCGCGAGCGTCTTCGTCAGGCTGCTGCTGTTCGTGAAGTGATCATCCCCCAAGGTGTGACCGAAGAGGACATCGACCGGGACGAGAGCACCGATCAGCCGAAGATCATCATCGACAAGGAGCCGGATTCGTCGGCTACCTTCGTGCAATTCCAGGGAACTGGTCGACGCACGTGGTTCAAGGGTCCTCGTTACTCGGTTCGCTTCGGCAAGGTCGAGTCGCAGAGATTCACCAAATCGAAGGCTGAGCTCATGACCTACCGTTCTGACATTCGCAAGATTTTGTCAGACAATTCGGTCATGGACATGGCGGACGAAGAGGATCGTAAATTCTACGAGCTCGTCGCTGCCATCATTGCTGCGAACCCGTCGGTACAGCGTACCTCGGGTCCGTTCCAGAGCGGCACCTTCAAGACTGCCTGCCAGGCGATGCTGACCGGAACTCGCAAACGTCCCATCGGCAAGCTACTCTTGAGCAAAGAGCGCTACATGGACGCACTCGACCTGCCGGCGACCTCTGTCGGTGACGAGATCGCGAAGCGCCATTTCGATGAGGGTATCGAAGCTTCTCAGAAGCTTTGGGGACTCCCGGTCGTGACCCACGTCAAGTCGGATATCTATCCGACCGACAAGGGTTGGATCTTCTCCCCAACCTCGCCGAACAATTTCCTCGGCAACTTTTTCACTCTGCAAGATGCAACTCTGTTCATCAAGCAGGAAGCTGACATCATCTCCTTCTGGACGTACGAATACATCGGAATCGGTTTGGCCAATTCTTTGTCCATGCAGGAAATCGTTTTTAGTTGATGAGAAAGTAGGCTACTCGCCATGAAACTCTGCAAGGTTAAAAACGTCACTGATAGTCGATTGATCATCCTTGCCGTTCGCGACAGAGATGGTCAGCCAATTTCTTTTGAACCAGGTGAATGCAAACAGATGATGTCTGCCACGGTCGACCATCCCGCCGTGTCCGTGCATATCGGTCGGGGACTGCAGCTCGTGGAAGGGCAAGAACTCGTTGAGGAAGTGCCGAAGACAAAGGTGCTGGAAGTTGCTATTTCACCAGCCCCGCCGCCTGCACCAAAGGTAGAAGCACCGGCCGTCGAGCCGGTCGTGGAAACCTTGGTGATTCAGGAAGCACCGGCTACACCTGTGGACTCATATGCTAATGCACCTGGCATAACGGAAGAAAACATTTCGACGATTCAGGAAGCGTATCCAACCCTCGCAGATTTGGCAAATGCCAATAAAGACGCTCTCATGAAATTAGGTTTCAGTAAATATGGCGCGCGAAAACTAACCGCGTGGGCAGCCGCGAAGTTTGAAAATGCTGTAGCTATTGAAGTCGAAGACGACGAGTAGCTTTTCTTCTATCTCTATCCCCTTCCCTCAATTCTCTCTTCTCCCTTAGAACCCAGTTCTATCCTACAATTCAAGCATGACTGTCGTCGTCAATCATAACTATCCGCAGGCGCACGCCTTGCAGGTCCTTCAAGCAGACGGAACGCCTATTGAAGGCGCCCATATCATTATATATAACGCAAATACGTACCATGGTCCGTCTATGTCAGGATGGGTGACGCAGCAAAACGTTCTTTTTGAAAAGCCTTTTGATAGCACAATGATTCTTTGTGGAGATCCCGAGGCTTTCACAGTCGTCATCCAAACCGGTTGGGTCGGGGATGTTTATACCGATGAAAATGGGGAATGGACCTCCGATATTCTTTTACCGGAGGCCCAGACTTGGCTTCTTTATATCGATTTTTCGCCTAACTATACGCCCCGTATCGTTGAGGTGACAACGTGACAGAAGACAAAACAACTAGGAAAACAATTCCGCCAGTTCCTCCATCAAAGGACGCGAGGAAATTTGCACGATCTAGTTTGTCATGGGGTGAGATGAATGACGGCGGAAAATTCGCCACTCCGCAGGAATTAAAGATGGCACGGCTACCTGCGGTGCAACGCGCACAATCGGGGGAAAGAACTGGGGAAGAAGTATCGAGTGTCTTTATGCCAGTGGAAGACCTTTACTGGATTAAAGATTCACTTCACAACTTGCGTAAAGACAAAGCGGATAGAACTTTCCTAATGGCGTCTATCCAAACGTATGAAGAAAAATTGGAGATAATAAATATACGATTAGACGAAATCAGTCACTGCAAAAAAGAAACTGATTTTTTGGAATTAAAAGAAGCTGTGAATAGTTGGCGTACTTTTTTTCGTAATATCGTAGCTGTCGGGTCTATCGGAGTTTTAGTCGTTATAGGTGGATGGTTGTGGCAGTATTATACTATCGTTAGCCAGGTAACTAAAACGAGCGAAATTATAATACAAGTTTCGCAGAGTACGGAGACTCTTAGAAGTAATTATGAAAAGTATAGGCAGGAACATTTTGCGGAGAGTGTTAAGGCTTTAGCTGAAAATGATGCTAAATTTGTGCGATTAGAGTACAAATTACTTTCAGCTATATCGCAGTTGTCACAAGGTGTTACACTAATAGAACCTGAAAAACCAAAGGCTCCATTAAAGAAATAGGAGAAAATAATGAGCAACTATACTTACCCAATCATCCCCGGTAAAACCGTGATAGGGATACGTCAAACTATTGTGGGAAGTGCCTTTACGGGAGTAGCTCCTACTTTTCCACTCGTCCCGGGTCCGGGTTCAGGTACGGCATCTGCGGCTAAGTTCGTAGGGGGCATGTACACCTACGGAGACCCGGAAGACCTTTCGGTTGTGACGCTGGATGCGGGCGGCTTGTTCGATTTGTCGAACAATTATTGCCTGTCGTTGAGGTGTATTCGTGCTTTTTGCGGAACTGGAAAAATTTATAACCTTTATATTCAAGACCGGGATGGATCGAATATTACCACTGTTTTAACTTCAGCTGATGCGGATAAAACGAATAGGGAATTTGCAGGAACGAGTCTCATCGTTCTTCCCAGCCAAACAGTGAAAATTACAACCAACGCCGCAGGGACCGTTGATTTGTATTTTTGTCGCTACGAGTATCCCTGAGAGGAATAGGTGAAAGCGTGAGCAACTATACTTATCAAGTCGTCGTAGGTAAAACAGTTGTAGCCGTGCGTCAAACTACGAGTGTTGCTATGATAGGGGCCGCTCCTACTATCGCTGTTGTAGGAGCAGCCTACCCTGCTAAGTATGCCAATGGTTTGTACACCTATTGTGATCCGGCAAACCACTCTACCGTGACTTTGAATGCGGGAGGCTTATTCGATTTTTCGGATAATGCCTGTCTGTCGTTACGTTGCGTTCGTGCATTTTGTGGCGGAGGCCAGACTTACAGTGTCTTCGTCCAAGACCGCGGCGGAGCAAATGTTGCAACTATTCTGGCAGGTGAAGGTGCAAACGCCACGAGCCATGAATTTGATGGAACGGGCATCATCGTTCTTCCCGGACAGAACGTGAAGATAACGACCACTGCAGCGGGAATCATCGATGCGTATTTTACACGCTACGAGTTTCCCTGAGCAAAAGAGGTGAGCGATGCCAGTTGTTCTTCCTTCGACCGGTGACCCATTAACCACGGATGACGTTCGTTGGTTCTTGCGTGATACCCCTGAGCACAACATCATCCTCCCGGATAATGTTGAGTTCAGCACGGAAGATATTAACCGCGCGATCCGTTTCACCGTGGCCAAGTACAACGTGCTGCCTCCTCTGACCACGTACACGTACGACATGATCAATGAGTACGTTCTTCTGTGTGGGGTCTGTGCCATCCTTCTTCGGTCCGAGGGTCTTCGACAGAATCGAAATGAAGTGCGAGCACAGGACGGAAATATCGCTCCCGTAAATCTGGATGAAAAGCAGGCTCAGTACGCGGCCTGGGCGGACCGTCTACAGCAGGAGTTCGATCTCCATTGTCGCCTCTCGAAGACAGAGGCCAACATGGAAGCGTGCTATGATGGCCAGGCTTCCGGGTACCGCTACCTCGGGCGCTGGACAACCTGACCCATGCCACTCTACCCTTCTTCTGTCATCCATTCCGTCAGTAATCCGCCTCTTCGAACCGATGCGTACATCGAAATTACGCGGATGTTTCCGATATTTCCTAGACGAGTTTTCGTCCAGTGGGTTCTTCGAAATCCGGTTATAGGAGAGGCATACCAGTTCACGGTGGAGAGATCCGGTAGTGCCGCGGGTCCTTGGGAGATGCTGACCACCAACCCGACGAATGAGTTCTATTATGCGGACACGAATTTTCCAGCGAACCCCCTCGAGGGCGAGCCTGACCTCATGTCCATATCCCGCGTCGTCTATTACCGGGTGACGGCTATACCCCATGGGGCCAATGACACCCTCACGATTATAAAAAAAGTAGAGCCTTGGCTCGACCGCCGACGTGAGGGCATCCATCGGAAGCTCGTGCGAGACGCGATGATATCCCTGCAGCGTGTTGTCGGGACGGAGATGGCCGCGCTGAAGAAGAAGCGGTGGGGTCACCGTTGTTCTCTCTGCCTGAGCAAGTCGGGGATGTCGGTCGACCCCTATTGTCCCGAATGCTATGGCACGGGCATTACAGACGGATTCTGGGCTCCTGTTTACGGGTGGGCTCAACTTTTCACGGCGCCTATTTCCGTCCAGTCCGCTCTTCAGGGCGAGACGGAGATGCGTCAGACCCGGGTGCTGATGGCGAACGTCCCGCAGATGAA
>Ga0315297_10000199_pt1 | contig 33170 bp, 30 predicted proteins | sample YL17G15_0_MG_FD_203628 | JGI IMG/M metagenome (GOLD analysis project Ga0315297, IMG submission 203628) | Sediment microbial communities from Yellowstone Lake, YNP, Wyoming, USA - YL17G15_0 | ecosystem: Environmental > Aquatic > Freshwater > Lake > Sediment | place: USA: Wyoming | collected...
CCAGCGGGATATGTGCCCGAGCGGGACCAAATTCGAAGCGGAAGTCCTGGCAATGGTGGGCAAGATGCTGCACGGCGAAGAGGTGAGCAAGGTCAATCCCTCTGATGAGGAAGCAGGAGCGATCACCTCGGGCGGTTCGGAAAGCATCTACAATGCCATGTTCGTTTACCGCGAGTGGGGTCGCGAGGTGAAAGGCATCACGGCACCGGAGGTGGTGGCCCCGATGACCATCCACCCGGCCCATGTGAAGGCTGCGCATTACCTTGGAATGAAGGTCATTGGGGTGCCGGTCAGCGCGGACTTTGTAGCCGATGTGGAGGGCATGCGCGCGGCGATCACTCCCAACACGGTGGCCCTGGCCGGGTCAGCCGGGACCTATCCTCATGGTGTGGTTGATCCAATCAGCAAGCTTTCCGACCTGGCAGTGGAGCACAAGCTCGGGCTGCATGTGGACGGCTGCCTGGGTGGTTTCATCCTGCCCTGGATCGAAAGACTGGGCTACGATATACCCGTGTTTGACTTTCGCCTGCCGGGGGTCACCTCCATCTCCTGCGATACGCACAAATACGGTTATTCCCTCAAAGGCACTTCGACCATTAACTTCCGCAACAAGGACCTGCGTCGGTACATGTTCTTTGCACAGGAGGATTGGGCCGGCGGCTTGTATGCCTCTCCCACCGTGCAGGGCAGCCGATCCGTCGGATTGAGCGCGGCCATGTGGGCGGCGATGGTTTCCATGGGCGAGGCTGGATACCTGGAGGCTGCCAGGGCGATCATGGACACCTCGAACAAGATGCGGGCTGGCATCGCCGGAATCCCCGAGCTGCGCATCATGGGCAAATCCACTTTCCTGATCAGCCTGACATCCGATGTCGTGAATCCCTATTTTGTGAACGATTATTTGCATTCCCGGGGCTGGCGCATGAATGGCTGCCAGAACCCGCTTGGTTTCCATTTTTGCATCACCCTGCCGCAAACCCGCCCGGGAATCGCAGAAAGGTTCGTAAAAGACCTGGCAGATGGTGTCACTTTTGCAAAAGACCCCCCTTACGAAACCCCCAAGACCGGTTTCCTTTATGGGCTGGGCGCCAGCGTTGAAGGACGTGAAATGATGCGCCAGGGCATGAAGGGTTACATTGAAGCCTATTATGAAGTTGAATAGGGCGACTGTCCCGCACCGGGTTCTGAAACCAGGACCACTTTAATTTACCCGGCAATCACACCCCAGGCAAGGCTGATGAATGGAACTGAAAATAAGTTTTTCCAAGCAGATTGATGTTCCCTATTACCAGCAGATCAAGGCAGGGCTGAAAGCCTTGATATCCACGGGGGATGTGAAACCGGGAGACATGTTACCCACCGAGTTTAACTTGAGCAGGCAATTGGGAATCAGCCGGCTGGTTGTCAACCGTGCTTTCAGGGAACTTGTGTCTGAAGGCGTGCTGTTCCGCAAACAGGCCAGGGGGACTTTCGTGGCCACCCTCGTAAAGTGCAGTTACATGGTGACCGGACCATTGTTCAGCATGACCGAGAATTTAAATATGGAGGCACTCGAGCCTTCCAACCAGATCCTTGTCCAGGAAGTGATCGACTCCAGCGAGGAAATCCAGAATGAACTCAAGCTGCCTGAAGGAGCGCGTGTAACCCACCTGCGAAACCTGCGCCTGTCCAAGCAGATTCCTTTTGCCATCGAGGAAATATATATCCCTTATGACCGTTTCCCGGCGATTGCCGACCTGGACCTGAACAATAGTTCGGTGTATTTAACCCTGGAAAAAAACTATGATACCCATCCCCAGGAGGCACTTGACCTGGTCACGGCAGGCTTGGCAACCGTACAAGAAGGGAAACTGCTGGGGGTCAATAAAGGTGCCGCGGTGATGCGTTTAAAACGGACCTCCACGGACCGATCCGGGCTGACTGTGGAGTACAGGAAGGTTGTATTCCATTCTGATCGTTACCATTTCACCGCGCGCTTGAAAAGAACGGGATGAGGATTGCAGTATGGGGGGACGAACAATAACCCGGGTTAACCTCCGGTAGTTCCAAACACCCAGTCCCACAGTGGCGAACTGACGCCAAAGCGCGTATCAGGGCTTTTGTAATGATGTGCCATGTGATATCGCTTGATGTACTTGGCATAACCGCGGCGCATGGGGAAATGATGCGTGGCATAATGCACCAGGTCGTATGTGAGGTACCCCGCCACGGTCCCGGCTGCCAGAGGGTTGATCCATTGTGGGACTTTCAATAATCCTCCCAAAATAAGAGTGATCAACCCGTAGTAGATCAACCCCATCGGGATGCTGACCGGGAACGGCATGACCAACCGGGTCTTGTCTTGGGGTGTGGCATGGTGCACACCATGGAATAAAAAGAAGATGCGTTCAGTCTGCGGTGTTTTAGCCCGGTAATGAAACAGGAAGCGGTGGAGAGTGTACTCCCCGAATGTCCACAGGAACAAACCCATCACGAATGCACCCGGGATGTACCAGGGGAAGCCCTCCGCAGGAGCCGCCTGCACGGCTTTTACCAACAAGAATGCGGTCAGCGGCAGCCACAAGATAAGGATCGTCACCGGACTGATATGCGTAAAGAATTCCAGGAAGTCCGATTTGAAAAGGCGGATGGATTGAGGATCCTTGCTCTTGTCGATGGGTAGGTGGTTCATTTCTATCTCCTTCCATGGATTCTACCAAGGTTTCATTCATTAATACCAGACTCTTCCCCCGCCAGGTTGGTCGGGCGAGTCACAGGTATGATAAACTTTCTCTCAATATGACCCCCTTTCTGCAGCTTGCTTTTGAGCTGATCATCATCCTGCTGGCAGCCAAGGGTGCCGGTTACATCAGCACGCGGCTGTGGCTCCCCTCAGTACTTGGGGAATTGGTCATCGGTGTGCTGCTGGGTCCCTCGCTGATCAATATTCTCCACCTGCCGTTCATCGATAACACCACACTTGGCGCTACTCTTTCGGCACTTAGTGAGCTTGGAGTGCTGTTGATGATGTTCCTGGCGGGCCTGGAACTCCACCTGGGGGAACTGGCAGGCAACCATAAGGTCTCCCTGCTGGTCAGCAGCGGGGGATTGCTGCTTTCCGTGGGGCTTGGCTTTGTTGCAGGAAGGATGTTTGGCATGACCGGAACCGCCGCCCTGCTGCTTGGATTGGCACTGGGAGCCACCAGCGTCAGCATATCGGCACGCACCCTTATGGAAATGGGTGTGCTGCGCAGCCGGGTGGGACTGAGTCTGCTCGGTGCCGCCGTGGTGGACGACATCCTTTCAATCCTGGCTTTCTCGATCTTCCTGGCAATTTCCATCGGTTCGGGGGAATCCTGGGGGTTGGTCTGGCTGGTGGTGCGCATGGCATTATTCCTCATTACCGCCACGGCTTTCGGTCAATGGGTCCTGCCCCGCCTGGTGCGCTGGATCGAGCGCCTGTCCATCAGCCAGGGCATGCTTGCCTTTGCCATCGTCACGCTGCTCGCCTACGGCCTGGCTGCCGAAGTGGTCGGGCGGATGGCAGCCATGATCGGTGCCTTCCTGGCGGGATTAATGTTCGCCCGCACGCCCGCAAAGGGACATATTGAGCAGGGAATGACCGCCCTAGCTTATGGATTGTTCGTCCCAATATTTTTTATCAACATAGGATTATCTGTTGACCTTCACATCCTGCAAAGGAATGCAATCTGGTTGATCATGGCGGTGACCGCGGCAGCCATCCTGGGAAAAATCCTTGGAGCGGGGGCGGGCGCAAGGCTGGCAGGCATACCCGGCCGCGAATCACTTCAACTGGGAGTCGGGATGATGGCACGCGGCGAGGTCACTCTGATCATTGCAGCAACGGGGAGCAGGGCCGGACTGCTGGACAGCGGTGCCTTCCCGGCCATTGTTGCCGCGGTTTTGCTCAGCACGATGCTCACTCCGCCGCTGCTGCGGTTTGCATTTGGGGGACGGAAACAAAAGGCGACAAGCCCTGTTGAGAGACAGGTTGCAAAGAATGAGGAGAATGCGAAATGAAGATGATCCTTTTCGTTCTGAATGACCCTGCCAAATTGCTTGACCTGCTCAATGCCTGGAGAGAGGCCGGGGCAAGCGGGGCGACAGTTTTTTTCAGCACCGGGATGGGCCGCCTGCACCAGTCCGCCTCCCTGCGCGATGACCTGCCATTGATGCCTTCCCTGAGCGATTTCTATGAGCAGAACGAGGAATTGAGCCGCACAATCTTCACCATCATCAAAGATGACCTGGTGGAAAATATTATCGGGGTGACCGGGCAAATCGTCGGAGACCTGAGTCTGCCTGGGACCGGGATCCTTACCGTTCTGCCCGTCGACAGCGTGCACGGATTAATCGAATACGGGATGAAACCGGATGGGACAAAATAAATTCCCGGGCAGGTCAATAATGGAATTGAGAACCAGGCTGGTTGTACAACACAATAAGAAGTGCTACACTTAATTGGATTCAGCGTATATTCTTTAGAACATCACGGAGGTCATCATGAAAACTGGAACCTGGATGTATGTGGGTGCTGTCATCCTGCTCCTCCTGGCAGCCGCGGGAATCTGTCTTGGAGGGTTTATCCTACTGGCGGCTTCAGGCGGGACGCAGGGAGTGACCGGGATCGGCTGGACGGGGGTGCTGTTGGGAGGAGTTGCACTTATCGGTGGCATAGTCATGATCGTCCTCGCAGCCCGTAAAACCAAGGCAGACACCGCCCAGAATGTCACCTACAAGGTGGACCTGCCCGGGGATACCAAGATCGAACAGATGAAATGCCGGTCCTGCGGTGGAGCCCTGACCTCCGACAATATCAAGATGGTCAACGGCGCGCCGATGGTCACCTGTCCATTCTGCAATACGGTTTACCAACTGACCGAAGAACCCAAGTGGTAACAGCAATAATCAGTTAATTTTTCAGCGATGGATCTTGTAAAGGAGGTTGTGATGAAAAAACTCCGCCTGCTTGCTTCTTTCGTGCTCATCCTGTTGATGTTCACGATGGTTTCCAGCGCGGCTGCCCAGTCCTATTCCTTTAACCTGACCAGGGAAGTCGTCAACGTGTATTGGAACAGCGACGGGACCCTGGGGCTGGATTACGTTTTCACCTTTACCAATGATCCCTCCGGACACGTGATCGACTTTACGGATGTGGGCATGCCCAACGGGAACTTTGACATGGGCAGCATCACCGCCGACGTGGGTGGAAGCCAGGTGAGCATTTCTTCCGACTTCCAGGGGGATGGACCCAACGGTTTCTCGGTGGACATGGGGTCGCATGCCATCCAGCCGGGGCAGTCGGGCAGCGTGCATGTCAGCGTGGGCAAGATCACCCAGGTGCTTTACAAGGATTCCGATGACCCGGCGAACTATGACAGCGCGGATTTCGCACCCGCCTATTTCACCACGGCACACGGCAATACGGACCTGGCGGTGATCTTCCACCTGCCGCCGGGTGTGCAACCGACGGAACCGAAATATCATTCCACCCAGGGCGGCTGGCCCTGTGCGGACGTGCCCACCACCGGTATTGATGACCAAAACCGCATTACCTACACCTGGCAGTGTGCCACGGCAGATGGCGCCACCAAGTACACCTTCGGCGCATCCTTCCCCAACAAGTATGTCCCTGCGGACGCGGTTTACACCCCGCCCGCCTTTGATTTCGGAGGCCTGATCAGCGGCTTGATGAACAACCTGAGCGGCATCTGCTGCGCCGGGTTCTTCATCCTGATGTTCGTCGGGACGCCGATCCTGAGTGCGATCAATGGGAATAAACGCAAGCTGGCATACCTGCCGCCCAAGATCCAGATCGAGGGTCACGGAATCAAGCGCGGCCTGACAGCGGTGGAAGCCGGGATTTTAATGGAACAGCCGCTAGACAAGGTCATGACCATGATCCTGTTCGGGGTGGTGAAGAAAAATGCCGCCACGGTGATCACCCGCGACCCGCTCAAAATCCAACAGGTGACGCCTCAACCCGCCGAACTGCAGGAATATGAAAAAGATTTCCTGGCGGCGTTTGCCAAGGATGACCAGGATGCCCGGCGCAAGGGTTTGCAGGAAATGACTGTCAACCTGGTTAAAAGCATCTCCGATAAAATGAAAGGCTTCAGCCGCAAGGAAACCATCGACTACTACAAGAGCATCATGGAGCGCGCTTGGCAGCAGATCGAAGCCGCGGGCACACCCGAGGTCAAGAGCCAGATGGTTGACGAAAGCCTCGAATGGACCATGCTGGATAAGAATTATGAAGAACGAACCCGGCGCACGTTCACCGGACCGGTTTTCGTTCCGATGTGGTGGGGGCGGTATGACCCGGGTTATCACCCGGCATCCACCGGTTCGACACCCTCGGTGCTGTCTAGCGGAGGACGATCCAGCGTCAGCCTGCCGGGCTCGGCCTTCGCGGCTTCAGTGGTCACCGGGGTCCAGGGCTTTTCCAGCAAGGTGCTTGGCAACATGCAAACCTTCACCTCCGGTGTGACCAACCGAACCAACCCGGTCCCGGTTTCCAAGGGCAGCAGCGGCGGCTTTTCTGGCGGCGGAGGACATTCGTGCGCTTGTGCCTGTGCCTGTGCCGGTTGTGCCTGCGCCTGCGCGGGCGGTGGTCGGTAATTTATCCCTGGATATTGGTTAATCTTTTACAGGTGTTGAATGTTTAAAAGTTTTTTCAATCAGAAACCCGCGATCAGTAACCCTGACCCGGGCTTGTATCACTACCGCCGTGATCACGCCAACGAGAAAAGCCGCATCCACCTGCGGCTGGACCCCGATGGTCACGGCACGCTGATCGTCAATGCCAACCGCATCCTGCACTTGAACCCGACCGCGGCGCTGATGGCGTACTTCACCCTGGAGCGGGTTTCTGCGCAGGATGCTGTACGCCTGATCCGGAAACAATATCACGTGGAGGCTGCGCAGGCGCTTGCCGATCTGCAAACCGTGCGCGGGCAGTTGGATGAACTGGTCCGCCCGGATGGGGCCTGTCCGATCCATGAGCTGGGGCTGGAAACCGTCATGCCGTTCTCGGCACGCCCCAGCGCTCCCTACCGCCTGGACCTGGCGCTGACCTACCGCTGCAACAATGACTGCGCCCACTGTTATAACGTCGATCATCCTTCGCTTGCCGACCTGGAAGGAGGGGCAGGAGCAAAAGAACTGCCCACGAAAGACTGGAAGCTTGTCCTCGACAAAGCCTGGGAACTGGGCATCCCCCACATCATCTTTACCGGAGGCGAGCCGACTCTGCGTGAGGACCTGCCGGATTTGGTGGCCCATGCTGAAAAGAATGGTCAAATCACGGGTCTCAACACCAACGCCCGGCGCTTTTCAGACCCGGATTATGTCCGAAAGCTGGTCGATGCCGGGTTGGACCATGTGCAGATCACGCTCGAGTCGAACGATGCCGCGGTGCATGACCGGATGGTGTGCAACAAGGGTGCATTCCATCAGACAGTCAAGGGATTGAAAAATGCCCTCTCCAGCCCGCTCTTCGTGATGACCAATACCACCATGCTGCGGACGAATGCCCACACCATCCCAGCAACCCTGGACTTCCTTGCGGATGCCGGCGTGCTGACGGTGGGACTCAACGCGTTGATCCATTCCGGACGCGGTTCCATGGTGGGGACCGGGCTGGCTGAATCCGAGCTGACCCCGCTGCTGGAAGCAGCCCGACAAAAGACAGCCGCCCGCGGCCAGCGCCTCATCTGGTACACGCCCACACAGTACTGCGGCTTTGATCCGCTCGCCCTTGACCTGGGAGAAAAGGGCTGCACTGCCGCCCTCTACAACATGTGTGTTGAACCTGATGGTGGGGTGCTGCCGTGCCAATCCTATTACCACCAGCTCGGCAACCTGCTGACAAACGACTGGGACTCCATCTGGAACCATCCCCTGGGGGTCAGGCTGCGTGAACGACAGGGGCTGCCGGAAAAATGCACCGACTGCGCCCTGATGGCAGAGTGCGGAGGCGGGTGCCCGTTGCAATTTGAAAAACCAGCCGTCCTGGAGGCAGCCGCATGAACGAGGGGCGTTGGGTCAAAGAGCTTCCTGCGGAGATCATGGTTTGTGATTCCGCGGGTAGCATTCTCGAAATGAATCTCTGTGCCGAAGCACTTTTCGCCGGGGATGGCGGGAGCGGTTTGCTGGGCAGCAATGTTCTCACCTGTCATCCCGATCCGGCACGGCGCAAGCTGGAATCCATGATGGACAAGCAGGTTGCGAATTCATATTTCAATACGGAAAATGGCACGACCCGCTTTTTCCACCAGTCACCCTGGTACAAGGATGGCCTTTATGCCGGTTTCCTCGAGATATCTTTCGATGTGCCGGAAAATATTCCACATTTCGTCCGGGAGTAGAACATGAGCGAAGAAAACAAATGGATCAAGGAATTTCCCGCGGCGGTCACGGTCAGCGACCCGGAAGGCATCATCCTGGAGATGAATGACAAGGCGGCCAAATCCATGGCCAAGGATGGCGGGTATGAGTTGATCGGCAAGAACATGCTGGACTGCCACCCCGACCCGGCGCGGGGCAAACTTGAACGCCTGATGGAAAGCCGAAAGGTAAACGTATACACCATCGAAAAGAACGGCATCAAGAAACTGATCTACCAATCTCCCTGGTTCAAAGACGGCCAATATGCCGGCCTTGTTGAGATTTCGTTTGAAATCCCGTTCGAGATGCCGCACTTTGTGCGCGGCTGATTGAGAGGAAACCATGTCGAGTCCATTCCTTGCTCAAATTTCGGAGTTCTTCTACGGCTTATGCTGGTCGCGGAACACCACGGTATGCCAGGTTGAAAGCGCATCCCTAATATTTTTCACCCTGGCGATGATCGTGTTCGGCCTGCTGGGGATCATTTTCGCACGGGCAAGCCTCGGCCAATTAAAACTGGGAGGGACCCCGGTCCGGATTCTTGGAGCCGTTCTCCTGGTGGGCGCAGCCTGCGGATTCATTCCCAGGTACGGAGTGCTGGTCGAAATTGGGCTGGCCCTTGGCCTTGTCGTGATCGGATTGTTGATGGCTGAGAAACCCAACCAGCACGGACCGCTGCCTGCTGAGACGCACACCTATAAATCCGGACCGGATGAACCCGGATACCGCCTCCACCTGCGTTTGTTGAAGGACGGTTCCGGGATCCTGGTGGTTAATGCCGCCACGGTGCTGCACTTGAACATCACAGCGGCAGAATATGCCTACCACATGATAAAGGGAACCTCCCCCGAAGAAGCGTCGAACCAGGTTTCAAAACGCTACCGCATCAACCAGGTGGAGGCGCAGAAGGATTACACGGAGTTCCGGGACCGCGTGCAGACCCTCATCCACACCCCGGACCTGGATCCGACCACTTTCCTGGACTTTGAACGGATCGCCCCCCATTCCACCGAATTGAGCGCGCCCCTGCGCCTGGACTGCGCACTTACCTACCGCCTGCCAGTGGGTGCAGATGTCTCCCTTGCCCCCACCAAGCGCGTGGACCGCGAACTGACGACCCGGGAATGGGAAACCATCATGGACAAGGCCTGGGCGGCAGGCATCCCGCACATTACCTTTACTGGCGGAGAGCCAACCCTGCGGGACGATCTGCCCGACCTGATCGCCCACGGGGAAAAGATCGGACAGGTTACCGGCCTGCTCACGGATGGTTTGAAACTGGCAGATAAAATTTTCCTTGACAACCTGCTGCAGACCGGGCTCGATCACCTGCTGTTCATCCTTGATCCGGACAACAACTTGTCCTGGAAGGCGCTGGAGACGGTCATACCGGAAGACTTGTACACCACTGTCCATCTGACGGTGACCCCCAACAATGTACGGAGAGCGGAGGAGATCCTCAAAAGGCTGGCCAGGCTGGAGGTCAAGAGCCTTTCCCTGGGGGCTTCCGAGGACTCGCTTCACGATGCACTCCACGCCTTGCACAACCGGGCGGCCACCCTGGGGCTGACCCTGCGCTGGGACCTGCCTGTTCCATATTCATCGGAAAACCCGGTGGCACACGAGACCATTGAAGACCAGGTTCCCTCCGGTGCAGGCAAGGCTTGGCTGTATGTGGAACCCGACGGCGATGTGCTCCCGACCCAGGGCGAAGGGGAGAAGATCCTGGGGAATTTCCTGAATGACCCGTGGGAGAAAATTTACCACTAGCCATATACGATCAGGGACGGAATGACAGCCGTCCCTTTTTATTGGAGTGACGATGACCCCCGCCATCCGCAAGCGACTGGCACAGATCGGCTTCTTGGTGTTGCTCCAGGCGGTTGCCCTGTTCGTACCTGCCTGGAAGTGGAACTGGTGGAATGCCTGGGTGTACCAGGGTTTATATCTGGTCTACATGGCTTTCAGTTCATTCATCCTGCTGGGAAAACACAAGGAACTGGTGGAAGAGCGCTCGCAAGTGGGGGAGGGCGCCAAACGCTGGGATAAAGTGATCGGGATGATCACCGGCATCGGCGGGTTCGCCATCCTGATCCTTGCCGGGCTGGATGAACGCTTCGGCTGGGCGGGGAGCATCCCGCAGTGGATCCAGGTTGCCGCGTTCGTTTTACTGGGTTGCAGCTACCCGCTCTTCACCTGGGCGATGGTCTCGAACAAGTTTTTCTCGACCGTTGTCCGCATCCAGAAGGAACGCGGCCACACCGTCCAGACCGGAGGTCCCTATCGCTTTGTGCGCCATCCGGGCTATGCCAGTCTGCTGGTGTCATATATCACCATACCCATTGCCCTCGGGTCCTTGTGGGCTTGCATCCCGATGATCGTGTTGGTGGCAAACCTGATCACGCGCACCGCGCTGGAAGACCGAACGCTCCAGAACGAGCTGGAAGGTTACGGGGAATACGCGCTCCGTGTGAGCTATCGGATAATTCCAGGGATCTGGTAGGTGAAATATGGACGTGCCTGATTCAAACCTCATTGTTATTATGGGCCGTGTTTGGGGGGACAGCCTACTCCTACGCGGAATACCGCGGCTGGTTGGAAGAAGCTGGTTTTCACAATATAATACAGCTCAGTGAAAGAAGGTTAAAAGCAGACCGATGATTGAGGCTATCCATGTTAAATTCCCCCGCTGACCGGGCTGTCTCCCGTTTTTCAAAGGGATTTGCCTGAAGCCAGGCCGTGCTGACGGCTTTTGGGTCCGAGTTCGGACTCCCGGATGATCTGGCATTGAAAATCGCCGCCCCTTTCGGAGCCGGGATGGCCCTCTCCGGCAAGACCTGCGGCGCCGTAACCGGTGGATTGATGGCGCTGGGCTTGAAATATGGTTACACTGCGCTGGAAGGCAGAGACGAAACGTATGCGATCGCGCAGGCGTTCATGCACCGTTTCGAGGTACAGCACGGCTCGCTTGTCTGCAAGGACCTGGTCGGGTTTGACCTTATCAATCCAGAAAATCGTGAACTGGCCCAGCAGTCCGGGGTATTCGAGAGAGTCTGCCCGGCCCTTGTTCGGGACGCAGTGGGCATCGTCCAGGATTTACTGGCAAAAAAGCCCTAAAGGAATCCCGGTTTATAATCGGGGGAATGAAACGGATCCACTGATCATGAAAGATAAACCCATTCCCGAGTCGTACTGGGTCATCCCCACCCGGTTCCTGGCGGGTGAATATCCCGGCTTGAGTTTTGACCTTGTTGGCACACGCCAGCGGCTGGCCGCGTTCCTTGCTGCCGGTTTTGACACCTTCATCGACCTGACCTGTGAAGGGGAACGTGCGGATTACCTCCGACTTTTAAAAGGAGAGGCAAAAGCAGCCGGGCAACCGATCCAATACCAGCGATTATCCTTTCCCGACTTCAAGGTTCCCACCCATACGAGGATGACTGCCGCCCTGGATGCCATCGACTCAGCGCTGGCTGATGATCACAAGGTTTACCTGCACTGCGTGGGGGGCATCGGGCGAACAGGCACAACGGTCGGCTGCTGGCTCGTACGCCACGGCATGGTCCCTGCAGATGCCTTGCGCCAGGTGGGAAACCTGTACCACGATGCGCTGCAAAGCAATTTCATGCACCGTTCTCCGGAAACCGAAGAGCAGGCCAAATTTATTTTAAATTGGACAGAGGATGGATTGGCATAGACGCTACCTGCAGCAGGCCGCCTGGACGCGCGATCTGCGGCTGTATCTTTTTGAACACGCTGGTTTAAAAAAGGCACTTAGGGTGTTGGAGATCGGCTGCGGGACGGGCGCGGTGTTGGCAGACCTTGACACCCCCGCATCCATTTTTGGGTTGGATGTGGATTTTCTCCGCCTCGTCGGGGCGAAGAGCCATGTTCCAGCGGCAGTTCTCACCTGCGGAAATGCGCTGGGGCTGCCTTATTCTCCCGGAGTTTTTGATCTCACTTTTTGTCATTTCCTGCTGTTGTGGGTGGGTGACCCGCTGCAGGCACTGCGTGAAATGAAACGCGTCACCCGACCAGGCGGCTCTGTGCTGGCCCTGGCTGAACCGGATTACAATTCACGCCTGGATGAACCCCAGACGCTGGCCCAATTGGGCTGCTTGCAGGCTGAATCCCTGCAAAGGCAGGGAGCTGACACTGGGCTCGGCGCCCGGCTGGCAGTCCTGTTCAATGAGGCAGGCATCCAGCTGATCGAAACCGGACCCTTGACGATGGGATTGGAACACCCCCCTTCTACAGCGGAAAGGGACCTGGAATGGGAAGTTCTGGAGTCAGATTTGGAAGGACGTGTGCCCGCGCGGGATATCCGCAGGCTGAAGCGGATGGATGAACGAGCCTGGGAAAAAGGTGGACGCGTGCTGCATGTGCCGACGTATTTTGCCTGGGGGAACGCCTGACATGCAGATGGTATAATCCCCGGCGGAGGCAATTTTTAATGGATTTTTCCCTTGGGAATGAAATCCAGCCGGCACCCGGGGCAGCCCCTGCAAAACAGGAATGGAAACAATTCCTGCGTGAAATCCTGGAAACGGTGGGGCTGGCGGTCATCCTTTTTCTGGTGATCAACCTCATTTCCGCCCGGGTGCGGGTGGAAGGCTTTTCGATGCTCCCCACCCTGGAAAACGGCGAATACATTTTAATCAGCCGGCTGTCTTATAAGTTTGGCGAATTTCACCGCGGTGATATCATCGTTTTTCGTCCACCGATGTACCCCGAGTCTTCCACCTGGCAGCGCCTGTTCGGCCTGCCTCGCTTTGACAACCGTTATGAGGATTACATCAAGCGCATCATTGGACTGCCCGGCGAGAAGGTCAAGATGGCGGACGGGAAAGTTTATATTAATGGGGTCCCGTTGATCGAACCTTATATAGACACTCCGGCGAATTATGCCAACGAATGGACCGTCCCTGCCGGCGAACTCTTCATGCTGGGAGACAACCGCAACAACTCGGCGGATTCACACGCCTGGGGTTTTCTTCCTGAAGAAAACATCCTCGGCAAGGCATTGGTGGTTTACTGGCCCTTTGCCAATTTCATGGTCATCCGGTCGAATCAACCGGTGCTGGCTGCCCCGTGAGCCATGCGTTCACTTCGAGAAGTCCTTGAACTGGTCGATGCTTATGAACAGGAACTTCCTGCAGCGCCAAGGCCACTGGTCAAACCGGTGGGCGTTGAAATTGCCGGTTGGATCGACCACACTTTGCTCAAGCCGGAGGCGACCGCCCAGCAGATTAAGAACTTATGCCAGGAAGCCCGCAGCCATCAATTTGCCACCGTGTGTGTCAACCCGGTATATGTACCCCTGGCGGGCGGACTTTTAAAGGATTCAGGGGTGGGCGTGTGCGCGGTGGTCGCCTTCCCGCTTGGAGCGACCCTGCCCGAGGATAAAGTGCATGAGACACAGCGTGTGATCAAGAACGGTGCGGACGAAGTGGATATGGTGATCAATATTGGTGCGCTAAAGGGAGAGGCCTACGGACTGGTGCTGAACGACATCCTTTTCGCGGCACAGGAGGCCCATGAGCATGAAGCCAGGCTCAAGGTGATCATCGAGACCGGACTGCTGACCCGCAGGGAGAAGATCCTGGCATGCCTGCTGGCGCAGACCGCCGGGGCGGACTTCGTCAAGACCTCGACCGGGTATGGACCCGGCGGGGCGACCGTGGAGGATGTCCAGTTGATGCGCCGCGCAGTCGGGAGCGGCACAGGCGTAAAAGCCGCGGTTGGAATCCGCACATGCAAAGATGCACTGGCGATGATCAACGCGGGCGCGAACCGCATCGGCACGAGCGCGGGAGTATCCATACTGAAAGAGTTCCTGGGAGCATCCCAATGAGCAACGAGACCCAAGCACCCCATCAATGCACGGAATGCCAGGCAGGGGTGATGCACATGCGGCACATCACCTATTTCACCTGGCTCGACGAAGAACTGGTCACGGTTCCAGGTTTCCCGGCATGGGTGTGCGATATTTGCGGGCGGCGCGAGTACGACGCGCGTGCCATCTCGTGGCTGGTCGCCATCCTCAACCCCGAAACAGGCAAGGCACCCGGTTCGAAGCGCAGGATCCAGCCGCGGCATGAAAACCGGGAGGGCATCCGCCCCATCCGGGATTGACCTCCACAAAAGCAGGGAAAGATGACTGGACCCATCCACCGCCTTCTTTCAGCAGACTTCCTCACCCAAAGCTTCCGGGTGGTGGGCAAGATCTCGGTGCCCAATGCGGGGATGATCGGAATGATGAACGATACGACCACTTCTTTCATGGAGGTGACGGATGCCAAGCTGGCGCGCATTCACATGCCGACCAAGCTGGCAGGCGACTACGAGACGATCAACCTTATCAAGTCCAACCTTTTCGCGGTTTGCCTCACCCGCCGGGAGGACGTGGGTCCGCAGGCATTGGTGAGGGGTGGGTATCAGAACCAGGTCAAATATAAAATCCGGGTCACCACCCAGGTCTATGATTTGGAGGGCACACTGGAGTGGATCGGCCGGTTTAATTTTGCCGCGGTCATTGTTGAGGGCATCCGCAATTTCGTTCCGATCTACGATGCCAAGTTGACTGCCATCCTGATCCCCCAACTGCGAATTGAAAGCCCGGCAATCCTTTTCAACCGCCGGCAGGTGGACCTGCTGACGGTGATCCCGGAGAAGAAACCGGTTTGAGCATTTGCTTGACCGGTGAGTTGGGGGATGGTAAAATCCTGCCGCTCTGCCCTTAAGACTTGCCCCCATCGTCTAGTGGACCAGGACGTGGCCCTTTCAAGGCTAAAACTGGGGTTCGAATCCCCACGGGGGCACTTTAAACCACCGCAAGGTGGTTTTTCGTATAAAACCGGTGCCCCCATTGATGGGACGATGTTCGAATTCCCACGGGGGCACAAAGAAAACCACCGTTTTAGGTGGATTTTTGATTTTAAGTCCATATCCATATTGTCGCGGTAGGAAAAAAATGATATCCTTGTCATATTCCTAGCGGGACAAATTGTGACAACCGATCAGGATTGTCAATGATATTAAAACGAGAACCCCTGCACCAATCATCAACGCGGGAATCCCGAAATGGTCCACGGCCAGGCCTCCCCAAAGTGCGCCCAGCGGTGTGCCGAGTGTGAAGGCCATCGAGGTCACGGATTGAATGCGCGCCTGGTATTCAGGCTCTGCAAGGCGCGGTACCCGGCTGGTATTCCAAACTGCCTGAGAAAAGGCCAGGAAACCCAGGCTGAATAGTGCCAGCCCACCGCTGATGCCGATCGGTTTGAACGCAAAAACCATTACAGCCACGGCAGCCAGCAGAGCGAAGAAGGAATAAGTCCGTAATGGATTGCCCTCTCCTTTCATCCCGGCAAAGATTGCGCCTGTAAGCGCCCCCAGGCTGGCAGCACCTCCCAACATTCCCAGTTGGACGATACTGCCGCCGCCCTCGTGCACGATGGCTGCAAGTAAACTTGTGGCCGGACTGGCAACTGTGATTACAAGCAAGGTTAGCAGCAGCGGAAAAAGCAGATCCTTATGCCGGACAAGATAAACCAGACCATCTTTCAGGTCCGTGAACACGCGCGTGGTGGAACCATGCCCGGGCATTTTTATCGCGGGGCGGCCCAGGCCGCGCAGTCGTCCCAGGCAAAGAATTGCAATAACGTAACTCGCCGAGTTGAGCACGAATGCCACCGGAAGCCCCAGCCAGCCGATCAGTGCGCTCCCGGCGGTGTTCATCAAAACCAACGCTGTGGTCTCAGTGACCGAATTCAGCGATACTGCCGGTCGCACCTCTTCTGGAGGCACAGCTTCTGTCACAATGACTTTATACGCAGGGCGGATGACCATCCAGACCACTCCGCTGATGAACGCCCAAACATAGATATGCCAGGCAACGATGCGATTGGAAAAAGCCAGGACAGCCATGACTCCGGTGATGAGTGCCCCGGCCCATTGACCGGCGAGCAGGAGACGGCGGCGGTCGGTCTGGTCAGCGATGACGCCGCCGAGGGGCATAAGCAGCATGGGGATGGAACTCAACATGCCGATGCCTCCGACTGCCAGGGCGGAACCGGTCAGGGTGGCAACCAGCCAGCCCTGGGCGAGTTCTTGCAGACGGTCGCCGGCATAGGAGAGTCCCATCCCGGCCCACAGGGTGCGAAAGGTGGATCGTTTCAGCGGAGCAAGCATATGGTCCGGGAATTTATTTTTTTCTTCCCGCCCTAAAACGCAGCGTATGGATGCCCATCCGGCTAATCAGGCTGATCAATTTTCTCACTCCCAATAATTTTAAGGCTTCCTGCACGCGCGCCTGGTAGAAAATTGCCAGGGCGGGGTCGGTCTTCTCGAGTTCATTGGCGGATTTATTTGTAAAGGCTGCTTCAATTTTCAAACGACTTGCCTCATCGAGGAATTTTGGCAGCATTTCCCCCACCGTACCGCCGATGGGATATCTATAAAGCAGGCTGAGCACATAACCCATTCGCACCAGCCGCGGGTCTCCATTCCAGCCTGCATCCTTTAGCCCAAGCACGTAGCCCTCGAAACACAGGCGATCCAATTCCTCTACCCGTTCGACGGGGATCTCGAAAAAGCCGATGGAGGCACCTATCAAAGCCACCAGTTCGGCGCCGATCGGGGCATTTCCCATGTATCCCCAGTCGATGGCGACCGTCTTTCCGCCACGGGTGAACAGGTTGCGCTTGAAGGCATCCTGGTGGCAAAAGACCTGCGGCAGGCTCTCAAGCAGATCCAGGATTTTTCGGCGCTCATCCCAAAAGGCAAGGATCAGTGCCACAAAATTGCCTGGCAGCATATTTACGACAATGGGATGATGAGGATTAGCACGGATGAATTCGATGCCCAGTGCAGCGTTCTCCACATACTTGCGCAGCCAGTTGTGTGTGATCCACGGATCGGAGGGGATGGCTTGCCCGGTCAGGTAGGCGCCGTTAAACTGACCGATGTGGCGGGCCGCGGCAGCATATTGTTCGACTGACCAGGGACCGCTGATATCTTCCTTGACATCCTCCATCCAGAGCCACAGCGAACCATCCGGTCGTTCCTGGACATCATAACAGGCAGGGGCAGTAACATTCCCGCCCGGCAACCGATGCAGCATCCCGGACTGGTATGCCATTGCCTCGCGCTTCCAATACCAGATGCCGCCCGGGTCCATGGCTGTTTCGGAAGGCCTGACTGTTTTTAGGATCAATGACCACAGGATCGTTTCCCCGCCCTCCACGGCCTCTCCCTGGAAACGAAACACGGCGGAGTTAAATTCCAAGCCGCCGTGAATTGGTTGTACCTTCCAGTTGGAAATCTGCAGCGCAGGCCGATTGAGTGACTTCCGCACTAGGTCGGTGAGATGAAGCCGATCTACTTCCTGTTCAGGTGATTTGGATTGCATAAAGCGCCTCCTCCCAGGTTTTTCCACCCGGATCGAACCAGTGATCATGTCGAGCGCCCTTTTGGAAGGAACACTGGATGCACTTTCCCGGGCAGTCAAAATGCAGCACAGGTGGAATGGTCATATTATTGCACGAAACGCAGCCAATGGCAAATTCCCTGCCCATGGATTCCCATGAGCGGATGCATGCCATCCATAACCCATAAGAAAGGGTCGAATCGTTTACATTATTTTTTCATTGACTGAGACGCCGTGAACTCTGATTGCTAGGGTTAAGGATATTCCACTCCCTCCCACTCCCATATCATCCATATATGCACAACTCCCCCATATTGTTCAATCGTAACCTCCGGGGTTCGAATCCCCACGGGGGCACAGGACAACGAAACCGCGGGAAAGCGGTTTTTTTGTTTAAAACTTGGGTCCCCATTGAGGGGACAATGTTCGAATCCCCACGGGGGCACATAGACGGTACCCCTCTGGAACTACGCCATCTCCCTCGCGACAAAGCAATGTGTTATATTTACATCACGGTAGAAAAAAACTGACCATCCCTGCACAAATAGTTGCACCTGTTACAAGGTTTATCCAATGAATTCCACCCACAAGCGTAACCCCGGCATGCCCCTCGACCTGGATTGGATCGCGGGCGTGCACATCAACAAGAGCGCGGTGGAGCGGCGCGTTGAAACGCTCTCCAAGCGGCGCACCGTTAAAAAGGAATGGCAGGCTGCCTGGCTGCTGCGCGCTATAACCTGCATCGACCTGACCACCCTGTCCGGCGACGATACACCCGGGCGCGTCAAACGCCTGTGCGCCAAGGCAAGGCAGCCCATCCGGCAGGATATGCTGGAAAGGCTAAAACTTGATGGCGAGAGGATCTCCGTCGGTGCGGTCTGCGTTTATCCCAACCTGGTGCAGGACGCCGTGCAAGCGCTCCAGGGTACGGACATTCCGGTGGCCTCCGTTGCCACAGGCTTCCCCGCCGGGCAGACTCCCCTGGCCCAGCGCATCGGTGAGATCGAACAGGCCATCGAATCGGGCGCCAGAGAGATCGATGTGGTCATCCCGCGCAACTTCGTCCTCACCGGAGACTGGGAAGCGCTGTACAACGAGATCGTCCAGTTCCGCAAAACCTGCGGTGATGCCGCCCACATGAAGACCATCCTCGCCACTGGTGACCTGGGCACGCTCAAGCAGGTACACCAGGCCAGCCTGGTCGCCATGATGGCCGGCTCGGATTTCATCAAGACCTCCACAGGCAAGGAATCCACCAATGCCACGCTGGAAGTCAGCTTGGTGATGGTGCGTGCCATCCGTGAGTATCTGGAGCGCACCAACTGCAAGGTAGGGTTCAAACCGGCGGGGGGAATCAACACTGCCAAGCAGGCCATGGCGTGGCAGTCGCTGATGAAAGAAGAACTCGGCAACGAGTGGCTGATGAATGATCTGTTCCGTATTGGCGCCTCCAGCTTGCTGACGGACCTGGAACGGCAGTTGTACCATTACATCAGCGGACACTACGCCGCCAGGCACCATATGCCGATGGGATAGTGTTTCACCACGAAAGATAAACGGATGCACAAAGAAAAGGTCTTGAGGATTTTCTCTTCGTGCACAATCGTTTCGTATACGGTAGACGCCCTGGAGTATCTATGACTACCTTACTCGACATCTTCAAAACCATGGACTACGGTCCTGCGCCTGAAAGCTCCGCGGCGGTCAGAGCCTGGCTGGATGAGCACGGACGCAAGTTTGGCCTGTTCATCAACAATCAATGGGTCAAACCCGAAGAAACCAAGACCTACCCCAGCATCGATCCGTCCAACGGCGAGTCGCTGGCTGAAACAGCCCAGGCGGGACAGAAGGAAGTGGACGCCGCGGTGGCCGCAGCCCGGGCAGCCTTCAAGACCTGGAGCAAAACACCTGGCGTGGAACGTGCCCGCAGCCTGTACGCCATCGCCCGCAATGTGCAAAAGCACCACCGCCTGCTGGCCGTGCTCGAGTCGATGGACAACGGCAAGCCCATTCGTGAGTCGCGCGACATCGATGTGCCCCTGCTGGCGCGTCACTTTTATTATTATGCCGGTTGGGCGCAGCTCATGGACACGGAACTGCGCGACTATCAGCCGGTGGGCGTGGTGGGGCAGATCATCCCGTGGAATTTTCCCCTGTTGATGCTGGCTTGGAAGATCGCCCCTGCGATTGCGATGGGCAACACGGTCGTGCTTAAGCCGGCCTCCGTCACCCGCCTGAGCGCCCTGCTCTTTGCAGAGATCGTGGCCGAGGCTGGACTGCCACCCGGTGTGATCAACATCATCACTGGCAGCAGCAAGGCCGGTTCGATGATCGTCGAGCATCCCGATGTGGACAAGATCGCCTTCACCGGTTCCACGGATGTAGGCCGCACATTGCGCCGCCAGACTGCTGGTTCCGGCAAGAAGATCTCGCTCGAGCTGGGTGGCAAATCCCCGGTCATCGTTTTTGAGGATGCCGACCTGGACGCGGCAGTGGAAGGCGTGGTAGATGCGATCTGGTTCAACCAGGGGCAGGTCTGCTGTGCCGGGTCGCGCCTGATCGTGCAGGAAAACATCGCCGAGAAATTCATCCGCAAGCTCAAGACCCGCATGGGTCACATGCGGGTCGGCGATCCGCTGGACAAGGCCATTGACATGGGCGCCATCGTCGACCAGGCGCAGTGGGACACGGTGGATCACTGGACGAAGATGGGCGTGAGCGAGGGCGGGAGCCTGTTCCAGCCGGACATCCCGCTGCCCGACAAGGGGTTGTTCTACAAACCGACCCTTCTGACTGGCTTGGATCCGGCGGCTGCCACCGTCCAGGAGGAGATCTTTGGCCCGGTGCTGGTCTCGCTCACCTTCCGCACCCCCGCCGAGGCGATCGAACTGGCAAACAACACCCGCTACGGACTGGCTGGCAGCGTGTGGAGTGACAACATCAACCTGGCGCTGGACGTGGCCAGCAAAGTCAAGGCCGGCGCGCTGTGGGTGAACTGCCACAACATTTTCGACGCCGCAGCCGGTTTTGGCGGCTACCGCGAGAGCGGATTTGGACGCGAGGGCGGCAGGGAGGGCATCTATGAATATGTGCGCCCGGCCTGGATGCCGCGCCCGCGCCCCGATTTTGCAGTTCCAAAAGATGGCGGGAAGAGTAGTTGGGGCGAACACGTTCCCGCCCGGCCTGTGATGCCGGGAACGAAACATGCCAACGGCAAGGAACACCCTGCGCTCGATCGCACGCCCAAGATGTACATCGGCGGCAAACAAGTCCGCCCGGACGGTGCCTATACCATGGCCGTATTGGATGCCAAGGGCGGGATCGTGGGGCAGGTCGGGGACGGCAACCGAAAGGATATCCGGGATGCGGTCGAGGCCGCCCACGCCGCACACCTGGCCAAACCCGGCTGGGCCATGCGGCACGGATTCAACCGTTCGCAGATCCTGTATTTCATCGCTGAAAACCTGGATGCGCGCAACGCTGAATTCGTTGAGCGCATCACCGATATGACCGGTCGCACAAAGAGATCGGCACAGGCCGAAGTGGACGCGGCGGTTGAGCGCCTGTTTACTTATGCTGCTTGGGCTGACAAATACGGCGGGACGATCCAGGAGACCACCCTGCGGGGCATCACCGTGGCGGTCAGGGAGCCGGTCGGCGTGATCGGTATTGCCTGCCCGGATGAGTACCCGCTGTTGGGGTTCATTTCCCTGATGGCCCCCGCCATCGCGCGTGGGAATACGGTGGTGATGATCCCCAGCGAGATGCATCCGCTGTGCGGCACAGACTTCTACCAGGTTCTGGATACGTCCGACGTGCCCGACGGCGTGGTCAATATTGTCACCGGCAGCCGGGACCACCTGATCAAGACCCTTGTGCAGCACGAAGATGTGGACGGGGTATGGTACTTCGCCACGGCAGAGGGGAGCTACCATGTTGAATATGAATCAGCCGCCAACATGAAACGCACTTGGGTCGGCTATGGTTTGCTGCGTAAATGGATGAGCCGCGAGCAGGGGGAAGGTCACGAGTTCCTGCACGAGGCGACGCAGGTCAAGAATATCTGGGTGCCGACAGGTGAGTAGTTAGAGGCGAGGATTCCGTGGCTCCATATTATGGGGTGATGTACTCTATCTGGAACAGTGTTCACACCCCGGCGTTGTACGCAAGTGAATAAGATCCAAGAAATTTCCTGGATGGCTACCCTCTTCGTTTCGGAATGCAATCGAAACGGAGGGGTTTTTCCATGCCACCCTCAAATGTTCCGAGAGGATATTGAATTTTGAGGATGAATCTTATATACTAATAATACTTACATCCAATCAATATTGGAGAATATTCGATGGATACTTCACCTGAACTAGGCAAACCATCCAGCGGTAGAAACACGCTTGCTGTTGTAAGTTTGGTCGTTGGTCTTGTCACGTTGACTTTGGGAATTTTGGTCTTCTTCCTTACAATGGTTCCAATATCGATTGGTTTACGGAACAATTATTACCTTCAAAATCTCCTGGTTCCTTTTGGCATGTTCTGTGCCATTCCAATTGGATTGATCGGTTTTTTTGCCGGGCTTGTCTCCTTCAGGCAGATCAAGAATAATAATCAAGCAGGCAGATCCACAGCCATTGGGGGGGTTGTGACTTCGTTATTGGGCATACTTGCAAACTTTCCGTTTGCTTTTTTATCCTGGGGTTTCATGTTGTATGCATATTTTCGCAAATAGGAGGGAGCAGTTCATGCTTCCGGAAGAATAAACGCTTCTCTCTTGAGAAGCGTTTTACATTTCACCGCGTCTGTTGTCTCCAAAATAAAATCCCTGTATACTGATTACTACAAGGTGAACCATGCAGAAGAACGAACATAAAGAAACCATCTTGATCGGCGATACAGAGCTTAAGCAGAGAGAGAAAGAAATAACGGGCGAATATGTCCTTTTGCTGGAAGAACGGTTCTATAAAATACAAAATTACGATGCCATGGAACCGTTCTTTATGAGCCTTGTCAGCAGTTCCGACCACTGGTTGTTCATCTCATCCACTGGCGGACTGACTGCCGGGAGGGTCAGCCCGGATCAATCCCTGTTCCCCTACTATACAGAAGACAAGCTCAGCACGAACAGCGGGAATACAGGAAGTAAAGCCATTTTGCTGGTCAGTCGGGGAAAGAAGACATCCCTTTGGGAGCTGTTTTCAGACCGACAGGCGGGCAATTACCGCATCCAACGAAATATTTATAAAAATGTTCCCGGTACGGCTGTGATCTTTGAAGAAGTAAACCAGGACCTGGGATTGACTTACCGCCATGCCTGGCGAACGGGTGAAAAGTTCGGATTCGTCAAAACGACTTGGCTGATCAACCCGGGGAATTCATCCTGCCGGGTCGATCTTGTGGACGGCATTCAAAATATATTACCGGCAGGGGTAACCGTCTTGACCCAGAACACATTCAGCTGCCTGTTGGATGCCTATAAACGAAGCGAATTGGATATTGAAACAGGATTGGCGATCTTTACACTAAACTCCAACCTGACGGACCTGGCGGAACCCAGCGAATCACTGGTGGCCACTTCCGCTGCACAACTTGGTCTTGAACAAGTGGATATCCTGCTCTCGTCAGATCAACTGGATGGATTCCGCCAGGGCAAAGGGGTGACCACGGAAACAGAAATCCGCGGCAAGCCCGGGGCGTATTTTGTTCACAGCGTGATCGACCTGGGCCCCGGGGCGGAACGTGCGTGGCACTTGTTCGCAGATGTGAACCAGGACAGCGCGGCGATCGTTAAAAAGATCGAGGAACTGAGAGGGGACAAAGCAGTTCTGTTCCAGGAGGTTGAGGAGGATATCAAGAGTAATACCTCAAACCTGTGCAGGCTCGTTTCCGAAGCGGATGGTTTGCAGCTTACCAATGCAATGCTGGTCAACGCCAATCACTTTGCCAATGTCATGTTCAATATCATGCGCGGCGGCATTTTTGCAGATCAAGGCCGGATCAGTAAAAGAGATTTTCTTGAATTCATTACCGGGCGCAACCGGGCCGTTTCCCGGGAGAACGCAGCATTCCTGGCTGGCCTGCCGGACAGGTTCAGTATTTCTGATCTCCAGGACCGGGCTGAGGCGAACAGCTCCCCCGACCTCGTTCGCTTGAGCTATTCCTATTTACCGCTCACCTTCAGCCGGCGTCACGGTGACCCCAGCCGTCCGTGGAATCAATTTGAGACCTGGATCAAAAATAAAGATGGGACCCTGCGCCTGGACTATCAAGGCAACTGGCGGGATATCTTTCAAAATTGGGAAGCACTGGCTTATTCCCATCCGGAATATGTTGAGAGCATGATCTGCACATTCCTCAATGCCACCACTGTTGATGGCTACAATCCGTACCGGATAACCTACCAGGGAATAAATTGGGAAATCCCAGAACCCAATAATCCGTGGGCCAATTTCGGCTACTGGAGCGATCACCAGGTCATTTACCTGCAGAAACTGATGGAAATCAGCGACCGGGTGCATCCCGGAAGGCTGCAAAAATTCCTGGTCCAGCCGATGTTCAGTTATGCCCATGTTCCCTATCAAATCAAGCCATATGCTGATCTATTGAAGGATCCGTTCAGCACGATCACATTTAACTGGGATCTGCAGCGATCCATTGAAAAACGGGTCCTTGAAAACGGGTCAGATGGAAAACTGGTGCATACACCCAACGGGCAGGTGCTGCAGGTTTCCCTTGGTGAAAAATTGCTCACCCTGCTGCTCGCCAAGCTGGCAAACTTTGTTCCTGAAGGTGGCATATGGATGAACACCCAGCGCCCGGAGTGGAACGATGCCAACAACGCCCTTGTCGGCAAGGGGCTGTCCATGGTGACCCTGTGCCACATGCGGCGTCAGGTTTTCTTTTTAATCGAAATCCTTAGAGATTGCAACATTGAGGCCCTATCCATCAACACCGGCGTCCAGGCGTTCTATGCCCGGGTGTTCGAAACCCTTGTAAAATTCATGCCCTTCCTGAAGGGTTCATTCACCGATGAAGCGCGGCGCAGGATGATGGATGCACTCGGCGAAGCCGGGAGCGACTACCGCTGGGATTTTTACATGAATGGATATGCAGGTCGTTCAACCTCCCTATCGGTGAAAGAAATGATCAAATTCCTTGACCTGGTGCAGCAATATATTGATCATTCGCTGCTGGCCAACAAACGAAGCGACAATTTGTATCACTCCTATAATATTATTCACATCCATGACTCCAGCACCTCTATCAGCGATCTTTACGAAATGCTTGAAGGACAGGTTGCTATCCTTTCCTCCGGGCTGCTCTCGAGTGAGGAATCGTTGACCCTGTTGGAAAGCCTTCGCAACAGCTCCCTTTATCAAAGTGATCAGAACACCTACATTCTTTACCCGGATCGAAAAGTCCCGGGTTTCCTTGAAAAGAACTGTATACCTCCGGAACAAATGAAGGAGTTGAAACTGTTTTCAACCCTGGTCGAGGCGGGAGACAGCAGCTTGATTGTCAAGGATATCCATGGCATTTATCGTTTCTGCGGTTCCATCCGCAATGCACGCGATGTTTCCCGGGCGCTTGAAGCCCTGAGAAAGGATTCCAAATATTCACAGTTGGTTGTAGCAGAATCAAAAAAAATACAGGATATCTTTGAAGCCACCTTCCACCATGATGAATTCACCGGGCGTTCAGGGACCTTTTTTGCCTACGAAGGGTTGGGGAGTGTTTACTGGCACATGGTTGCCAAGCTGCTCCTGGCAGTCCAGGAAACAATCCTAAGGACCAAAAACGGGAAATGCACCAGCGCCCTGGTTGAAAAATACAAGGATATTCGAGATGGACTGAGCTTTACCAAATCAGCAGCGGTTTATGGGGCCTTCCCGACAGATCCCTACTCACACACCCCCAAGGGACGCGGCGCAAAACAACCCGGCATGACCGGCTCGGTCAAAGAGCAGATCCTGGCACGACAGGCAGAACTGGGTATGTTCATCGAAAATGGGAGATTCGTTTTCGATCCATTTATGCTGGACCTGCAGGAACTACTTACTGCGCCAGCGATTTTTCACTACCAGAATGTCCATGGACAGCAGCAAAGCCTCGAATTGGAAGCGGGCTCGCTGGTTTATTGCATCTGCCAGACTCCGGTTGTGCTCAAAAAATCAAACAAAAAAAGTATTCAAGTGTATTTTTCAGATGGAGCCTCACTAAATTTTGAGGGCAACGTTCTTGACCCTGTTAACAGCCGGCATATATCCCAGCGGGATGGTACTGTAAAACACCTGAGAGTTTATTTCCCTCCTGTCGAAAAGCCAGCCTAATGCATTCCACGGAGCTTATTTTCACGGAGCACAGATACCGCTGCCAAAGATGGTTATTATCCTCATACCCAGTGAGGTAAGGTAAAATCATATTGCCAGCAAATGATTTCTTTTTTTTATCGCAATATTATGGTGGATGGTGATGATCCATCCAAGAAATTTAGGGTCCGGTTTGCCATGCCCCGATATAGAGCACAACCGATATGAATAACCTTGCATTGACCAAAGCGAAGATAACACACTTGGTCTTCCTGGTATGCATAGTTGTTTTTGGCATCTTTGTGCGCATCTATCCCCTGCTGCGAGCCGATTATCCCCTGGTGGATGGGGGCATGTTCTACACCATGATCCGGGAACTGCAGGCCTCCCAATTTACGCTTCCGCTGTACACCGCCTACAACCTGGCTCAAATCCCCTATGCCTATCCACCGTTGGCACTCTATGCTGCCGGCTTGTTGAACTCTTTCACCGGCATCAGCCTGCTTGAAATCCTCAAGTGGCTGCCAGTGGTCGTCAACATCCTGATCATTCCGGTCTTTTATATTTTTGTGAGGCGGATGCTGGGAAAGGATCCCGAGGCTGCCCTTGCCACCCTCCTGTTCGTGTTAATTCCCAACTCTTACAGGTGGCAGATCGTCGGTGGAGGGTTAACCCGCGCCTTTGGCGCCTTGTTCTTCCTTTTAACGGCATATTGTGCCAGCCGGATGTACCGGGAGAAAAAAACCGCTTGGATCATTTTCACCATCCTGGCTGGATCGGTGACCGTTTTAAGCCATTTGGAATGGGCGCTGCAGGCAGCCGCAGCAGGTTTCCTGTTTTGGATCTTTTGGGGAAGAAACCGCCGCGGGGTCTTGATGACCACCGCAGTGATCGCCGGGGTTTTGCTGTTAACTTCGCCCTGGTGGGGCACGGTCATCCAGCGGCACGGGATCGGGATATTTTCTAATTCTGCCGCGGTGTCACCTCCACCCTGGTTTTTTTGGTCACCGCTGTTATCCATGTCGTTCACCCTGGAACCCACAGTCGTCATCGCCGTGCTGGCGATGCTGGGATTCTTTATCCACCTGGCGCGCAAGGATTACCTTCCCGCAATTTGGATGCTGCTTGCGCTCATGGTAGACCCCCGCGGAGGGCGGCCGGCCTCTGTTTTCCCGGCAGCGGTGCTGGCAATGACCGCCCTCAGCCGCGGGATCGCTCCACAGTTGCTGAAAGTGCAACCAGGTTCCAGCACCCCGGGAGAATGGATCGATTCGATCAAGACAGCTGTCGGGCGCCTGTTCTGGGGGGCCTTGACCCTCTTGATGTTGTACAATGCTTATATTCATTCCAATTCATTAGCCAACAAATTCCTTGGAAAAGAAGAATTGAACGCCATGCAGTGGGTGGGGTCTCATACCTCTCCCGAGGCAAAATTCCTGGTTCTCGGTTGGGATAAAACCTGGGGTTACGCCTCACTTGCCGAATGGTTCCCGGCCCTGACCGGGCGCAGGAGCATTAATACCGCCCAGGGAACGGAATGGCTGGCGGGAGACCAAGGTGCCCTGCGGCAGGTCAGGCGATATGAGCAGAGTTACCTGTGTTTGTACAGCGATTCGAGCTGCCTGGATGAATTGACACAAGATCCCCAACTTCAATTCGATTATGTCGTTTTGTCATCAAAAGTTCCCGGGGAATCCGACCGCCAAAGTACACTGCTGGTTTCGCTTGAAAATTCAGCAAAATATCAAGTGGTTTATTCATCCCCGGGTGTGGGAATATTCAAGTTGGGAAAGTGAAGATTTTCTTCCCATTTGATATTTAGGGATGGGGAATATATTTTCAGTAGAGGTGAAAGGATTGATAGTGGAATTGTGTCTTAAAAACAATAAAAGGATCTTTCCCCTTATATATCCTCCCTGTAATCAAATTCAGTATTTCAAAAAAAAGAAAAGTAGAGCATACCCCCTCCCATCTTGAGAAAAGGTGGGATTTCTTCTATTTCTTATCCGGTTTCTTCCGCCAATGAAAGGGGATCAACAACAGGAACCCGATCGTGATCAGCACTTCGCCGATCTGGATCCCGGTTTGCTGATAAGGTCCAAGGATCGGCACGTTTGGAGGGATCTGCGAGCCAAAGCCGAACACATCCGCCATGCCGGAAAAGACCGCCACCACATAACCAGTGGCGACCAGTCGTGAGCCGATCTCGGAGGCAATGGTCCGATCGCCGTTTCTCCAGAAAGACATCAAGCCGATGTAACCACCGATGCAGATGATTGCCAGCCCAACCAGGAAGACCGAGATCTGCACGAATCCCACCACCGGGCTGCGGTCCAGACCAAAGAGGAATGGTTTGACCCCGATCAAAAATATGAGCAGGCCGAATAACGACAGGAACAGTCCGACGCGGATGCGCATGCGCGAAGGGATGCCGACAGGGGTGGTATTGGGGGATATGGGTGTTTTGACAGGTTTTATCATGGCAGGAAGGTCTGCAGGTGGCGCAACCAGTTCCTTCCGAGGACTGCCGCCACCTGCTCGTCATTATACCCTTTGGAGGCCAGCACAGGACCGAGTTTCTGCAGGTCGGCAATGGTTTCCACCCCGGCAGGCGCGGATGACAGGCCGAAACCCCCGTCGAAGTCGCTGCCCAAACCCACATGTCGGACATCCCCCGCCATCTGGCAGATAAAATCCACGTGGGCAGCCAGGGTTTCGAGGGTCACGCTGTCACGCGGATCGCCGGTATTCCAGCCGTGACTCAGGAACTTGCAGAACGGGACCACCCCGATGATCCCGTCCCGTTCGAGAATGGCATGGATGACATCATCCTTGAGCAGGCGGTTCCCATCATAGCCGGGAAGGAGGGAGGCAGCATTGGCATGGCTGGCAATGATGGGCCCGGGATACTGATCCAGGGACTGTCGAGCTGACAGTTCGTCCATGTGACTCAGGTCGAGGGTGAAACCAATGTCTGCCATTGCGTTCAGCAGAAGGCGGCCCTCATCAGTGAGCGGACCGGGCTCCTGCGTGCCGCCGCAGTAGCGGTTGCCAGCCCAGGCTGGACCGATGATCCGCAATCCCCACTGCCACCATTCGTCCAGCTCCGAGGGGGAGCGCACCCCTTCGGCCCCTTCCATTGAGGGCACAATTCCAACGGGATGGCTTTCCGCCTTCGCATCAGCCCAATGGGTGAGGGTGGCATCCAGGTCGGCACGCGACCCGATAACCCGGAAATGATCCGGGTGATCATCCGCCAATTTGTGATAAGCATCCAGTTGATTTCGATAAAACTGGTGGGCCTGGTTGAAATCCTTATATGTCAGGTTTTCCCAGTCGCCGGTCCTGCGGCGATAAGGGACTACAAAAAGGGTGCCGAAGATGACCGCCACGCGCCCGCGCTGGTAATCGGGCCAGCCGAGCATGGTCTGACCGTTGTACTCCGGGGTCTTCGAACCACTCCCGGCCTCGATGCGGCGCGTTTCGACAGCCGCACGGGTGTAATCCCGTCCGAAATTCAGGATGTTAAAGGCAAGGTCTTCGTGGGCGTCAACGATGAGGGGGAGCATATTAAGTCTAAAACCCGGTCTCTGAAGAAACCGGGTTTCTCTTTCTTATTCCTTGGGCGCTTCCTCGTCCCCGGTTTTTTCCGCTTCCACGGGGGTTTCCTCGACAACAGGGATTACTTCCTCCACTACAGGCCTGTCATCTGCCAGTTCTGGGATGGCAGCCTCCAGGTCACCCTGTTGTTGTTCCGCCTCATTATCCACCAATTCCAGGTTGACCCCTTCGATGTCGATCTGCTTCAGGTCGAGATCTTTGTAAGCGCCCGAGTCCACCTTGCGTAGGCTCAAGCCAATTCGTCGCTGGTCCGGGTCGATGCGGATGATGCGCAGGGTGACCACACTTCCATCGTGCAAACCTGCTTCCTTGGGATGCTCGATGCGGTTCTCACTGATCTCCGAGATATGGATCAAACCTTCCAGGTCACCCTCCAGGCGGGCAAAAGCACCAAATTTCGTCAGGCGGGTGATGATGCCTTCGACCAACTGCCCGACCTTGAACTTGGAGACCTTGCTCTGCCAGGGATCGTTCTGCAGGGCCCGAATGGACAGGCCGATGCGCTTTTTTTCATGGTCGATGTTGATGATCTTGACCTGCACTTCCTGGCCCACTTCAAGCACCTCGGAGGGGTGCTGGACGCGCTCCCAGGAAATTTCAGACAGGTGCACCAGGCCATCCGCACCGTTGACATTTACGAATGCACCAAAATCCGCCAGGCTGGTGACCTTTCCGGAGTAAACTTCGCCCTCTTTCAGCGATTCGATCACCCGCTCTTTGATGGACTGGCGGGTCTCACTGGAGGCGGCGCGCTCGGAAAGGATCAGGCGCCGGCGTTTACGGTCAACCTCGATGACCCTGACCGTGATCGGCTCGCCGATCATTTTGGCATAACGGGCGTCGGGAGTATCGCCGGTGACAGCCATGCGGCGGGAGATGCCCAACTGCGAGGCCGGCACGAATCCTCGCAGGCCGTACACGGGAACGATGATGCCGCCCTTATTAAACCCGTCCACCTTGCCGTCGTAGGAGCTGCCCTCTTCGAGCATCTTCTCAACATCACCCCAGCCTTTTTGTTCTTGGGCGCGGGTGAATGAAAGGACGACATTCCCGCTTGAATCCTCGGCGGACATGACAAATACCAATATTTCCTGCCCCACCTGCAGCGCGGCACGCTCATCCGCGGGGATGGCTTCCAGCTCGCGGCCGGTGATCACTCCTTCTGACTTGGCGCCCACGCTTACCAAGATCTGCGACTGGTTAATGCTGGCTACAACCCCGGTGCGGATTTCACCTGGTTGGGGGAAATCCAGGGACATGCCGCCCTCCTGGTCAAGCAGGGCTTCCATATTTGTATTATTATTGCTGGTTTCTTCGGTGGGAAGATTGCTCTCAGGCGCAACCCCCTGCCCGAGATAGGCGTCATTTTGTTCCATAGTATGAGAAACTCCGGCGAATAAGATGGCAGAATTATACAGTCGAATGGACTGGTTGACAACCCTGACATTTTCCTGCCGGGTGCAGTCAATGGAACTATATTGTTAAATGAAAGAATTGGGAACAGCCCGAAGACCTACCCGCGGGCAGGCTTGCTGCCGGTTTTAAATGTCTCGACGCCCTGCAGGAGTTCGTGCGCCGAACGGATGGTGCCCTCGGTCACCTCGCCGAACATCTGGGCCAGTTCAAGGGTGCGGGATTCGCCAGCCAGCCTGGTCACCCGGGTCAGGGTGCGGTTTTTCTCCAAGACCTTCAGCACCTGGAAGTGTTGGTCACCGAAGACAGCCAATTGAGGCAGGTGGGTGATGACAAAGACCTGGTGGGCACGGGCGAGCTGCCAGAGTTTTTCACCGACAGTCCCCCCCACGCGGCCGCCGATGCCCTGGTCGATCTCATCGAAGATGAGCGTGGGAACCTGGTCGGCGCGGGCGAGCACATTTTTTAATGCCAGCATCAGTCGGGAGGTCTCGCCGCCGGAGGCGATCCTGGCCAGGGGTTTCAGCCCTTCGCCGGGGTTGGGTGCCACCAGGAATTCGACCCTGTCCAAGCCGTTTCCATCAAAGGCCACCCGGGTGCCGTCGGGCAGGGGTATGCCGTCCGCGGTGGGTTTCGACTGGAAATCCACGCCGAAGCGGGCGGCAGCCATGCGCAGGTCATCCAGCTCCGCTTCGATGGCTGAGCTCAATTGCCCGGCAGATTCCTTGCGTTTCAGGGAAAGTCCAAGCCCCAGCCCGGAGAGTTTTTCCATTGCCCAAGATTCTGCCGTTTCCAGTTCGGCGATCCGCCCGGCTGCGGTGGTGATCGTCTCCAGCTGTTTTCGGGCATCGGAGGCAAATGCGATAACGGATTCGATGGTCCCGCCATACTTGCGTTCCAGGCGGTGGATCAAGTCGAGACGCTCCTCGACTTCTTCCAACCTCCTGGGATTGAATTCGATCGACTCGAGGTAGTTTCGCAGATTGCGCGCCAGGTCGGATAGGGTTTCCTCCAGAGAGACAGATTGTTCTGCAAGGGTTTTCTGTGAACCGTCAACCTGGGCTAATTTTGAAAGCAGCTGGACCGCCTGTCCGACCAGGTCCGTGGAGGCGGGGGATTCCGGGGTGCCTTCATCCAGGACGGTGAGCGCCTGCTGGGCCAGGCTGGAAAGGGATTCGGCATTTGCCAGCCGGTCACGCTCCTGGCGCAGGTCTTCGCCCTCACCGGGTTTCAGCCTGGCTTCATCGATCTCCGCGGCCTGGAAGGTAAGCATTTCTGTGCGCTGTTCCGCATCCCGCTGCGCCGTGCGCAGTTGCTCAAGTTCGCTGCGCAGGGAGAGCAGTTTCTGCCACGCCTTGCGATAGGCTGACAGCAGGGACTCGACATTGGCAAAGCGATCCAGCAGACCGAGATGGGCATGGACATTTAGCAGCGAGAGATGCTCGGTCTGACCATGGATGTCCACCAGGCATTCGCCGAGTTCTTTCAGCAGGGACAAGCTGATGCTGTGCCCGTTGATGCGAGCCAGGCTGCGTCCCTCCCGCCGGACCTCACGGGTCAGGGTGACAAAGTCCTGCTCGTCGAGCAGATCTTCGCGGTCCAGTATTTCATGGGCGGCAACCCGTTCCGGGCCGGATAGCTTGAAAACCGCCTCCACGCGTGCCAGGTCTGCATCACTGCGGATGGCGGTAGCATCGGCGCGCCCACCGAGGAGAATGTCCAGGGCATCCATTATGATGGACTTGCCAGCACCGGTCTCGCCGGTGAAGACGATCAACCCCGATCCAAAGGACAGTTCGAGGTGGTCAATGATGGCAAAGTTATCGATGCGCAGTTCTGTCAACATGTCAGCGGGTAAGTTGGATGCCGGACAGGCGGGTGTAGACGACGGGCGCGGCAACGAACAGGAATATTCCCTGGAAAATAAGACCGAAGAGGCTGAAGGAAACCAGGTTTAATATGACCGCGGGAAGTGCACCCAGTACGACAGCCACTACAACCGTGATAAAGAGCGGCCGGGA
>Ga0315297_10000201_pt1 | contig 32725 bp, 30 predicted proteins | sample YL17G15_0_MG_FD_203628 | JGI IMG/M metagenome (GOLD analysis project Ga0315297, IMG submission 203628) | Sediment microbial communities from Yellowstone Lake, YNP, Wyoming, USA - YL17G15_0 | ecosystem: Environmental > Aquatic > Freshwater > Lake > Sediment | place: USA: Wyoming | collected...
GTGCGTCCAGCCAGCGCAGCTTGTACTGGTACTTGTCCGAGGCCACGGTCTGGCCGTTCGGCACGTAGACGTCGATGATCCTCACGCCGCCAACGGTGGCGGCCAGCACGCGCTTCTGCTCGTCCTCGAAGCCCGGGATTCCGGCGACCGTATCCGCCAGCGGCTCGCGGGAGAGGATGGCGACGCCGTTGTAAGTGCGCTGCCCGCTGAACGCGACGTGCAGCCCGAGCGCTTCGATCTCCTCTCGCGGAAAGTCGGGATCGGGCAGTTTCGTTTCCTGCAGCACGATCACGTTCACGGGGTTCGCGGCCAGCCAGGCCTTGAGGTGCGGCAGGCGTACCCGCAGGGAGTTGACGTTCCAGGTGGCGATCTGCACGCTCGGGGCGCTCACGCGGCGAGACCCATTTGCCGCAGCAGCGGCTCGATGTCCGGCTTGCGGCCGCGGAACTCGACGAAGGCTTCCATCGCGTCGCGGCTGCCGCCGCGCTCGAGGATCGCGTGCAGGAAGCGTCTTGCGGTCGGCACGTCGAACACGCCCTGCTCTTCGAACGCGCCGAATGCGTCTGCCGACAGCACTTCAGCCCATTTGTAGCTGTAGTAGCCCGCCGCATAGCCGCCGGAGAACACATGCTGGAAGCTGTGCGGGAACCGGTTGAACGGCGGTGGCCGCAGCACGGCCACCTCGTCGCGCACTTCCGCGAGCGTCGCGGCGATCCGCGCACTCTGCCCTGGCGTGTATTCCGCGTGCAGGCGGAAGTCGAACAGGCCGAACTCCAGCTGGCGCACGGTCTGCATGCCGGCCTGGAACGTGCGGGTCGCCTGCAGTTTGCGCAGCGTCTCGACCGGCAGTGGTTCGCCGGTAGCCACGTGCGCCGAGATCAGCGGCAGCACCTCTGCGCGCCAGGCAAAGTTCTCCATGAACTGGCTCGGCAATTCCACGGCGTCCCAGGGCACGCCGTTGATGCCGCCCACGCTCGGGTAATCGACGCGCGTCAGCATGTGGTGCAGTCCGTGCCCGAACTCGTGGAACAGCGTCAGCACTTCGTAATGCGTCAGCAGCGTCGGCTTCTCGCCTGCCGGCGGCGTGAAGTTGCAGACGAGGTAAGCCATCGGCAGCGCCGACGCGTGATCGAGGCGCATCCGGCCGACGCACTCGTCCATCCAGGCGCCGCCGCGTTTCTTCGGGCGCGCATGCAGGTCGAGGAAAAAGCCGCCGCGCGGCGCGCCGTCGCGCTCCAGGATGTCGAAAAAGCGCACGTGCGGGTGATACACCTCGGTGTCCGTGCGCGCGACGATGCGGATGCCGTAGAGTCGCGAGGCCACGGCGAACAAGCCGGCCAGCACGCGGGGCAGGGGAAAATACGGCCGCAATTCCTCTTCCGAGACCTGCAGGCGCTCGCGCTTGAGGCGCTCGGAGTAATACGCGACATCCCACGACTGCAGTGCGCGTCCCGCAAACGCCTCGAGCTCCGTGAATTCGCGCTGCGCTGCCGGCCGGCTGACGCGGGCGAGGCGCCGCAGGAATTGAAGCACCTCGGCGGTCTCGTGCGCCATCTTCGTGGCCAGCGAATACTCGGCGAAATTCGCGAAGCCGACCAGCTGGGCAGCTTCGTGACGCAGCGCAAGGATCTCCGCCATCAGCGCGGTGTTGTCCCACTGGCCGGCGTGCGGTCCGGCGTCGGAGGCACGCGTGACCCAGGCCGTGTAGAAGTCGCGGCGCAGCGCGTCGCTCGCGGCATGCGTCAGCACGGCCTGGTAGTTGGGTGCATCGAGACTGAATGACCAGCCCGCCTTGTCCGCCGCCTGCGCTGCGGCCTGCGCGCGCTCGATCACCGCGGCCGGCAACCCGTCGAGTTCCACCGGGTCGGTGACGTGGCGCGACCACGCATGGGTGGCGTCGAGCACGTTCTCGTCGAACTTGGACTGCGCGATCGCCAGCCGTTCCATGACGGCACGGAAACGGTCTTTCCGGTCCTCGGGCAGCGCCACGCCCGCGAGACGGAAATCGCGCAATGCGTTTTCGAGCAGCTTGCGTTGGGCGGGTTGCAGCTGGCTGCCTTCGTTGTCGAAGACGCGTTGGTAGGCCGCGCAGAGCCGCGCGTTCTGCCCGAGCTCCGTGTGATATGTGGTGAGCAGCGGCAGGCAGGCGTTATAGGCGGCCCGCAAGTCGTCGCTGTTCATGACGCCGTTCAGGTGCCCGATCGGCGACCAGGCTCGTGACAGCCGGTGGTGCATGCGCTCGAGCGGCACCACGATGCCTTCCCAACCCGAGGCACCGGAGGCGAGCAACTGCTCCAGCTCGCGACGGTTCTCGTCGAGCAGCTGGCGGATCGCCGGCTCGGCGTGCCCGGGCTCGATCGACTGGAAGGGGGGCAGCTGGTACTCGGTCAACAGCGGATTGGCCATGGCGGCCATTCTAGCGGTGCTCAGCCGAATGCGCCTTGCAAGAGCCAGCCGAATGCATAGACGGCGGTGACGAAGGCGGCGAAGGCGATCATGGCCCGGCGACGGTATTTCTTCGCCAGGTCGCCCTCCGGCAAGGCCGCGATCAGGAACAGCCGGCCGGCATCCGGCTTCGACAGCACGTGCAGGGTGTCCACCGCAGGGCGATCCCGTGCCTGCTCTGCGACGGTGCGCCGCGCCTCCGCTCGCGCATGCTCCCACTCCTCGAGGTTGATCCGGCCGTCGCCATCGGCATCAAAATGCTCGATGAGCCGGGCCTGGTCGTCCTTCCAGTCCGCCAGCAACGCATTCACGGCGGCCTGCAGGTCGACCCCGGCCTGAGGGCCGTGCGAACGGAAGTCGCCGAGGGTGTAGACACGCTCCTGCGCGTAGATCCGCTCCTCGAAATAGCGGTAATCACGCGACCTTGGCCGCAGCAGGCCGGCCCCCGGCGCCGCCGTCGGCCAGGGCGTGTCGCCGTACCAGGTGGTGGACTCGCTGGAGACCACTTCGGCGCCTTCGGGTTGCACGATGCACCGGCCGGTGCCGTCATCGAGCAGGAAAGGCTGCGCGGAGCGGCCGGACGCGACTGTCTGCCAGGAATCGCTGCGGCCCTTGCCGCCCTCCTGCTTCTTCGCGATGCGGTAGTTCCACCACACGCAGGGTCGCTGGGTGAGGGGCGCCAGGTTGTGCGTGCCGTCGAGCGGCAGGCCGCGCCCGCTGAGTTCGACGTAACCCTGCGCCGCGGAGCGCACCCGCGACGTCGGGGTGTCCTCGATGAGTCGTGCGATGCGCATGGAACGCAGCGCCAGCGCGCCGCCGCCGATGCCGGCGACGCCGAGCGTCAGCACCCAGAACCAGAAATCCTCACCCAAACAGCTTGCCCAGGTCGACGTCCCGCTTCTGTTCCTCGCTGAACTCGAGCAGCTGTGCCTGCTTGAAATCGAACATGCGCGCCAGGATCAGGTCCGGGAACGTCTGCAGGCGGATGTTGTTGAGGTTGACCGCCTCGTTGTAGAGCTCGCGGCGATCGGCGATGACCTCCTCGAGTTCCGAGATGCGGGTGCGCAGATGAGCGAAGCCCTGGTCGGCCTTCAGGTCGGGGTAATTCTCGGCCAGCGCAAACAGGCGGCCAAGCCCCTGGCGCAGCTGGTCCTCCGCCGCGCCGAGGGAGGCGACGTCCCCCGACCCCTGCGCCTTGAACACCGCGGCGCGCGCCTGCATCACGCGCTCGAGCGTCTCCTGCTCGTAGGCCATGTAGCGCTTGCACGTTTCGACGAGCTTCGGGAGTTCGTCGTGCCGCTGCGTGAGCAGGACATCGATGTTGGCCCAGGCCTTGCGCACGTTTTCCCTCAGCGCGATCAGCCCGTTGTAGATGCGCACGAAATAGACGGCCGCCACCACCAGCAGGGCGAAGAAAAGCAGCAACATGACGATCATCGCGCAGGCTCCTTGCAGGGGACGCCGACGGGCGCCCGAGGGCGCAGATTGCCGTCCCGAGGCCTCGACCGTCTACACCCGCGGCAAAGTCGTTACGAGGATGCCGTTCCATCTCCGCGCGCCACCGTGACAGCGCGCGCCTGCAGCGCTTCCAGCACCGGCTTCGTGTCCGGCCTGACTCCGCGCCAGAGGTAAAACGCCTGGGCGGCCTGTTCGACGAGCATGCCCCAGCCCTGTGCCGTCCTGCCCGCTCCGAGACGCTTGGCCCACGTGGTGAACGCCGTGTCGCCCACTCCGTACGCCATGTCGTAGCAGGTGGTCATCGAGTCCACGACATGGTTCGGGATGGCGGGCACGCCACCCTTCAGACTCGCCGACGTGGCGTTGACGATGAGGTCGAAGCGCTCCTGCTCGACGTCGGCGAAATCGACCCCGGTCACGTGCCCGAGATCCTCGAACTCGGCAGCGAGCCCCCTGGCTCGATCGGCCGTACGATTCGCGATCACCAGCATTTTCGGCTTGAGGGCCAGCAACGGCCCGAGCGCGCCTCGAGCCGCGCCGCCCGCGCCCAACAACAGGATTCGCGGCTGCAGGAAAGTCAGCCCGAGGTTGCCGACGAGATCGGCAATGAGTCCGGCGCCGTCCGTGTTGTCACCGACCAGGATCTCATCTCGCCGGATGACCGTGTTGACGGCATCGGCGAGCTGCGCCCGCGGCGTCAGTTCGTTGACCAGATCCGCGGCAGCGCGCTTGTGCGGCAGCGTGACGTTGATGCCGTGGCCGCCGCCGCTGAAGAATTCGAGCACGTCGTGACGGAAGCTGTCGGGTGCCGACTCATACAGCCGGTACGTCATGTCCTGCGCGGTCTGGCGCGCGAACATGCCGTGGATGAACGGCGACCAGCTGTGGTGTACCGGATAGCCGAAAAGGCCGTAAACGTCTGGCATGGGTGGCGGCCGGCGCGGGTCAGGCGCCTTCTTTCAGCCAATGCGCGGCGCGCTTGGCGAAGTAAGTCAGCACTCCGTCCGCGCCCGCGCGCTTGATGGAAACCAGGGATTCGAGCACGACTGCGCGCTCGTCGAGCCAGCCGTTCTGCGCGGCCGCCATCAGCATCGCGTACTCGCCGCTCACCTGGTAGACGAAGGTCGGCACGCCGTAGCGGTCTTTCACGCGCCGGACGATGTCGAGGTAAGGCAGGCCCGGCTTGATCATCACCATGTCGGCGCCCTCGTCGAGATCGAGTTGCACCTCGCGCAGCGCCTCGTCGCCGTTCGCCGGATCCATCTGGTAGTTGTACTTGTTGCCCTTGCCGAGATTGCCGGCCGAGCCGACCGCGTCGCGGAACGGGCCGTAGAAACTCGAGGCGAATTTTGCGGAGTAGGCGAGGATGCGCGTGTGAATGTGGCCCGCGGTTTCAAGCGCATCGCGAATCTCGCCGATGCGGCCGTCCATCATGTCGGACGGCGCGACCACGTCCGCGCCCGCTTCGGCATGCGAGAGTGCCTGCTTCACCAGCGCGGTGACGGTGACGTCGTTCATCACGTAGCCGGTTTCGTCGATGATGCCGTCCTGCCCGTGGGTGGTGAACGGGTCGAGGGCGACGTCGGTGATCACGCCGAGTTCGGGGACAGCCTTCTTGATGGCGCGCACGGCGCGCTGCGCCAGCCCGTCGGCGTTCCAGGCTTCACGCCCGTCGAGACTCTTGGCCGCGGGTGCGGTTACCGGGAAGAGCGCCAATGCGGGAACGCCGAGCTTCGCGATTTCCTCGGCTTCGCGTACCAGCTCGTCCACCGTGACCCGTTCGACGCCGGGCATCGAAGGCACTGCCACGCGCTGCTTCTGGCCTTCCATGACGAACATCGGGTAGATGAAATCGGCGGGGGTCAGCACGGTTTCGCGCATCAGGCGGCGCGAGAACTCGTCGCGGCGCATGCGACGCATGCGAACCCGCGGATACTGGTTGGGCGTGTGGTGGTGACTCATGGTGCTCGGCTCCGGTCGCGCCCGTGGCCCCCGGTTTGCGCGGGTGGCGGCCTAAGGCTAAGGTGCGGGCCTGATTGGAAATAAACCCGCTATTTGCCCGGTCTTTATACATGAACGCGCCGTTTGCCGGAAAGGACGGGGAAACCGCATTCGCGCGGCTCTGCGAGGAGTTGCGACCGGATCTGTTTCGCTTTGCCTTCTGGCTGGCGCGGGACAGGCAGGTGGCCGAGGACGTCGTCCAGGAGGCCATGTTGCGGGCCTGGCGCTCGCGGGAGAGCCTCGATGAGACCGCTTCGGCGAAGCAATGGCTGCTCACGATCGTGCGGCGGGAGCACGCTCGGCTCTATGAGCGCAAGAGGTTCAAGACGGTGCAGCTGGACGAACTCGTGAGCGACGAATCGCCGGAACTGGCCATGGCCGAGGAGCGCGAGGTGCTCGATATGCGGCGAGCTATCTTTGCGCTGGACGACGATTACCGCGAGCCGCTGGTGATGCAGGTCCTGATGGGTTTCAGCACCGACGAGATCGCCCGGCAGCTCGGCCTCACCCAGGGGGCCGTGCTGACGCGACTGTTCCGAGCGCGGCAGCGCTTACGACGTGATTTCGGCGTGACCGGGTCGGCGGAGGACGATGAGTCATGAACTGCCTTGAATTCCGCCGCGCGGCCGGAGCGGACCCGCACCGGCTCAGCACCGATGCGATCGCGCATCGTGACGCCTGCCCCCAGTGCGTCGCACACCTGCGCCAGCTGCTCGCGATGGACGCGACCATCCGCAAGGCCCTGCAGATCACGGTGCCGCCCGGGCGCAAGGCAGGGGATATCGCTCCACGGGCCCCGGCCGTTGCCGCAGCTGTTTTCGCCAACCCGCGACGCTGGTATGCCCTGGCGGCCAGCATCCTCGGCGGTGTGCTGGTCGGTGTCGTGCTCTGGGCGAGCGGGCCTCGCAACGCGCTTGCCAGGGACGTGCTCGGGCACATCGCTCACGAGCCGGAATCCCTGGTGGTGACGCAAGTGCCGGCCGATGCCGAGCGCGTGCGCGAAGTACTGGCCAGGGACGGCGTGCGGCTGCGCTCCAACATGGGGCTCGTGTCCTACGTCATGTCGTGCTCGTTCCGGGGCCACGAAGTTCCGCACCTCGTCGTGCAGACGGCGGGCGGTCCGGTGACGGTGCTCGTGCTGCGGGACGAGCCGGCGACGCGCGCAATGAAGTTTCACGAGCAGGGTTACGTCGGCACCATCGAGCCGGCGGGCCCGGGCAGCATCGCCGTGATCGGCGGTTCGGCCGCGCAGGTGCAGGAAGCCGCCGAGCGTGTCGAAGCCGCGATCGAGTGGATCACACCGTAAGCTTCTTTCTCTTACGTCCTCTCCCGCTAAAGCGGGAGAGGGGGTCTTTCTCCCTCTCCCGCAATACGCGGGAGAGGGTTGGGGTGAGGGTATTCCTCCAGGAAAATGACCGGTAAGCATCCGCACGCACCCGACGCCCGCCCTCGCTGCCCCTGGTCCAACGTCGGCATGGACCCGGACTACATTCGCTATCACGACGAAGAGTGGGGCGTGCCCGTCCACGACGAGCACCGCCTGTTCGAGTTCCTCATCCTGGAGGGCGCGCAGGCCGGCCTCAGCTGGTCGACGATCCTCCGCAAGCGCGCGGGTTATCGCGAGGCATTTTGCGATTTCGATCCAGCGCGTGTCGCGCGTTTCGACAAGCGTCGTCGTGACCGCCTGATGGCTTTCGAGGGCATCGTGCGCAATCGCCTCAAGATCGAATCCGCGGTGACCAACGCGCAGCGTTTCCTCGCCGTGCAGGACGAGTTCGGCAGCTTCGATCGTTACCTCTGGTCGTTCGTGGGCGGCAAGCCGATCGTCAATCGCTGGAGCGAAATGAAGCAGGTCCCGGCGCAGACTACGGAGTCGGATGCGCTCAGCAAGGATCTCAAGAAGCGCGGGTTCAAGTTCGTGGGCTCCACGATCATGTATGCGCACATGCAGGCGACGGGGATGGTGAACGACCACGTGGTGACGTGTTTCAGATACCAGGCCCTCGCCCCGACTGCGTCGACCCTCTCCCGCTGACGGCGGGTGAGGGCGTGGTTCACCTCTCCCGCTTGCGGGAGAGGTCGGCCATCGGCCGGGTGAGGGTGTGGTTCACCTCTCCCGCTTGCGGGAGAGGTCGGCCATCGGCCGGGTGAGGGCTCCTCCTATTCCCCCACCAACCAGGCGACCGTCGTCCGGCCCGAGCCCTCCGGCGACAACAGCGCGTGCAGTTGCGGCAGCAGCTCCAGCAGCCGCGCATCCAGCTGCCACGGCGGGTTGACGAGCACGAGCCCCGACCCCTGCATGCCGACCTGTGCGTCGTCCGGCAGGACGCTCAGCGTCACGTCGAGAATCTTTCGTATCCCGGAACGCTCGAGATCGCGGTGGAAGCGCACCGGCCCTGCGCGCTGCGTAAGCGGGTACCACACCATGAACGTGCCGGTGGGCCAGCGCTGGTGGGCCAGTTCGAGCCCCGCCAGCACTTGATCGAATTCGAGGTCGGATTCGTAGGACGGGTCGGTCAGCACCAGGCCGCGATTTTCCCGCGGTGGCAGGTGCGCCTTGATCGAGGCGTAGCCGTCGGCCTCCAGCACGGACACGAGCCGTCCACGTCCGACATTGCCCCGCAGAATTTCGGCTTCCTTGGCGTGCTTCTCGATCAGCACGAGGCGATCGGTCGGCCGACGCATGCGCGCCACGATTACGGGCGAGCCGGGGTACGCGGTGATGGCGCTGTTGCCTTTGCCTGCGGACTCGCGCACCAGGCTCACGTAAGCGGCGATCTCGGCCGGCAGCGTACCCGCCGCAGCCTCGAGCAGCCGGCCGATGCCAGTCTTGTACTCGCCGCTGCGCTGCGCCTGCGCATCGCTCAGGTCGTACACGCCGCGGCCGGCGTGCGTGTCGAGGTAGAAGAACGGCGCGGCCTTTTTCTTCAGGTGCTCGACGAGCATCATCAGGATCACGTGCTTCAGGACGTCCGCGAAATTGCCGGCATGGAAAGCGTGGCGGTAGTTCATCTGGCAACGTTAAGTTAAATGCACGGCGATGCTGCGCAGTCCGACAGCATTTGGATGTACGATCGACTGCCGGATTTCAAAGCTCGAAAAAAACAGTGCTGCTCCTGCTGGAGCTATGTCGGAGGGTAGTGTAATGAAATTGACGATCCGCGCCCTGGCTGAATGCGCGACGCTCCTGGTGCTTGTTGGAGCGAATGCCCCGCTGCTTGCGGCGCCCGTACCCGATTCGCCCGATGAGATATTGAATGCCGTGAAGCAGGGGCCCTACGCCAGGATCGGCCCGTTCCTGGCCAATCTTTACGACGAGTATCGCGAGGCGACCGGCAAGGGCGTCAAGTCCAACTCCTTCAAATCCTCCGATCCGATGATGCGCGTGTCGAACGGCACGGTTGCAATCGACTTGTACGCGTCCGACGCCGCCACGCTGACCAGGTCGCTGAAGTCACTCGGCGCCACGCGTGTCAACAGTCGCGGCCCGCTCGTTTCCGCGCGCGTGCCGGTCGCATCGCTCGGCGCGATCGCCGCGCTGCCGACGGTGCGCTACGTCAAGCCGGTGCTGGCGACAACGAACGCGCTGCCGAGCAGTGCAGTGTCGCAGGGTGACGTTACGCTGAATGCAGCTGCCGCGCGCACGAACTTCAAGGTGAGCGGCAAGGGCATCCCCGTCGGCATCCTTTCCGACAGCGTTGCCTGCAATCCGGCACCGTTCAATCCGGGACAGCCGTCGACTACCTTCGCCGAGGATCTCGGCAAGGAGTTGCCGGACAGTGTGACGATCCTCAAGGACGGCTCGTGCCCAGGAACGGATGAAATGCGCGCCATTGGTCAGATCGTGCACGATGTGGCGCCCGGTTCGCCGCTGCTGTTCCACACGGCGTTCGAGAGCGAGTCTGACTTCGCCGAGGGCATTGTCCGGCTCGCCGATGAAGGCGCGAAAGTCATCGTGGACGACGTCATCTATTTCGCCGAGCCGATGTTCTCGGACGGCATGATCGCCCAGGCCATCGACTTCGTGACTGCTGGCGGCGTGTCGTACTTCACTTCGGCGGGCAACCAGGCGCGCGCCTCCTACGAAAGCAAGTTCCGCCCGGTGGACGTCGCCACCAATGCAGGCAAGAACCTGAACAGCGGCGCCAAGCCGGGCCCAGTGCTGCGCCGGTTCCACCTTTTCAATGAGGGTCCGGGCGTGCCGTCGATCCTGCAACCGATCTATATTCAGCCGGACGCTGAAGCCGGATTCGTCGTCCTGAGTTTCCAGTGGGACCAGCCGCACCTGACGGCGACGACGTATGCGTTTGTCAATGACAAACGCGATCCATCGGCTGCGCCGGGCGCCACCAGCGACCTCGACCTCGTGTTCTTCGACTACAAGGGGCATGTCATCCGCAATTGTCCTCCGGGCGTCGCGCGTGGCATCACCTGCCAGATCACCGGCGACCGTAACATCGGCGGCGATGCCGTGGACATTGCGGCGCTTTATTACTCCGGTCCGCCGAAGACCGCGCAACTCTTCTACGTCGGTATTGTCGTCTCGGGCGGCCCAGATCCGGGCGTCGTGAAGTATTCGGCGTTCGAACAACAGGGCACCTTCGGAATTCTCGATTTCGACACCGAGAGCGGCACGGCCTGGGGTCATTCGAATCCGGCGGCGGCGCAGTCCGTCGGCGCGGCCTCCTGGTATGCGACGGTGCCCTTCAGCACCAGCGGTCTGTATCCGCCGAACGACACCCAGACGCCGAAGATCATTCTGAGCCCCTGCAATCCGGGCTGCCTGAATGACTTCTCGTCCGCGGGCAACGTGCCGATCTACTTCGACAAGTTCGGCAAGCGCCTGGCCAAGCCGGAGCGGCGCTTCAACCCGAGCGTCACCGGCCCCGACGGCGGCAACTCGAGTTTCTTCCGCAATGACTCGAGCTACGACGACGACGACGGTAACGGCATCAACAGCCCGTTCAGCACGTTCATCAGCGGACTCGACCTGCCGGGCAACGAGTTCCCGAATTTCTTCGGAACCTCGGCTTCGGCGCCGCACGTGGCGGCCGTCGCGGCCCTGATGCACGAGAAGAATCCCGCGATCACGCCGGCGCAGATCCGCTCGATCCTCGAGCGGACGGCACGGCCGATCACGAAGCGCTTCACTTCGAGTCGTCCGCTGATCGTGGATCCGATCACGAATAACGCGCTTGACGGCTACAACGACGATGCAGGCGCGGGACTCGTCGATGCGCAGGCCGCGGTCTCGGCCGCGGGGCCCTGACCCTCGCCCCAACCCTCTCCCACCGTGGCGGGAGAGGCCGCCCGGCAGGGCGGGTGAGGGTTCTCGTTCTTCAGTCCTGCAGGTCTTTCAGCCAGTCCCTCGGTCGGAGGAAATCCTTGTACAGCTTCTCCTCCGGTGAGCCCGGGGCCGGCTTGTAGTCGTACTCCCAGCGCACCAGCGGCGGCATCGACATCAGGATCGACTCGATGCGCCCGCCCGTCTGCAGGCCGAAGATCGTGCCGCGGTCGTAGACCAGGTTGAATTCGACGTAGCGGCCGCGCCGGTACAGCTGGAAGTTGCGTTCCCGCTCCCCGTAGGGCGTGTCCTTGCGTTTTGCGACGATGGGCAGGTAGCCGGTCACGTAGTGGTCGCCCACGCTGCGCATGAACGCGAACGATTTCTCGAAGCCCCATTCGTTGAGATCATCGAAGAAGAGCCCGCCCACGCCGCGCGTCTCGCCGCGGTGCTGCAGATAGAAGTATCTATCGCACCAGTCCTTGTACTTCGCATACACATCCGGGCCGAATGGATCGCACGCCGCCTTCGCGGTGCGGTGCCAGTGCCGCACGTCCTCCTCGAATGGGTAGTAGGGCGTGAGGTCGAAGCCGCCGCCGAACCACCACGCTGCGGGTTGACCGTCCTTGATCGCGACGAAGTAGCGCACGTTGGCGTGTGACGTCGGCACATACGGATTACGAGGATGGATCACGAGCGAAACGCCCGTGGCTTCGAAGCTTGCGCCCGCCAGGTCGGGACGCTGCGCCGTGGCGGAGGCAGGCAGCTTGCCGCCCATCACGCGCGAGAAATTGATGCCGGCCTGCTCGAACACCGTGCCTTCGCGCAGCACCCGCGATTCGCCCCCGCCACCTTCCGGACGTTGCCAGGAATCGCGACGGAAGCTTGCGCCACCATCGGCGGTTTCGACCGCAGCGGTGATGCGCTCGTGGAGATCGCGGAGGTACGCGATGACGATGGATGTCGACGGCGTGTCGGAAGTCATGGTGGTCACGCTACACAGTATTCACCTCTCCCGCTGCAGCGGGAGAGGTCACCCACTGGGCGGGTGAGGGTCCTCGGAACCCTCACCTCAACCCTCTCCCACAAGCGGGAGAGGGGGTCAGATCTTCTTCTTCGCAGCGACCTTCCTTTTCCTGGGCGCAGCTTTCTTTTTGGCCGCTGCCTTCTTCGGCTTCGCATCCGCTGCCGACGCGGCATCTTCGTCGGTCCTGGCCGCTTTCGCAGCGGGACCCTTGCGACCCCACCGGGCGCCGCGCGCCGGCGCCGCCGCGATCAGTGTCTTGCACTCGTCGAGCGTCAGCGTCGTCGGATCACGATCCTTCGGGATCCTGCCGTTCCTGGCGCCGTCCGTGATGTACGGGCCGTAGCGTCCGTTCAGCACCTGGATCCCGGACTCCGGGAACTCCTTGATGATGCGGTTCGCCTCGATCTCGCGCTTCTCGCGGATGATCTCGAGCGCGCGCTCGAGCGTGACGGTGTATGGGTCGTCTTCCTTCTTGAGCGACGCGTACTTCTTGGTGCCGTACTGGACATACGGACCGAACCGGCCGATCGCCACTTTGATGGCATGCCCGTCTTCCCACTCGCCGAGCGTGCGCGGCAACTGGAAAAGATCGAGGGCGTCGGCGAGCGTCAGGTCGTCCATCCGCTGGTGCGGACGCAGGCTTGCGAACTTCGGCTTCTCGGTGTCCTCGCGCGTGCCGATCTGTGCAAACGCGCCATAGCGCCCATAGCGCACGCTGACCGGACGGCCCGATACCGGGTCGATGCCGATGTCCCGCGCCATCGACACGTCCGAGCGGGTGACGTTCTCTTCGACGTCGTCGACCTGCTTCTTGAACGCGTCCCAGAAACGCTCGAGCGCCGGCACCCACTCTTCCTCGCCACGGGAGATGTTGTCGAGTTCGTCTTCCATCGCGGCGGTGAAGCCGAAATCGACGTAGCGCTCGAAATTGGTGGTGAGGAAGCGATTGACGATCTTGCCGAGGTCCGTCGGCACGAAGCGCTTGTTGAGCAGCTCGCAGTACTTCTTGTACAGCAGCGTCTGGATGATGCTCGCGTACGTCGAGGGCCGCCCGATGCCGTACTCCTCGAGCGCCTTCACCAGGCTGGCTTCCGAGAAGCGCGGCGGCGGCTCGGTGAAGTGCTGTGCGGCATCGATCGACAGCAGCTCGAGTCGGTCGCCCGGCTCCAGCGGCGGGAGAATCCGGTTCTCCTCGTCGTCCGGGTTGAGCGCGACGTCGTCGAAGCTCTCGCGGTACACGGCGAGAAAGCCCGGCTTTATCAGTGTCGAACCGTTGGTGCGGAACGTGTTGCCCGCACCGGCGGCGAGATCCACGGCGACGGTGTCGAACACCGCGGCTTCCATCTGGCTCGCCACTGCGCGGCGCCAGATCAGCGTGTAGAGCTTGAGCTCGTCGGCGTCGATCTTGCCGGCGAGTTGTTCCGGCGTGTGCGCAGCCGCCGTCGGGCGCACGGCTTCGTGCGCTTCCTGTGCGTTCTTCGACTTGGTGCGATACACGCGCGGCGATTCCGGCAGCGCGTCGCGGCCGTACAACTGGCCGATCACGCCGCGGATTTCCTGCACGGCCTCGAGGCCGAGGTTGACCGAGTCGGTGCGCATGTAGGAGATGAGGCCCACGGGGCCTTCGCCGAAATCCACGCCTTCATACAGGCGCTGCGCGATGCGCATCGTGCGCTGCGCGCCGAAGCCGAGCTTCCGGGCCGCCTCCTGCTGCAGGGTGGAGGTGGTGAACGGCGGCGACGGATTGCGCTTGCGCTGCTTCTTCTCGACGTTGGTGACCGTGAGCACGCCGGCCGCCGCTTTCTCGAGCGCGCTGCGGGCTGCCGCGGCACGCGCCGCGTCGGCGATGGTGAACTGCTCGACTTTCTCGCCGCCGAGTTCAGTCAATCGTGCCGTGATCTTCTGCGCCGCCTTCTCGGCCTGCGCTTCTACCGTCCAGTACTCGCGCGGCTTGAACGCGAGAATCTCCTCCTCGCGCTCGCAGATCATGCGCAGCGCCGGGCTCTGCACGCGGCCGGCCGAAGCGCCGGACAACCCGGCCTTCTTCCACAGCAGCGGCGACAGGTTGAAACCCACGAGGAAGTCGAGCGCGCGACGGGCGAGGTAGGCCTTCACCAGTTCATCGGCGATCTCCCGCGGGTTGTCGACCGCTTCCTGCACGGCGCTCTTCGTGATTTCGTAGAAGACGCTGCGGTGCACGGCCTTGCCGTCCAATGCGCCGGCGTCCTTCAGCAGCTCATAGAGGTGCCAGGAAATCGCTTCTCCCTCGCGATCCGGGTCGGTCGAGAGATAGAGCGCGTCGGCCTTCTTCACGGCGCGCGTAATGGCGTCGACGTGTTTCCTGTTCTTGTCGATCACTTCCCAGCGCATCGCGAACTTGCGCGTCGGATCGACGGCCCCTTCCTTGGGGACGAGGTCGCGGACGTGGCCATAGGACGCCATCACCTCGAAGTCCTTGCCCAGGTACTTCTTGATGGTCTTGGCCTTGGCCGGCGACTCGACGATGACGAGATTCTTGGTCATGTCCCTCAAAAAAAACATGCCGCGGCGGTCCGCGGCAGATCGATAAGGCGGCCCTCACCCGCCCTGTCGGGCGACCGCTCCCACTCACGCGGGAGAGGTGAGGTATGTCAGTGAATGGCTCCGCTGCGGTCTTCGAACACCAGGTCCTCCATCCGGGAGAACGCGGTTTCCTGGCCGGGTTGGCTGAACAGCACCATCAGCACGACCCACTTCAACTTGTCGATGTCGATCTCGTCGCCGTCGAGCGCCATCAGCCGGTCGATGACCAGCTCGCGCTGCGTAGGCGACAGGATGCCGACCTGCTCGAGATGCACCAGATAGCCCCGGCAGTCCGTGTCGAGCCGGGCCTGTTCCAGGGCGGCAAACACGCGAATGGCGCGGGTGGTCGGCGCGGGATGCAGGCGGGCCGGATCGGCCGCCAGTTCCTCGAGCCAGCACAGCGCGCGTTCCACCTCGCTGGTGGGAAAGCCGGCGTGCTCCAGCTCCTGCTTCAACGTGTCGCGGTCGGGTTCGAAGCCGTCGTCCGTTTCGGTGTCGAAATAGTTCTCGAACAGGTAGATCAGGATGTCGAGAACGCCTTCCTTCATTACACCTTCCCCGGCAACCTTCGGCAGAAACGTCCGCCCGGCTGCTGTTGGACCCGCCCGTCGAGCTCGAGGATGAGCAGCATCGACGCGACCGCATCGGCTTTGAGCCCTGTTCGCGCCACTAGAGCGTCGACGCTGGCCGGCTCGAAGCCGAGCGCATCTAACAGGATTTCATAGTCCTTGTCCAACCTCTGCCCAAAATCCCCTTGTGTTTCAGGTGGTTCCACCTGTCCCGGCGTGCTGAGCCCGGCGAGCAGCGCGCCCAGCTCGGCGAATATGTCATCCGCGCTTTCCACCAGCTTGGCGCCCTGGCGGATGAGCCGGTGGCACCCCCGCGACATCGGGTTGTGGATGGACCCGGGGATGGCGAAGACCTCGCGCCCCTGTTCGCCGGCCAGCCGGGCCGTGATCAGCGAGCCACTCTGCAGCGCGGCCTCGACCACCAGGGTGCCTACGGCCAGCCCGCTGATGATCCGGTTGCGCCGCGGAAAGTGCTGCTTCAGCGGTGGGGTGCCCGTCGGCAGATCGGCCGCGAGGGCGCCGCCTCGGGCCACGATCTCCGCGGCGAGGGGCGCGTTTTCGCGAGGGTAGATGGCGTCGAGTCCGCAGCCGAGCACGGCAATCGTCCGTCCGGAGCCCCGCAGTGCCCCGCGGTGGCTCGCCGCATCGATGCCTAGCGCCAACCCGCTGGTGATGGCCAGGCCGGACTTGACCAGGTGCTCGGCAAACTGGGTGGCCGTGTCCCGGCCGATGGCCGTCGGGCTGCGGCTGCCCACCATGGCCAGTTGCGGCAGACTGAGTACGTCCGGGTCGCCCTCGACGAACAGTATCAGTGGCGGGTCGGGGATCAGTGCCAGCAGGGGCGGATAAAGCGCCGAGCCCCAGGTGACCAGCGAGCGCTGCGGGCCTTCCAGCCACTCGGCATCGCGTGCAAGCGCCGGTTCATCCGGGTTGCGCAACGCTGCGATGGTCGGTTCGGCGAGGCCGAGTGCCGCCAGCGCGGCACGCGATTCCCGGGCGAGCAGGGTGGGCGCAACGCCCGCCGCAAGCCAGTCGCCCAGTTGCCCGGCGTGCATGCCGGGCGCGTGCGCCAGCGTCAGCCAGGCTTTGGTGTCGTCCATAAGAGAAGAGCCTACCGGGATTGCTCCCGGCAGGCTCCTGCAAATCAAGCGCGCTTGTAGAGATCCGCGGCGGCGGGCCGCTCAGCGAATAAAGTCCCTCTGCCCGGAATCACGGTGCCCGAAAGACGGGTGCGCGATGAAATCACCGAGGCGAATCACCTGCGAGGACTCCAACACCAGGCCGTAGCTCATGCGGTCGTAGACCTTGAAAACCAGAATCGTGGCGCTGCGTTCATCGGGCAGGCGCACCCGGTCATAGGTCGCCGTGTACTTCATCCAATCCTGGCCGTGGCTGTACCGGTCGCGGACTTCTTCGCCGCGGTAGAAGACTGCCAGCGCGTTGCCGGGCGCGAGCCCATGGCGCTTGCCGCGGTTGATGGCGAGCACCTGGTACTTCCCGGCTACGTACACGCCGTCGACGATCGCAATCACCTGCCCGAGCAACTCCTTGTTGGCCGGGGCCGAGAGCACGAAGTCCTCGCCGATATTCACCTCAGCCGGGAACACCTTGTCGCCCGGCAGGATTTCGCGGCCGGTCTCCAGTACGCGCAGGTGTGCGAGATTCTCCTCGCGCTTCATCTTGGAGATCGAATCGGAACCCGGTACCACGGCACCGGTGGTCTGGATTACCGCGCCGGTCCCTGCGTAGTGGGCGATGAAGCCAAGCCGGTCCCCATCGTCGGGGTCGCGCAGTTCGTCGCCGACATGAACAATCGTGAAGTGCGAGCCCGGCGCGGGGTTACCGAGGCCCTTGGCGTAGATCTCATTCTCGGTGGAGCCGACGATGTGGCGGTCTCGCATGCCCATCACGTACGGCGCATCCTTGACCTGCTTTGCATCGAGCAGTTGCGGTCGCCCGACGAAGTCCATCAGAAGGTCGTAGGGGATGGCGCGGATGGCGCCGGTGAGCGGTTGCGAGCGCACCTGCGGCGAGAGGCGCACGGAGCCCGGCTGGCCAACGGTGATGCGCGGCTTGCCGTCCACGTACGTGAGATACAGCTCGTCGCCCGGGTAGATCAGGTGCGGGTTGGCGATGTTCGGGTTGACGTACCAGATCTCCGGCCAGTACCAGGGATCGTTGAGGAACACGCCCGCGATGTCCCAGAGCGTGTCGCCCTTCTTGACGACATAACGTTCCGGCGCGTTCGCCGCGATGGGCACCGACATGGAGCGCCCGGCGGTATCCGCCGCCAGGGCGGACTTTGGCACAGCCAGGCCGAGCGCAAGCCCGGTTGCGGCCACGAACGCTCCCAGGACAAAGGCCCGGGCCCACATTCGCGGGCTGAACAAGGCTGAAGACGGGGCACGCAGGTTACGATCCATCCCTCTCTCCATCGGGTATCGGGGTCGCGACCGTCGCCTTATAATCCGGCCCGCCGGGTAGCCGCTGCCGACCACGTCTCAGTCGAGCCAAGCCACAGGACGGCGACGGTGTCCAGGGCCTTCCTGCAGACGCTCACTTCGAGCGTGACTTAACTTTAGCAGCATTTCCCAACGAATGGCGAAGCTCACCATCCTTGAATATCCAGACCCTCGACTGCGTACCAAAGCCGTGCCGGTCGCGCGGGTCGATGACGCCCTGCGCAAACTCATCGCCGACATGCTGGAAACCATGTACGCGGCCCCGGGCATCGGGCTGGCCGCCACCCAGGTCAATGTCCACAAGCGCCTGCTCGTGACGGACGTCAGCGAGGACCGCAACCACCCGCTCACGTTCATCAACCCGGAAATTCTCGAACGCGAGGGCTCGATCGAGGCCGAGGAGGGCTGCCTGTCGGTCCCCGGCATCTACGACAAGTTGAATTCCCGCTCCGAGCGGATCGTGGTGCGCGCGCTCGACCGCAGCGGCAAGCCGTTCGACCTCGAGGCGGACGGCCTGCTCGCCGTGTGCATCCAGCACGAGATGGACCACCTCGAGGGCAAGCTGTTCGTCGATTACCTCTCGGAATTGAAGCGCACCCGGATCCGCAAGAAGCTGGAGAAAGAGCGGCGCGACCGGGAGACGGCCCCGAAGGGCCGCGACAAGTCGCGGGCGCCGGTGATTTGACCCACCCGCTCCGTATCGTCTTCGCCGGTACGCCTGAATTCTCGGTGCCGGCGCTCGACGCGCTGCACGCCGCCGGCCACACCGTGGTGGCCGCCTGCACGCAGCCCGATCGCCCGGCCGGACGGGGCCGGGTCCTCACGGCCGGGCCGGTCAAGCGACGGGCGCTCGCGCTCGGCATCCCGGTGGAGCAGCCCGCCACGCTGCAGACACCGGACGCGGTGGCGCGAGTCGCGTCGTATGCTCCCGATCTGATGGTGGTCGTCGCCTACGGGCTGATCCTGCCGCAGGCGATTCTCGACGTGCCGCGTCGCGGTTGCCTCAATATTCACGGCTCGCTGCTGCCCCGCTGGCGCGGCGCCGCGCCGATCCACCGCGCGATTCTCGCGGGGGACGAACGCACCGGCATCACGATCATGAAGATGGACGCGGGCCTCGACACGGGCCCGCTGCTGCTGGTGCGCGAGACCGCGATCGGCGCGGAGGAAACGAGCGGGCAGTTGCACGATCGGCTTGCAGCGCTGGGGGCTGCGGCAGTCGTGGATGCGATCGACGAGTGGACGGCCGGGCGCATCGCGCCGGTGCCGCAACCGAAGTCAGGCGTGACGTACGCGGCCAAGATCCGCAAGGAGGAGGCCGTGATCGACTGGACTTGCGCGGCGCTCGACCTGAGCCGGCGCGTCCGCGCCTTCAATCCCTGGCCCGTCGCGGAAACGCGCTGGCGCGGCCAGCAACTGCGCATCTGGCAGGCGATGCCGCTGGCTGTCGCTGCCGTGTCCGCGGTGCCCGGCGAGGTGATCGAGGCGCGTGACGGCCGCATCGTCGTCGCTACGGGCGACGGTGCGTTGCGACTCGACAGGCTGCAATTGCCGGGCCGCAAGCCGACCGCAGCTGCGGAATTCCTGCGCGCCAGCCCATTGCTGGGCGCGCACCTGGGGCAGTCCGGTGGTTGATATCTCGCCCACCGCCCGGATCCGTGCAGATGCGGCCCGGATCGTCGCCGAGGTCACCGACGGCGGCCGTTCATTGGACGAGTTGCTCGCCGCAGAATCCGACGAAGGCTCGGCGCGCGGGCTCAAGCGCTCTCTCTGCTACGGTACGTTGCGTTGGCACTTGCGCCTCGTCGCCATCCTCAAGGCGCTGGCCGAGCGACCGCCCGAAAAACTGCAGCCGCGACTGCGCGCGCTGATCGAAGTCGGGCTGTACCAGCTCGTCTCCGGTGACGTGGCTGCCCACGCCGCGGTGTCGGAAACCGTGAGCGCCGTGCACGCCTTAGGCCTGCCGAAGGCTTCCGGTTTCGTCAACGCAGTGTTGCGCCGTTTCCAGCGCGAACAGGAAGCCATCCTGCACGCGGTGGATCGCGACGTGTCGGTCCGCACCGCGCATCCGCGCTGGTTCGTGGCGGCGCTGCGCCGCGAGCGTCCCGACATACTCGAAGACGTGCTCGACGCGAACAACCGTCACCCGCCCCTGTGGCTGCGCGTGAACCGGATGCGTGGGACGGTGGACGAGGTGCGCCGGGATCTCGAGGCCGCGGGCTTCCAGGCCGAGCCGCACCCGTTTGCGCCGGATGCCCTGCGCGTCACCCCGCCGGCCGACGTGCGATCGCTGCCCGGTTTCCTGGAGGGCAAGTTCTCCGTACAGGACGCCGCAGCCCAGTTGGCCATCGAACTGCTTGGCGCGCAGCCGGGGGAGCGGGTGCTCGACGCGTGCGCCGCTCCGGGCGGCAAGACCTGTCACCTGCTGGAGCGAACCGGCGGACAAGTGGATGTCACGGCGCTCGATGTGTCCGAGCTGCGGCTCGAGCGCGTGCGCGAAAACCTGGCTCGGCTGGGTCTCCAGGCCCGGACCCTGGCCGGGGATGCCGTCCTGCCCGATACCTGGTGGGACGGCCGGCCGTACGACCGCATCCTGCTCGACGTGCCGTGTTCTGCGACCGGGGTGATCCGCCGGCACCCGGATATCAAGGCGCTGCGCCGCGAGAAGGACATCCTGGCGCTGGTCAAGCGCCAGCGCGCGATGCTGGAGGCCGCCTGGCGCCAGCTGCGCCCGGGCGGCACTCTTCTCTATACAAGCTGCTCCGTGCTGGCCGACGAAAACGGCCGGGTCGTGTCGGGCTTCCTGGCTCGCCACCATGAGGCCGAGGACCGGACGCCAGCGCTCACCACCACCTGGCCCCCCCGGCTGCCGGGGGCGGGTCCCGGGTATCAGGTGATGCCGGGCGAAGCCGAGATGGACGGGTTCTATTTTGCTTGCCTGCGGAAGAGCCTATGATCGTTGGGAATGAGCCACACTTTTCCGCCACAGCGACGAAATAGGCTGCAGTTGCAGCAATTGCTGCGACTCTGTGGCGGGCTGCTGCTGTGCTTTCTCGCAACGAATGTGGTTGCGGCGGATGCTAACGAGTCTCATCTGCTCATTCGCAGTGCCCAGGCCGAGCTCGACGAGGACGTTTACGAACTCGACGTCCAGCTCGAACTGCGTCTGCCTCCAGCAGCGCTCAAGGCGGTCGATGGCGGACTGACACTTCGCCTCACCTACGAGATCGAGGTCAGCCGGGTACGCCGCTACATGCCCGACGCCGGCGTAGCCTCTATCGAGCAGAACTTCGAGCTCAACTACCACGCGTTGAGCCAGCGCTACCTGGTGCGCAACCTCAACACCGGCGAGCAACAGGATTTCGGCACCCTCGACGCGGCCCTCGCTCGAATCACCGACCTGCGCGGGCTGCCGATCCTCGATTCGACGCTGTTGCCGGCGGGGCCCACCTACGAGGGGCGAGTTCGCGCCGTGCTGGACATGGCCAGCGCCGCCGACTCGTTCGGCTGGCTGTTGTTCTGGACCGACGACTGGAGCGCGGAAAGCGACTGGTACTCATGGACGCTCCGACCCTGAAGCGCGCCGCCAATGCGGCGGTGATGGGTATCGGCGGCCTGCTGTGGCTGGCCGCGATCCTGTTCATGGCGCAGACCGCGCAGAACTCCGAGCAGTTCAGCCGCCTGCACCCCTGGATCCTGGCGATCAACATAGCGGGACTCGTGCTGCTGGTCGGGTTGCTGGCGGTCAAGGTGACGCAGCTGGTGCGCGACTGGCGCGGCCACGTGATTGGCTCGCGGCTCAAGGCGCGCATGGTGTGGATCTTCGGCGTGCTCGCGACGCTACCGATCCTGCTCGTCTATTTCTTCGCCGTGCAGTTCCTGAACAAGGGCATCGACAGCTGGTTCAACGTCGAGATCCGCCGCAGCCTCGACGATGCGCTGGTGCTCTCGCGCTCCGCGCTCGAAGTGCGCATGCGCGAGCACCTCGCGGCGACGGAGGTCATGGGCGATGAGCTGACGGTCAATGGCGGTCCGATGCCCAGCCTGCTCGAATCGCTGCGCCGCCAGGTGGGCGCGCTCGAGCTCACCGTGGCGAGCGAGAACGGCTCGATCATCGCGGTGAGCAAGGGCCTCTCGTCCGACATCGTGCCGGACCAGGTGCCCGACGAGGTGCTGCTGCAGATCCGCCAGGGGCGCCCGTTCGTCAGCCTGGAGCCGCAACCCGCCGGGGGTTACCTGATCCGCACGGCCGTTTCGCTCGGGCCGACGATGACCGGGCAGGACAGGCTCGTGCTGCAGGCGGTGTACCCGGTGGCGGAACGCCTCGGCGCGCTGGCCGACACGGTGCAGGCCGCGTACCAGCAGTTCGGCGAGAAGGACTACCTGCGCAAGCCGCTCAAGGCGAGCTTCATCCTGACGCTGACCGTGGTGCTGTTGCTGTCGCTGCTCGCGGCGTGGTACGGCGCGATCTTCACGGCGCAACGCCTGGTGCAGCCGATCCAGGATCTGGTGAAGGGCACGCGGGCCGTGGCGCAAGGCGATCTCGATACGCGACTGCCGCTCACGTCGCACGACGAAATGGGCTTTCTCGTGCACTCGTTCAACGACATGACGAAGCGCTTGCGCCGTGCCCGCGAAGACCAGCGCCGCGCGCAGGCCGACGCCGAGACGGAGCGCGCCAAGCTGGCGATCGTGCTCGCGCGCCTGTCCACGGGCGTCATTTCTCTCGAGCCGGATTTTCGGGTGCGCACCGCGAACCGCGCTGCGAGCATGATCCTCGCCGAGGATCTCGAGTCTCGGGTGGGTGACGGGTTCGCAGGGCTCGGTGCCGAGAGCAGCCTGGCCCATCAGTTTGCCGACGCGTGCCGCGCGCATCTCGACGGTGGCGAGACCGAGTGGCGCGAGCAGTTCGTGCTGCAGGCCACGACCGGGCGCCGCATCCTGATGTGCGCGTGCACGCCGCTGCCGGGAGAGGCCGACGCGCTCGGCGGCTACGTGCTGGTGTTCGATGACATCACTGTCATGTTGCAGGCACAGCGTGAAGCGGCCTGGGGAGAAGTCGCCCGGCGCCTCGCCCATGAGATCAAGAACCCGCTTACGCCGATTCGCCTGTCGGCGGAGCGCATGCGCCACAAGTTGCTGCCGTCGATGAAGGACGAGAAGGACGCGCAGCTGCTCGAGCGCGCCACCGAGACCATCGTCCAGCAGGTCGAGGCGATGAAGGAGATGGTGAACGCGTTCAGCGAGTATGCTCGGGCGCCGCGCCTGGAGATGGCCGCGGTGGACCTGAACCGGCTCGTGACGGAGGTGACCGATCTGTATCGCGCGCAGGACGCGCAACGGCGCTTGCGGCTCAGCGTGGATCTCGACCCTTCGCTCGGTACAGTGGTCGCGGATCCCGGAAGGCTGCGGCAGTTGCTGCACAACCTGCTCACGAATGCGGTCGAGGCGCTCGAGAACCAGCAGGGCGGAGAAATCTCGGTCACGACGCGGCTCGTCCAGCGGGGCGGCGATGAAGCCGCCGAGGTCACGGTTGCGGACAATGGCCCGGGCTTCCAGCGCGAGCTGGTGGGTCAGCTGTTCGATCCGTACGTGACGACCAAGGCCAAGGGCACGGGATTGGGTCTTGCGATCGTGCGCAAGATCGTCGAGGAACACGGGGGGCACATCGAAGCGGACAATCGCGCCGAAGGCGGCGCGCGCATTCGCATCGTTCTGCCGTTGAAGGAAACAAGGGCCGCGGGCGCGCGACACGACGTGCGCAAGTTCGAGCCCAGGAGAGAGCGTGCATGAGTTCCGCGCGAATACTGGTCGTTGACGATGAGGCTGACATCCGCGAACTCGTCCGGGACATTCTCTCGGAGGAGGGCTACACCGTGGAAGTGGCGGCGAATGCTGCGGAGGCGCGTGCCGCGTGCGCCAAGCAGGCCCCCGACCTGGTGCTGCTCGACATCTGGATGCCCGACACCGACGGCATCAGCCTGCTGCGCGAGTGGCAGCAGACGCAGTTGCTCGCCGCGCCCGTGGTCATGATGTCGGGCCATGGCACGGTCGAGACCGCTGTCGAGGCCACGCGCCTCGGCGCGATCGACTACGTCGAGAAGCCGCTGTCGCTCGCCAAGTTGCTGCGGACCGTGCGGCGCGCGCTCGAGGAGGGCAACCGCCGCAAGCAGGCGGCACGGGCGCTCGTGCCGCCGCTGCTGGCGCCGGTCGGCCGCAGCCGCCTGATGCGCGAGCTGCGCGAGCAGGTGAAGCTGCTGGCGCCGCACGAAGCCGCGGTGCTCGTCCTCGGCGAGTCCGGTACCGGCCGCGAGGCGTTCGCACGCTACATCCACACGCTGAGCCCGCGCTCGTCCGGCCCGTTCGTGTCGTTTGCGGCAGGCTCGTTGACCGAGGAGAACGCGGAGGAAATGCTCTTCGGCGCCGAGCGCAGCGACGGTGTGCGCCCCGGCCTGCTCGAGCAGGCGGCACACGGCACGCTCTTCACCAACGGACTCGAGGACCTCCCGCCGACTGCGCAGCGGCTGCTGCTCGCTGCCGTCGAATCGAACTCGTTCCTGCGCAAGGGCGGGCGCGTGCAGGTGCGATTCGATGCCCGGCTGATTTCGTCCGCGCAACCCGGCTTCGAGACGCGCGGTGCCGAGCCGTTCCGCGTGGACCTGCTCTCGAACCTGAACCTGCTCACGCTGCGCATTCCCCCGCTGCGCGACTACTCCGAGGACGTCCCGGAGTTGCTGCGCTATTACGTGGATCGCCTGGTGGACGAGGAGCGCCTGGTATTTCGCCGCTTCGGGGTCGCCGCGCAGAATCGCCTGCGCAATTACCCGTGGCCGGGCAACATCCGCGAGTTGAAAAACCTCGTGCATCGTCTGCTGATCCAGGGCGGGCAGGAAGAAATCCGCCTCGACGAGATCGAGCGCGAGATCACTGCGCAGGCACCGGACAACGAGCCGCTGGTGAAGCAGGACCTGCTGTCGATGCCGCTGCGCGAGGCCCGCGAGCACTTCGAGCGTGCGTACCTCACGCAGCAACTGCAGCTGTGCAATGGGAAGGTGGGGCAGCTCGCCAAACGCGTGGGCATGGAGCGCACGCACCTGTATCGCAAGTTGCGGTCGCTCGGCGTGGATTTCCGGCAGGCGGAAGAGTGAGGCATCTCTGCCGCTGGCCGGAGAGGTCGGCGGTTTGCCGGGTGAGGGCAGCGGCTACTGACCCGCGGGCCGGGCCGGGAACTCCTTCATCGCCTTGCCGACGGCCTGGCTGATCGCGGCGGGCTCGAGGCTGCCGGTGCCGAGCTGTCCTGAGACGCTGCCCTGCCAGACTTCGGCATTGCGCGCCGCATCGATGGCGTGAATGACCAGCGAGCCTTCCTGGTAATTCTTGACGCTCGGGCTGCCGACATTGACCGAGCCGCCCACGTTACCGCCCCAGCTGCCCATGCCGATGCCAATGCGCACCGGGTTGTTCTTGACCTTGTTGGCACTCGCCGTTTCGTAGGCGATGCGGAGGTCCGGGTTCTCGGCCGCCGCGACGTAACCCCGGCGAGTGAGCTCGGCCGTGATCGACGCGCGGATGTTCTGGTCCAGCAACTTGACCGGCGCGTCGGTGGCCGCCGGGGCCGGGGTCCAGCCAAAGGTCCTGAAGCTGGCGAAACTCACCGCCGGATCGCGCATCGACACTGGCTCGGCCGGCGGCGTTGTACAGCCCGCGGCGAGCAGCGCCAGGACGGCGAGTGCAACGGCCGGCCGGTGTGCCCTGCGCATCACGGCGCGGAACCTACTTGGACTCGGCGACCAGGTAATCGACCGCGTTCACGATCGACTGATCGGACAGATCAGCGCGTCCGCCCTTCGGCGGCATGTAGCCGGCCTTGCCCTGGTAGCCTTCGATCGCGTGCTTGTGCAGGAGGTCCATTCCCTGGGAGATGCGCGGCCCCCAGGAGGCCTTGTCGCCAGCCTTGGGTGCGCCGGCGATGCCAGCTCCGTGACACGCAGTGCAGACCTGGGCATAGACCTGGTCGCCCGGCATGTCGACCGCGGCTGCCATGGGGGCGGCGGCGGGCGGGGCCAGGGCGGCGTTGTCCTGTCCGGCGACAGCGACGCGTGCAACCGGCTCGATGCGGCTCGCGACTTCTGCCTGGTTGAGCGGGTCTTCGCGGTGGCTGACGAGCGATGTCTGCCCGGCGATGAAGCGCGCGAGGAAGGCCAGTGCGATCGTGACGCCAAGCAGGATGCCGAGGACGAGCATGAAGGTGTCGAAAAAGGTGCGATCGTGATCAGCGCTCACGCGAACACTCCGGACAGGCTTTGGACAGGGCTCAGAAGTATACCTTGCCCCCGCGCGGTTGGGGCCAGTCCAAAATGGACTCAGAGGTCCGCTAAAGCTATGATTCTCGTCCCCTTTTCCGGGGACCAGCCACGCGCCCGTAGCTCAGTTGGATAGAGTACTGCCCTCCGAAGGCAGGGGTCACAGGTTCGAATCCTGTCGGGCGCGCCACAGTAAACGTAGGCTTTTCGTGTTATTGGCCGCTGCAACGCCTACGTTTACGGGGGCCTCGGCGGGGTTCTCCTGAAACGTAGAGGGGAGCCGCAATCGGCGGTCCTATTGGAAGCAGCGAGTGCTGAAGGGCGCACGTGCAACTCTAGCGCGCCGAGAGACTGCTATCGGCCAGAAGCCGTCATAAGCTTCAGCGAAATTGCCGCCCGAAAGCGGTCCTTCGCCATTCCGCACTGACAATCACTCCACGTTTTCGATCCTCACGACGCTGCCTTTCGCCTGCGAATCGTCGGGGTCTTTCACGACGGTTACGTACAGGTACCTTTCGTCATCGCTGAACGCAACGTTGGTCGTGCCATCGCCCGCGGCGATCGCAAACGCGTGCATGAGTTTACCTTCGGGCGAAATCTTCAATATCTTTCCGCCGGACCATTGGGCGACATAGACATTGCCTTTGCGGTCGACCTTCATGCTGTCCGGCCCCAGCCACCAGGATTCCACTTTGTTTGGTGTCAGCAGGTTCAGCAGCGCAAAATTCGACCTGTGTCCAAGCGAACCGTCATCGTTGACGGTGAATTTCAGTATGCAGTTGCCGACGGTTTCGCTGACGTAAAGCGTCTTCTGGTCCGGCGAGACGCCAATGCCGTTGGCGTAGTTGAGATCGTTCGCCACCTCGACCCACTTCTGGCTGCCGGGCGCGCGATAGATGATCTTGCCTGCCACGGCGGTCGGCAAGCTTTCATAGGGACCGAACACCGTGGCGTAGGCGCCGCCATCAGCAGTAACCACGACATCGTTGATGCCACCGGTGAACTTGATGCCCTTGTCGTCGGCGTCCCAGCGGCGAAGTTGCTTGCCGGTCATGTCGAGTTCGAGGATTGCACCGTGCGCATCGGTGCAGGCGACGAGAAAGGTCTTCTGCTTGGTGAGCGCCAGCCCATTGTGGCCACAACCCGCAAGGTTGTTCAGTACCGTGGTCCTCTTGCCATCCCATTTTGACAGCGTGTTGGAGATCCAACCCACGAAGTACAGGTCATGGTCGACATACAGCGGGCCCTCGGGTCCAAGGACGCCAGCGACCAAAGTCTCTTCGCCAGCCGTCGCGGCAGCTGCAGTCCACGATGCAAGAGCGACTGCACAGCAGATCTTGATCTTCTTCACGATAGCCCCCTCCCGTGCCACAGCAGTTCAAACATGGAACCAGCCACGTGTGGTCGGTGGCAACCCGCAGACTCGGAGAATACAGACTCCAGGGCCGGCGAAACAACGCACAAAGAATGGTTCCTCAAAGCAGCCAGGCGCGACTGGCCGCAACGGGTCGTCTTTCCCCGTACAAGGTCCGCTGTCGCGAACAGGATTTCCGTCGGAGCCCGGGGCCGAGGGAAAGCGGACACCCGTGTACGCGCCAAATCGGCCAGAAGCAGTCTTTAGCAGACGGAGGAACGCGGCCCTTAGTGGTGCGTTCAGGTGCGGGCCATGAGGTAGGCGATTTCCGCAATAGCAGTTCGCTGACAACAGCAGCCAACTGCGCTGCATGCCAGGCGCGAGATCACTGGAGAAGTACAACTCATAGAACCACGATGACTCGAGGGGTGCTCCATGAGCAAGGTTATTGAGGGTGGGTGTCTGTGTGGCGCGGTGCGGTATCGAATTCAAGGCGAACCGCTGGTTACCGGCACTTGTCAGTGCCGCAGTTGTCGCAAGGCTTCCGCCGCGGCGATCGTGCTGTGGTCGTACGTGAATGCAGATGACTTCGCATTCACCGCCGGGAAACCGGTTGAATACAACTCTTCGCCGTCCGTCACGCGGACTTTCTGTGGGCGCTGCGGCACCCCGCTGACGAATTGGCGCGCTGAATACGGGCCTACCATCCACGTGACCACCTGCAGCTTCGATGATCCAGACGCATTTCCACCGGCCGCTCACGTCTGGACCAGTCACCAACTCCGCTGGGTCAAACTCACGGACGGGCTGCCTTGCTTCGAAGAGGGACCGCCGTCGAGCTGAGGGAGTGAATACTGTCCCGCGGAGCGCTGTCAGTCGGCAGACTTCATGACGAGTATCCACGACTGGCCGCTTCGGGTCGATCTCGGGCCTACAGGGGCCGCTTTCGGGCACGGACAAGAGTGATCCGTCCTATACTTGCGCCGGCGTCAGTTATTCACATCACATAGCAAGGAGAAGCGACATGGACGGAGAAGCAGCAGTGCACATGGGCGGCGTGCAGTTCGGGACGTTCCTGGTCGACGTGTTTGTCATTTTCATGTTCGTGCTCTGGATCTGGCTGCTGATCTCGGTGTTCAGCGACCTCTTCCGGCGTGACGACATCTCGGGCGGGGCCAAGGTGATCTGGGTAATCTTCCTGATCATCCTTCCCTATCTCGGCGTCCTCGCCTACGTGCTCACCCAGGGCGGCGGCATGGCCGAGCGCAACCAGGCTCAGGCGACGAAGGCGCGGGAGGAGATGCGGAACATCGTCGGATTCAGCGCCGCCGATGAGATCCGGAAGCTCGACGAACTGAAGGCGAAGGGCTCGATCACCGACGCCGAATACCAGAAGCTCCGCACTAGGCTGATCTGACGGCGCGGCTGCGGGCCCTGGGGTCATTTCCCGGTTCACACTTCAGCCGGCTTGCCGCGTTCAGAATATAGAAGTTGTTGCCGTCGACCCGTTGCCAGTCGCCTCTTCGACGTCGCGTCGTCGGAAGTCGTCTGGTCGGTGGCGACGACGACCGTGACCAACCGCGGCAACGTGCCGGCCATGATCGACCAGTTCGTCCAGCTGATCGTCGACACGCTGAAGAAGGACTCGTTGATCTGACGTCCGGGCCGATCAGGTGCACGTGGACCGAAGTCGCTTGAGCGTCCTGTTGCTCCTGGGCAGCAGGTCGCGGTTCTCGTCGGGAAAGTAAAGCTCGCCGCGGGGGATGGCGTCGCTGCCGCGCGGCGGGAAGCCGCGCACGGCGACCACTCCCGGCACCAGCGTCGCAGTGTCGACCGAGCCGTTATCGATGTCGCGCTGGCAGACGTAGAGCAACCCGCCGCTGGCAACGACCCGGTCGCGCACCGCAGCGGCCGCCGTGGTCGCCGCCGTCGTCAGCGCCGCGGTGTTCGGCGGCAGTGCGAGCACGAAGAAGCGCTGGCCCGGAGGATTCCGTGCAAGGCCTTGTTCGGCCGCCCGCTCGAAGTTAAAGCGGTACCCGGCAATGTAGAGACCCCCTTCCGCCTGCGCGAGCGAGGTGCTGGGCAGAGCACAGGCGATCAATACCGCCGCGCCCAGGTCCACGAGGGATTTTGTCGTCGCGGAAATCAAGCGGGTCATGTCATTCCTCATACGGCCAGAGGGTGTCGGCCTATGTGCACCAGTCTACCGCGCCGCGAGTTCCGGCTCGTACACCTAGGCCGACACCCTCTGGACGTCGGTACAAAACCTCGTCATGGCCGCTTTGGGCGCAGCTTACCTACGAACTGTCCTGAGCCATCTTCCCAAGAATCCAACGGTCTGAAAATCACCCAGCCGGTCACCTTCTCCGCCCGGCCGGTGCGGCGGGCGGTTACCTCTACGACCAGAGCAAGAAAGACGAGCAGAATGCGTACGAGAGGGGCGTCAAGGACGGCCAGGCCGCCAAGCCCAAGTAGCGGTCGGTCGTCCAGGTCACGAGGCCGGTCCATCGCCGAGTCTGGAGTACTTGGCAATGCCGGCGAACGTCTGCTTCGCGAGAGGTGACAGGCCGTTCAGGGTCGTTAGCGGACAGCCACCACAGCCGTCCAGTGCCCAGATTCATCCTCATTGGCGCGCCATTCGCAGCGGCGGACGAATCTTCAGCAGCGCACTTCGTCGCAAGTCACGTGGCCCTGGGCAGATCACTACGGCAGTTGCGGCACCGGGTACGCCGTCGGATCCCGCCAGTGCTTCTTGCCGGCCAGCGCCATCTCGTACTCCGGGCGGCTGAGGATGTTTTCATCCAGCGCCATGTCGGTTACACAGTAGCTGCGGAAGAATTCCTCGGTGGCCGCCGGTGACGCCAGCACGTGGTCGCGGATATAGTTGGTGTCGATGTTGATGCAGACCGCGCCGACGATACCGTACGGCTCACGCACGATGGGCATGGTGGTGCACTTGAATCGGCGCGACCCGATCTCGAGTCCGTAGTTGAGCTTGTCCTGGTTCAACACACGACGGCGCTTCAGGTCGATCACGAGCCTGGTGGTTCCCATGCCCTCCGATCGGCCCGTGACCTCTCCGCCGGTAATGCAGGTGATGGAGGTCGAGGGATTCACGAGGTCATGCAGCAGGATCTCGATCCCCATGCCACGGAAGGTGCCGCCCAGCAGCCGCACGATGCGACGGTAGTTCTCCAGGTAGTCGCTGCTGTCCCGCAGCAACTGCTTGCCGTCGTAGCGCGCATACAGCTTCTCGTACTCCGCGAGCGCGTCCGGTCCAAGTTCATATCTCACGCCGTTCTGCTCGCCAATCACGATCATCTGGGTCGCCGCGGTCGCATCGGGATGCTCGAGCAGATAGCGGGCTCCTCTTGCAAAATCGGGCAGGCTGAACTGCGGGAACCCATCCTTGTCGACGGTGAAAGGGTAGAAGTCGTATTGCTCGAGGTTGCGCCCGCGCAGCTGCCGGCGACCCCGCCATTTGCCGATGAGGAAGCCGATTACGAACACGACCAGCGACACGACGAGATTCGCCACGAGATCCTGCATCCAGGGGCTGGATATCCATTCGCTCATGGCGGACTCCTGAAGTGGGTGCGGTTCCGGCCAATCTTAGCTCGACGGTGGGCGCTGCAACCCGGGATCGGCGACCCGCGCCGATGAGTTGCGAATTCGGGTCCCGGGCTATACATGCCACTATGGCGACGATGACCAAAGACCCGGCCGTCAAACATGTTCCGGATCGTCGATGAGCCGCCGGGTCTCATCGACGGGGAGACATCGCCGGTGGCCGGTATCGCTGGCCTCGGTGCGGTGTCTTGCCGACAGCCAGCTGCTCATCGGTGACATCGGTCTGTTCCTTGCGAACGACGGCTCGCAAGCAGAGATCGGCTTCACCTTGAGGCGCGAATCGCAGGGCCAGGGAATGGCGACCGCCGCGGTTTGCGACGCCATCGAGTTCTTGTTCGAGCAGACCGACGTTCAGCGGGTGATCGCCATCACCGATGCGCGCAACCTGCCGTCCGTCCGCTTGCTGGAGCGGGTTGGCATGCGCAAGATCGAGACACGCGCCGCGACGTTCCGGGACCAACCTTGTATCGAGCACGTCTACGCTCTTTCGAGACCAGTCTGAGGAGTGACTGTGGCCGACATCGCCAAGGGCACGTTTCAGGTCGTGATCAAGCCCCAGGGGCCATCGGCAACCCAGGACGCCAACACGCTCGGCCGCATGCTGCTCGACAATGCGTTCGAAGGCGACCTCAAGGGTGTCGGCCAGGGAGAAATGCTCACCGCGCTGACCCAGACCAAGGGGTCGGCGGGCTACGTCGCGATCGAGCAGCAATTTTCGATCACCGTGGTGCCCGATTCCGGCACAGGCGAACTGCTGGGCATCGCTGGCACGTTCAAGCTGAACATCCTGGACGGCAAACACTTCTACGAGTTCGAGTATTCGCTGCCCGCTACTCCTCCGGGATGAGACTGTGCTTGCGTGTATCGCGCATCAGCGACGGCCTCGTCGAATCCGTCGAACCACTCGACGAAGTTCCCGGCCGAGCCATCGAGGATGTTCTTCAAGCGGCGTTGGTCTCGGCCTGTTCCGTCGCCACCGGCGCGCGGATCAGGTGGTCGAACGCGCTGAGCGCGGCCTTCGATCCCTCGCCCATCGCGATGATGATCTGCTTGTATGGCACGGTCGTGGCGTCCCCGGCAGCGAACACGCCCGGCATCGACGTCTGGCCCCTGGCGTCCACCTCGATCTCGCCGCGCGGACTGAGCGCGATGCTGCCCTTGAGCCAGTCCGTGTTGGGCAGCAGGCCGATTTGAACGAACACGCCCTCCAACTCGACGCGGTGTACCTCGCTGGTCCCACGGTCGCGGAAGCTGAGCGCGTTCACCCTGCCACCGGAGCCGTGTACCTCGGTGGTCTGCGCCGAGACGATCACGCGGACGTTCGGCAGGCTGCGCAGCTTCCGCTGCAGCACTTCGTCCGCCCGCAGACGGCCATCGAATTCGATCAGCGTCACGTGCCCTACGATGCCCGCGAGGTCGATCGCAGCCTCGACACCCGAATTGCCGCCACCGACCACGGCGACGCGCTTGCCCTTGAAGAGCGGTCCATCGCAGTGCGGGCAGTAGGCTACGCCGCGGCCGCGGTACTCGCGCTCGCCCGGCACGTTCATCTCGCGCCAGCGCGCACCGGTGGAGAGGATCACGGTGCGGCTGCGCAGGCTGGCGCCACCCGCAAGCTTTACGGTCAGCA
>Ga0315297_10000202_pt1 | contig 32690 bp, 30 predicted proteins | sample YL17G15_0_MG_FD_203628 | JGI IMG/M metagenome (GOLD analysis project Ga0315297, IMG submission 203628) | Sediment microbial communities from Yellowstone Lake, YNP, Wyoming, USA - YL17G15_0 | ecosystem: Environmental > Aquatic > Freshwater > Lake > Sediment | place: USA: Wyoming | collected...
ATTGTCAGCATGAAACTCTGGGTCCATCAATAAGGCTAGCTTTATATCCCGGCGATACGCTTAATCAAGCTCGTGATCTTTTCGCTAAGCTGGATTTGGTTCGACTCATGAAAATTAAAGGCGCACCTGGAAAAGGTTGGGCAATATCACAGAACCTTCACTTTAGTTATCAATCAACACACCTTGTCTGGAGCCGCGCTGAAATTGAGGTTGAAGATTACATAAAATACTGGAAAGAAAAATATCCAGATCTTGCTCAAATCAAAAGGCACCCAAAGGAAGGTTTTTCTGAGTATTTTGATCAGATGCTAAAAATGTGTTTCATCACTGAAGATGATTTGAAAGACCTTGAAAAAAATTACAATAAAACGAACCGTGATCATCTTAACCCTTGCCCCGGACTGGCATTGATGTATTTTTGGCGTTTGCCGGAGGCAGAACATCTTGATAGCTCAAAGCAATTTATTCAAAAAATTAAACTGATGATTGAAGAGATGATGAACATATGGGGGCAAAAATTCAAGCCACTTATTTACTGAAAAAACATCGGGGAGAGAGAAAAGTTCATCAGGTAAGCCCATTGGTGAAAAAACCTAGGGCCAGTTCTTTACCTTGGCATTTGATTATCCCCAGACTACAAATTCATAATGCGTATGGTATCTGTTTTTCTTAACTTTTGGTCAGGCCAGGAAGAAAATAAATTTTCCTGGAAAGAATAACGGGAACTCGACGATGCCTCCCAAAGGATTACCAGCAAAGTTCTTAAAAAATCACACCTTCTCCTTTTTAGACGTAGAAACCACGGGTCTGTCCGCCTTTTACGGGGACCGTGTCTGCGAAATCGCGGTACTGAAATGGAGAAACGGAAAAACTATTGATACTTTCCATACCCTGATTAATCCCCAGCGTTCGATTTCGAGCGGAGCCTATGCCGTCAACCGGATCACGCCGAAGATGCTCGAAGGGAAGCCCTTTTTTCCCGAAGTCGCCCCGAAATTACTATCACTTTTGAAAGATACGATCATGGTCTGCCATAACGTCCCCTTTGACCTCGGGTTTTTGATCGCTGAATGCGAGCGGGTCCCGATTAAGATTCCCGAGATTAAGCTAATTGACACCCTGCTCCTGGCCCGCCGGCATTTTAATTTCTGGAGCAACAGCCTGGGAAGCGTTGCCGAATCCCTTGGTATCGATGTTAAAAAAGATCACCGGGCGCTTGCGGATGTGAAGACTACCCTGGCTGTTTTCCTCCATTTCATCTCTTACCTGGAAAAACACGGAATCGAAGATATTAATCAAATTACCTGCGGATCAATCGAGATTATTACCGGCGGAAAGCGGCCAAAGTTCACCCTTCCACCCCAGATTGATGAAGCACTGAAAAGAAAGAAACCGCTTCTCATCAAATATGTCTCCGCGGCGGGGGAGGAAACTATGCGGGTGATCGAACCGATTGAGATCATTCCCAACCGGGATTATCTCTACCTGGTCGCGCAATGCCGGCTCCGGAAGGAATCCCGAACATTCCGGCTGGACCGGATCGTGGAAATGAGTGTTATTAAGGAAGAGGAGATAATCGACTTGGATGGCAGGTGATAACGGCAAGAGCCGGAGTGACGAGAAAATTTTGAAAGTATCCTTCAAAGACAGACAAATTTCGGAAGCGCCTTTAAACGTACTTAAGTCCCTTTATTACTACACAGCCCATTACGGGCTGTCCGTGAGGCAATTTACCGGCAGAAATTTAAAATACTGGGAAAAATTGCCGATACTGCTCAGAGAATCTCAAGATAATCCCAGAAAGTTAAAAAAGATAATAAAGGATCTTGAGCACCTGGCTGCCAAATCTGAAGAAAGACTTCTAAAAAGAAGGGCTCAGGTTCAAGGTAAATGGGGTGAGAAGGAGGTTATTTTAAATTCTCAATTAATATCTGTTCTTTGTGCCATTCCGGAAGTGTTGCTGGCTATAGCTTTTAGAAAACTGACCGACGGAAAAGAATATCCCCGCGTATACCGTGTTGTTCAAGCCAACATTCGAGACGATACCGATAAAAAGCAGGATTTTGTTGAGCCCGATCTCCTGCTCCTGGGCGAAAAGCAGTTGCTGATGGTGGAGGTGAAAACAAAAGGGGGGACTTCCAGCTCGCGAAAATATCCTCCGACCCAACTTTTAAACTACCTCCGTTTGGTCGCCGCCTGTCAGGATTCTCCCGGTGACGGAATTCCCACCCAATTCCTGCATTTAATCCTGGTCCCGACTACAGAATTAATTTGGCTTGAGAAGAACAAGGTCTGGATTAATAACTATAGTCACGACAATGGCCTTTTATCAGTGGACCCAAAGGCGTGTCTCGGTTTTGCCAGGGGATTTATCAAGAAAAATCCGGAGCGCTTCCATCAGCTTATAATTGATACACCGGTTTATTATCATTCTTGGACGCAACTGGCCGATTCCTATGAATCGGCTCTTAGAGATTTTAATGATGATCATAATCGAACACATTGGATAAATATCGGGAAAGAGCTTGCCGAACTCGCCTTGAAATCAGCTAAATACGCATAAAAAACGGGATTAAATTCTAATTTATTTTCCTATAGATTACTTGAGAAGGGTCCCCGCCCAGCGTGTCGGGAACTGGTTTTACCAGTCCATCTGACTGAAGCTCGTTAAGAAGCGAGATGATCAGCCCGGTGGAGGTGGAGGCGAGGTGGATTTTCGAGATGTCCCCCATCACTGCCCGGGTCAGATCCAGCAGGGTGAGGCCTGGTCCTTCAAGAAGCTGGAGCGCCTGGTTGCGCAAGTCTGCGATGGTTTTTCTCGCCGTTTCGATTCTTTTCGGCGGGTTCGAAATGGGAGAGCCGTGAGCGGGGAGCAGGCTTTTCAGAGGCAGGCGGGACAGTTTTTCGAGGGTTTGCAGGTAAACCCGAATCTCGCCGAGCGAGGTGGCCCGTCCCACGATAAGATCCCCGGAAATACCCAAACCTTCAGGATTTAATAACAGGATGTGTTCATTACTGTGGCCGGGGGCATAAAAGACCTCCCAGTCTTGATTGCCCATCCTGATTTTTGATCCCTCGGTCAGGGCTTCCTGGAAACCGATCGGGCCGGGAGGTAGGTAATAGAGCCGGGCGAAGGCCTCGAGTTCTTCGGGGCGGTATCCGGCGGCCAGGAGGTGGGGACAGCGGGGGCGAAAATGGTCATAAGCCACTTTCATCAGGTGGTAATATTCGGCGTATTTCCGCCCCACGCCTTCATAGGCGGCCACCGGGAGGGGATGGATTTTCCGCAGGGGGACGCAGGCGGCGGCGTGGTCAACGTGGGGGTGGGTGAGCACCACCTGCGCCAGGTCGGATAGGGCCAGACCGATGGATTTCATCCCCGCGAGGAGGGATTCGACCGATTCCGGGTAGGCGTGTCCGGGATCGATCAGGGTCGGTTTATCCCCCCGGACCAGGTAGGCGTTGGTGTCGGCATAAAAGGCCTGGGGCACGGTGATCTGGAAGATATTCGGGGAAACCTCCTGGACTTCGCAGGTGACCCGGGGCCGGAAATCATCCCAGCTCAGGCGCCGGAAGCAATCCGAGATTTCTTCCCAATCCGGGTAGGTTTCAGGAGGTGAAGCGGGAAAGAAGAAGTTCAAAGTTTAAAGTTCAAGGTTTGAAGTTCGAGGTCCAAGTAATAAAAGAGAATTCCGCAATTCGAATTCCACATTCCGCATTACATTTTCTCAGCCATAGATTATCTTGATCTTTTCCCCGTTTCAAGCCGGAAATATAATCGGAATTGGTTTGACTCAGTGGGGTAAATAAGTTAGCTTATCTCCCGCTGATGGGGATACTAAAATCAGCTCAGAAAGGAGGACAAAATAGTGGAAGAAGTTGGCATTGTGGGAGCGGATCTTACTCCCTGCAAGGGCAGGTGGGTGGAGCTTTCCTATTACGGGCTCTCCCAGCTCGCCGTCAAGAAAACCCTGGAGGATGCCGCCATCGACATCAAGGATGTGGACGCGGTGGTCTACGGAATCTACAACGACATTTTTGAATATTCGGCCATTCCCGAACATCCCCTGCACGGGATCATCGGGATGGCCAACAAGCCGGGCATGCGGGTAACCTGCGGCGGGGCCACGGGGGCCTACGCCATGCTGGCCGGCTACACCATGGTGAAATCCGGCCTCTACGACACCGTCCTCTGCCTCGGGGTAGAGAAGGCGACGGACTGCTTCGACTTCGATTCGATGACCTCGACCCCCGAGGTGATCAAGTCCATCGGCTGGTCGGGCGACACCTTTTACGAAAGGGAACTCGGCTGGACGGCCTCGGACAGCTACGCCGAGGTGGTTCTGGCTTACATGGATGAGCATCCCAAGGATCTTTCCGACGAGGTTTCCGCTGAGATCAGCGCGATCCTCTGCCAGCAGGCGCAGAACAACAAGTACGCCCAGCGCCACGGCGAGAAGGTGACCAAGGAGATGGCCATGAACTCCCGGTACGTGGTTTACCCCTTCAAACTGCTTGAGACCTGCGTCTACACCGAGGGGGCGGCCGGGGTCATCTTCGCCAACAAGGAAAAGACGATCTCGATGTGCAAGAACAACGGCAAACCCCCGATCTGGATCACCGGGGTGGGGGCCGCCAACGAGCACCATGTGGTCGGGAAGGATTTCCGGCACAAGGTGATGCACCGGATCTACTCCGACCACCTCTCGGCCCAGGCGGCCTACAAGATGGCCGGGGTCACCAACCCCCTGAAGGAAGTCCAGGTGATCGAGCTTCACGACGCCTTCATCAAGCAGCTCCAGGTCACGATGGCCGAGTTCGGGTTCACTAAGCTCGGGCGGTCGGATGACCTGGTTAAGGAAGGCCTGATGGTGCCGGGGGGGCCGATTCTGGTCAATCCCTCCGGGGGGCTCACTTACGCCGGTCATTTCGTCGGCGGCTCCAACATGCTTTCCTGCTGGAGCGCGCGCCGGGAGCTGATCGACAAGCAGCTCCGGCGGGGGATGATTCACGGAACCGGTTCCACCATCGCCCAGTACGGCTGCGTGATGATCATGGAAAGGAGGGACTAAGCCATGGCCCGACCGAAAGCCAAAGCCAAATCCAAGGCCAAACCCCGAGCCGAGGCGAAACCCCGGGCGAACCAGAAGCCGAAGGTGGAGAAGGTAATCCCCCTCCACATGATCCCGAACGTGGAATCCGAGGTGATCAAGATCGGCGACGGCCGCTACCTGCAAAGCAACGAGGCGATGTTCACTTTCTACAAGCGGTCGAAGGGCGAACAATCCCCCTATTTCCTGGCCCTCTTGGAGAAAAAGCGGATCCTCGGGGCCCGTTGCCCCAAGTGCAAACTGGTCCGGGTTCCCCCCTTTGAGGTCTACTGCCCGGATTGCCAATTTGAGAAGCTCGAGCTCCTCGAGATGCCCGATACCGGGGTGATGAATTCCACCCCTCCGATCACCTACTTCGCGAACTCGCTTTTCGCCCACATGGTGCCGTTCGGCCGGGGCCGGGTGATGCTGGCCGGGGCCGACACCGCCATCCCCATCCATGTCTACACCACCCGGGGGGTGCTCACCCCGCGGGTCTTCAAGAAAAATACCCCGGTGAAAGTGATCTTCCGCAAGAATCGCCTGGGCAAGCCCACCGACATCTTCGCGGTCCCGCTTAGCGAGGTCCCGGAGAAACTCCGGGCCAAGAAGGGGGTGGAGGAACACGAGCTCGACTGGAGCCAGTCCGCGGAGCCCCCGGTGGACAAGCCCACTCCCGAATCCGAGAAATCCTTCAAGAACGTGCTCGCGGCCTTCCAGGCGATGTCCAAGGCGGTGACGAAGAGCGACCGAGCCAAGAAGGATCTCTCCGGCTGGAAGCGGTCGATCCAGGTGAAAACCGCGGGGGGCAACTTCCTGATCAACATCGGCAAGCAGAATCTTAAGGTGAAGCCGGGGAAAGCCAAGGCGGATTTCGTGATGGTCGCCAACAATCCCAAGCTTTTCGAAGACTGGATGAACTTCCGGGATTCCCTCACCAACGCGATCATCGCGGAGAAGCTCTGGATCAGCAAGAACAAGGAATTCACCACCGTGTTCAAGCTCGACCGTCTGCCCCGCTCGCTGAGACGGACCTTAGAGACAAGTGAGCTAGTGAGTTAGTAAGTTGAAGAGTTGGTAAATTCGCAAGCCTAAGTTTGAAAGGGGCGGCCTTCGGGCCGCCCTTTGCTTGGAGTGGATTTATTATGTTTGCGAATGTCATCCCTGCCCCGCATCAGAGTGCGGGATAAACTCCGGCAGGGATCCAGGGATTCATATGTGAGGGTGAATTAGCGAAACGATGTTAGGTCTTTCTACAGTCTGGCGGACGACCCGGGCCGGGAACGGGCCGGAACTCCTTTCCGAAATCGAGCGGGCCGAGCTTCCCATCAGCGGAATCGAGCTCGAGTACCGCGTTCTGGAAAGCTGGTACCGGGATATCCGGCCCCGGCTCCGGCGCGGGGATCCCCGGGTGTTAAGCATCCATAACTTTTTCCCCCTCCCGGACGGCCGGGATCCGAAGCAGGCCACCGGGGACCTGTTTCTGGTTACCTCCGAAGACCCGGAGGAGCGCCGGCTGGCGGTCAAACAAACCATCAACACGATCCAGATCGCGGAAGAGCTGGGGGCCCGGGCGGTGGTGCTGCACCTGGGCAAGGTTCCAATGGAAAGGCGTTTCGCGGACTTAAAGCAACTTTTTTCCGAGGGGAAGTTAGAATCCCCGGAGATGGAAAAGATCAGGTTTGAACTGCGCCGGGAACGCGAAACCAAGTTCCGGGAACCGCTGGAAAGGGTACTGCAAGCCCTGGATCGTTTAAACCGGGAAGCCTTCCGCCGGGGGGTCAAGCTGGGCGTGGAAAACCGTTACTACTATCCCGAGATTCCCCACCCGGATGAAATCGGGATCATTCTCAAGGAGTTCGAGGGTGGGGCGGTCAGGTACTGGCATGATGTCGGGCATGCTCATGTTCTTTCGCTCCTTGGTTTTCCGGAACACGGCGATCTCCTGAAAAGATATCACCGGGATCTTGCCGGGATTCACCTGCACGACGCCAAGGGGATCCAAGACCACCTGGCCCCCGGGACCGGGGAGATTGACTTTTCCGGGATCGTTCCGCTCCTGGGCCCGGATACGGTTCGGATCGTGGAACTCCGTCCCGAGGAGGACGGGGACCAGGTGCGGGAGGGAATAAAATCGCTCGTCGAAATGGGATTTTGAAAATCAGAAATTTCTTCTTTAATTTTAAATTCCCCATTTGTCATTCGTAAATATTTGTTAGCGCCCGCTATTGCGATTTTGAGCGGGTTCTATTTTACTTCTACCATAATTTACCAAGTTGATTTCTCTCCCCGCCGAGGGGGAGATTGAGAGGTTCGAGTAAAGATTTTTTACGATTATTTATGAAATCTTATCCGAGCTATTTTTCACTGGCGGAGAACGGTGAGCTTAAACACCGGGTCGAAAAAGCTTATGAATTGCTGAAGTCCTGCCGGCTCTGCCCCCGGAAGTGCGGAAAAAACCGGACGAAAGGTGAAAAGGGTTTCTGCAAGACCGGTCTGCAGGCGGTGGTTTCCTCTCATGGCCCCCATTTCGGCGAGGAGCGGCCCCTCTCGGGCCGGCATGGTTCGGGAACGATTTTTTTCACCTACTGCAATCTGGGCTGTGTTTTCTGCCAGAACTATGAAATCAGCCACCTGGGGATGGGGGAGATGGTGACCCCGGAAAAGCTTGCGCGGATCATGCTCGAGTTGGAAGAGATCGGATGCCATAACCTTAACCTGGTCACCCCGACCCATGTGGTTCCCCAAATTATCGAAGCTTTATCTCTCGCCGTTGCCGAGGGTTTTTCCCTCCCGCTGGTTTATAACTGCGGGGGATATGAATCGATGGAAACGCTGAAATTGCTGGATGGGATCGTGGATATTTACATGCCGGATTTCAAGTTCTGGGATGAAAAAACCTCCGAGCGCCTGGCCTCGGCCCCGGATTACCCCCAGGTGGCCCGGGAAGCCATCCGGGAAATGTACCGCCAGGTGGGAGACCTGACCACTAACGGCGCGGAAATCGCCAAACGGGGGATCCTGGTCCGGCACCTGGTTTTACCCTCAGGGTTGGCCGGGACGGGGAGGGTGGCGGGGTTCCTGTCACGGGAAATTTCCTCGAATACCTACGTGAACGTGATGGATCAATACCGGCCCTGTTATCGGGCCGATCGTTACCCCGAGATATCCCGCCCGCTCCGGGAAAGGGAATTCGCCGACGCGGTGGAACTGGCGGTCAACGCCGGCCTCTGCCGGCTGGACCAAGTTGAATTCCCCCGCTACCGGATGGTACACCTCTAAATAAAATGCGGAATGCGGAATGGGAAAAAATAGGGTTCTAGGGGCCGAGGTTCCCAGGGTTCGAGGGTAGCCGCAGGCTTCAGCTTCTCGCTTTTAATTACCGCCATGCCCTTTGCTCTTTGCCACGCGCGATCCGCTCTTTTCTCTTTACTCCCTGCTCCTTGCTCCTTGCCCCGTGCGATCAGGTTCATTGATCAGATAACATGGATGGATTGAATGGAATCGCGGCCCTCGTAACCGGGGCCGGAGGCGGGATCGGGCGCGGAATCGCCCGGAGGCTCGCCCGGTCTGGGCCCGGGTCGCGGCAGCGGATGTCAATGGGGAAAAGGCTGAGGAGACCGTTTCCCTGATCCGGGAAGCGGGAGGGGAGGCGCGGACCATCGAGACCGAGATGCTCGCGCCCTTGATCTCAAGCGAGAAATCCCGGAACAAAATGACCAAGGGGATTCCCCTGAAGAGGCTGGGTACTCCGGAAGACGTGGCCTCCGCGGAGGCCTCCTACATCACCGCTCAGGTCCTGGTGGTGGACGGCGGGATGACCGCCAAGACGATTTAGATCCCTCGCTTGAAGGTTCACCAATTCTTTTACTTTGGTTTTCAATTCCATATAAGCCTGTCATTCTGAGCGATTTATCCCGTTTATCCCGAAAAACTTCGAGGGAAGCGAAGAATCTCAATCTGTTCCTATCCTCTAATTTTCCTTGGTATGGTTGCTCGATTAAAAAATGCGGCAAATCAAAAAAATCTGCTTCTGGGCCTCATAAATGAGGCAACTACAAAAGCCAAGGAAAAAATGACAACTACTTGATTTTTTCGAACAGGGAACGGGAGTTCTGGAGCATCTTCTTGAAGGCGGCTTCGGAAAGCCCGGCGCCCAGGACGATCTTCTTGGCTTCCGGCATGGACTTGAGATCAGCCGGGTCGTGGGAATCGGTGTTAAAAACCAGCTTGGCCCCGGTTTTTTCGGCCACCCGGGCCACATGTCCGTTCGAAAGGGAATGGCCGGAGCGGGAGGTGATCTCCAGGCAGACCCCTTTTTCGCAGGCCAGCTTGGCGTCCTGGGTCGAGATCAGACCGGGGTGGGCGAGGATGTCCACCCCCGCCAGGATCGCGGCCCGGTTGGTTCCCGGAACCACCGGTTCCACCAGGGTCTCCCCGTGGGCAATCACGATCCGGGCCCCCAGTTCCCGGGCCCGCTGGGCGAGCTTGGCGAAAGCCTCCGGCGCGATGTGCGTGAGCTCCACGCCGGGAACGACCTTGATATCCCACCAGGTGGAGATCTCAGCGGCCGCGGCCTGAAGCCGGGGCACAATGAAATCAAGGTTGGAGGAATCGGCGTGATCAGTCAGGGCCAGGATCTTGATCCCCTTGACCGCGGCCCGGCGGGCCAGTTCGGAGGGAATGAGTTCTCCGTCGCTGAAAATGGTATGGGTGTGCAGATCGATCATAAAAAAGTTATGGGCTGTAAAGAATTGACGATTTTAGATTGACGAATGACGATTGCATGATCAGCCTCAAGTTCAAAGATCAAAGTCCAGAAATCAAAATAAATAATTTGAAAACCCAAGTTTAGTTTAAATCCTAAATCCGCAATCCGCACTGTTTTTTTCACGATCTGGGTTTGAGGATCTGGTAAAAAAGCTCCCGGGTGGAAGACTGCCGGGCCGGGGAAAGGAAAAAGGTTTCCCCCGCCTCGGGAAAAGCGGAAATGAGCTTGGACTTTTGGGCCGCGAGTTTGGCCTGGTCCTTTTCCTCGCCCAAAATCAGGATGCGGATTTCTTCATGACCGGGACCGAAGCGAAGCTGGGTTAGAAACTCCCGGACCACGCGCAGGTCGCCCAGGTGATGCTCGATCTCCGGGGGCAATAACAGGAAGGCTCCGAAAGTGTCCGAGGAAATGGATTGCCAGAGGGGTCGGAACTCGGGATCGGTGGGCAGGGTGGTCAACTGGATGGTCAGGCTTTCGTTCAGCCGGAGTTTCCCCAGGGAACCCAGGGGCAGGGTTCCCGGCTTGAACTCAAAAGCGATGCCCTCCTCCAGGCGGAATTCCGGGAGCCCGGCCAGCGCCTGGACGAAAACCTTGACCCCTTCCACCAGGGGCGAAAACAACAGGACGCGCATCCATTCTATTCCTTTTTGTTTCAGTCTCTGGATTTCATCCGGTTCCAGGATGGAAATCTCCCGGGAGGGGGCCGGGGCAGGCTTGGAGTCCACGGCGATGATTCCCTTCCGGAGCAGGGAATGGATCGAGCGGTAGACTTCGTAATCCGGGAAGGAACAGTGTTCGACGATGTCCTGAACCTGGTTGTAGAACTCCAGGAGCAGGAGAACCTCCTGGATGATGGGCCGCAAGCCCAGGGGGAGGGACTCCCGTTCCGCCTTCAGGCTGAGGTTAGCCTCGGGATCGGGGAGGAAGCGGGAAAGCCGCTCCAATTCGTCCGCCTGCCGCATTCCTTCCATCAGGAGCTTGCCGGTCGGGGAGGCGATCCGGGTCTGGGTGGTGACGTGAATCGGGATGAATTCGAACTTTCCCTCCTTCCAGGTCAGGGCGCGGAAGAGTGCTTTCTCCCCTTCGGTCTCGTTGATCACGGCGTTGATGATCATCCCTTCCTTTAAAAAAACCTGGCAGATTTCGTTTTCATTTTTTTTCACCAGGAGCTGGCCTTCGCGGCGGTTCAGGGTGAGGACCTGGAAGAGATCAACCAGGGGAATCTGGGTCAGGCTCCCGGCGATTTCCTTTTCCCCGCTGTAAACCTCTTCGACTTTTTTTATCCGTCCCAGGATGCGGTCGATTTCGGCGGTGATCTGCCGGAGATCGATCGGCTTGGGAACAAAACTGTCCTTGATGGTTTTGATCTCGTCGATCGCCTGCTCGTTTTCCCCGATAAATATGATCGGGGTTTTATCGGTGCGGGGATTGGAGCGGATAATTTCGCAGAACTTGTGGGCCGGGATGAAGGGAAGGTCGATTCCCAGGATCACCAGGTTGGGGGTGTCGATGATGGCGGTTTCCAGGGCCTTGACCCCATCCTGGACCGCCTTGACCTGATAGCCGTGGGTCTTGAGCTGTTCCCGGAGCTGGATCAGGGATTTTTGGTCTCGATCGGCAAGCAGAATAACGGGGCCGAGGGTGGGAGGCTTGAGGTCGCGGGTGATTTTCATTTCCGGCACGGTTTTTCTCCCCTAGATCTGGAAATTCAACTGGTAGTTTTGCCGGAATTTGTGGATCAGGAGTTCGGCCAGGATCGGGTCGGCGCTGTGAAAACCGGTTCCGCCCTTCTGACCGTTCAAGCGGCCGAGGAAACTGTAGGCGGTGCGCTCTCCCAGGAAAAAAACAAAGGGGTGTTGCGGGAGACGGGGGTCCTCGACTTCGAGCTGGGTAATGGGAAGGTAGGGGGAGGGCTCAGGGCCGGCGGCTCCGAGCAGGAAGAATTTCACATTTATCCCCGGCAGGATCTCCCGGCTCGCCAGCTTTTTCAGAAAGGCCGCGACCATCTCGGTGCCGGCGGCCTCGTTCAAAAGCAAAACCCCGCGGATCAGGGGGCGGTTCAGAGCTTCACTGGTGATCAGCTCCACCACCTTCCTCAGGAGAGACAGGTCGAAGGGCAGGGGATAGTGGCTTTCCTGGTTTTTGGAAACATATTCGGATTCCGGGGTGAGCTGGATCAGGAAATCCAGGATTTCCCAGAAGGAAAGATTTTCGCAGTTGGCTTTCTGGACCAGGGAGCGCCGGGATTTATCCACCTGGTTGGACGCGGCCCGGTTCAGGGCGCTGAATTCTTCCCCGTCCCGGGGATAGGTGGAGGCTCCCGCGAGCAGCTGCCAGGAGTGGGCGACCCCCAGGGTTTTGATCTTGACAGCTTCCTTGAGTTCTTCCTTCAGCCGGCGGATGGAAACGATCGAATCGAAACAATCGGTTTCGGGCAGCAGGATTAAATATTCTTCCTCATTCAAGGCGCCCAGCAGATCCGATTCGCGCATCGAGGCGGTCAAGTTTTCCAGCAGGGACTTCTTGCTTTTGGAAAAATCGGGCTCGGGTATGATCTTCTGCAAACGGGAATGGTTGGCCATCACCAGGCGGACCAGGGAGAAGTTCCGGCGGTAACGCTGGGAGCGGTTGATCTCCCGGTCGAAGGCCTCCCGGAAGTGCTCCAGGGATAAAATCGCCTCCTGCTTGGGGAGCGCCCGGGTCCGGTTTTCCATTTCCCGGAAACGGAAGGCGTTTTTGATCGCGATCCCGGCAAACCCGGAAAGCACGGTGGCGAGCTTTAAGTCGCGGGTCCGGAAATCGGTTCCATCCTGTTTCTCGAAGATTTTGAGGACCCCGATTTTTTCCCCCTGCGCCAGCAGCGGAACGATGAAAACATTGCGGCTCCCCGATTCGGGGAAATAGGCGTTGAAATCCTCCTGCCGGGAGACCGGGGTGAAGGGGAGGTAGACGGGTTCATCTTCCACCCGGACCAGGCCCAGGGAGGAGAAAAGCTGGAGCTTCTGGGGCTCGGCCTGGTTTTTCAGCCAGATGATGCCCCCCTGGCCGTTGGTGAGACTCATAATCGAATCGATGATGACCTCGGCCAGGCGGTCGGGATCCAGGATTTCCAGGAATTTCATCCCCCGGTCGTAGACGGAAAGGGTTTCGAAATACTCCAGGTTCTCCAGGACGAGCGAGCTGTGCTCGAGGGCCAGGTTCCGCCGGGAGAGAAGCTTGTCGATCAGGAAAAGAAAACCATGGGGATCAATCGGTTTCAGAATGTAATCGGAGACCCCGAGTTTCATCGCCTCCACGGCGGTTCGGACATCCTCGAGGCCGGTGACCATGATGATTTCCTGCTCGGGATCGGCCTCCCGGATCCGGCGGACCAGGTCCAGCCCGCTCAGGTTTTCCATCACCACGTCCACGATGATGATGTCGAAGCGGTCCTGCTTCAGAATGCGGAAGGCTTCCTCGCCAGTGGCGGCGGTCCAGACCTGGTAGCCTTCCGGCTTCAGGATATCGCAGGCGTAGGTGCGGAAGAGACGGTCATCATCGACGATGAGGATGCGGCCCGAACCCATGGTCTTAATCCGGAACCGCGGAAACCCGGAGGAACCGGGTTACCCGCTCGAAGACAAGGATTCCAGCCGCCGCCCCGGCGATATCCGCGAGGAGATCGAATCCGGAGCAGTCGCGCCCGGGAACAAAATACTGGTGGAACTCGTCGGAAATCCCGTAACCGGCGGCCAGGAGAAAAGCGGCCAGGCACCGGTTTCGGGGAGAAATCCACTCCCCGGGATGCAGGGCCCGGAGGAGCAGGAAGGAGAAACCCAGGTACATAAAAAAGTGGATAACCTTGTCCGAACCGGAGAAGGAAAACGGGAGGGGTTGGGTAGGGGTAAGGGAAGACAGGTAAAAAATTAAACCCGCGTAAAGGACTACCGGCAGCCAGAGGAAGAGAATCCCTTTTCCCCCTTTACATTTTGTATTTACCAAAATCTTCGGAAGTAAGATTTTCCAAAAAATTAAGCCACTTCTGTCGCTTTTTGCCTTCATCTTCTTCCTGGTTGGTCGAGAGTTCGATCTGGCGGGACTTGCTGATGACCTTGTCGTCCACCAGGATGGTGGAACCGGTGCGCAGGGCCAGGGCGATCGCGTCGCTGGGCCGGGAATCAATTTCGATTTCCTGACTGCCGTCCTGGAGGAAAATGGTGGCGAAGTAGGTATTGTCGCGGAAATCCATAACCGCGATCCGGGAGATTTTTATGTTGAGTTGCCCGAGGATGTTGCGGAGGAGATCGTGGGTCATCGGGCGGGGGGTGTGAATGCCCTCGAGCTCGGAGGCGATCGCGCTGGCCTCGACCAGGCCGATCCAGATGGGGACGGCGTTTTTCTCTTCGAAGTCCTTGAGGATCACAATCGGCATGTTGGTAAAGGGGTCAATCGTGATGCCGGTGACTTTCATGGGAATAAGCATTTCGCCTCCTTAGGGCCTGACTCAAGAGCTAACCAAATTATTTTCGATAGTTCCTCTCAGGGAATGGATAGCTGCCTCCGTTATTCTAACCGGGGTAATTTTACGGATCAAGTCCGGCGAGCCGGGAAAATGCACGATTTTATTACCGGAATCTCTTCCGGTCAGGGAGGTGGCTTGCCGGGTTTGGGGCCGGGGATTGATTCCTTCGATCAGGACTTCATGAACCCGGCCCACCAGGGCCTGGTTCAGCTCCAGGGTGATTTCATCCTGGCGGTCCTGGAAGATCTTCAGGCGCCGGCGCCCCTCCCCGCCCTCCACCGGACCGGCGAGGTCGGCCGCCCGGGTCCCGGGGCGGGGGGAGTACACGAAGGAGAAGGAGCCGTCGAATCGAACCTCTTCCAGCAGATCCAGGGTCTGCCGGAAGTCGGATTCCTCCTCTCCGGGGAAGCCGATGATGATATCGGTAGTGATGGCGATCCCCGGACAGGCGGTACGCAGCCGTTCAACCTTTTCGAGATAGTCCTCGCGGGTATAACGCCGGTTCATGGCCGCGAGGACGCGGTTGGAGCCGGACTGGGCCGGCAGGTGGATGTGCCGGGCCAGGTTGGGAATCTCGGCGAAGGCCCGGATCAGGTCGGGGGAGAGATCCTTGGGGTGGGAGGTCGCAAAGCGGAGCCTCCCCACGCCGGAAATCCCGGCGGCCAAACGCAGCAGACCGGGAAAGGAAAACCCGTTCCCGCAGCGATATGAATTGACATTCTGCCCGATCAGCGTGAATTCCCGGTAGCCGGTTTCGACCAGGGATTTGATTTCGTTGGCGATCTCCTCGGGGGGGCGGCAGAGCTCCCGGCCGCGGAGGGCGGGAACCACGCAATAACTGCACCAGTTGTCGCAGCCTTCCATGATGGTGACAAAGGTGGATACCCCGGGGGCGCGGTGCAATTGGGAATAGCCGCGCAGACGTTCCTCGTCGGAGAGAGCGCCGACCAGGCAGGTCCGTTCCCCCGCCTCCGCCCGGAGGACGAGCTCGGGAACCCGGGCGATCTGGTGGGTGCCAAAGACCAGGTCCAGGCCGGGAAAGCGGCGGAGCAGGGTCTCGCCCTCCTGTTCGGCCACGCACCCGGCCACGGCCAGGATCAGCTCAGGCCGCCGGCTGCGCTTGTCCTTTTCCAGGCGGCCCAGGAGGGAATAGACCTTGTCCTCGGCCTTTTTCCGGATCGAGCAGGTATTGATGATAATCAGGTCGGCCCGGGCTTCATCCGCGGCGGGGACGTGGCCCGCCCGGGAAAGCCAGGCGGCGATCCGCTCGGAATCCCGCTCGTTCATCTGGCACCCGAAGGTGTGGATATGAAATTTTAGCATCAGAAATCCGACCTTATCCTGAACCTCTGAACTTTGAACCGTGAACGCCTGTCCTCCGTAGCCCCCATCCTTCGCCCTAAGATGCATTTGGCTTCGGAGGGCAGGTTGGCGAAGGAGGATTGAACCTTGAACCTTTTTAGATATCATACCTGTCCAAATCAGCAATTTCATCTTCTTCCATTCCCTCTCCCAATAAATATTTCCCTCTCCCTTAGCTTGCCCCGTCAAAGGCGGGGAGGGGGGAGGGGAGGGAGAGGGTGAATTTTGTCTTTTGCTCGGCTTTGACATCGCATTTTGCGATATCAAAACCAGTGTGGGGGTGGCTCCTCATTCCGTCATTCCGCACTTGATGCGGAATCCAGTTGTTTTTCTGGATTCCTGCTTTCGCAGGAATGACAATCAAATATTTCCTGAACTAGGATCTATGCTCTTGTCCATCACCCATTACATGTGACCAATGATCATTTCTTGACTTTATAACCGGCAGAGCAGACAATAAATCCAATCTAATATTCCCAAACAAATGGACTGGATTGGCAAAACGCATTTTGCTTTCCCGGGTAAAAGTTTATGAGCAAAGAAATAATCCCCATTGAGCAGATCGAAAGCAAAACTCTTTTGATCCGGGGACAGAAGGTAATACTGGATGTGGACCTAGCCGAACTTTATGGAGTTCCCACTAAGGTTTTAAACCAAGCAGTCAAAAGGAATCGCAGGCGCTTTCCCCCCGATTTTCTTTTTCGGTTGACGCAGAAGGAAAAGGTGGTCACAAATTGTGACCACCTCAGAAAACTGAGATTTTCCCCGAGTTTGCCCAGCGCTTTTACCGAACATGGGGCAGTGATGGTGGCAAGCGTACTGAATAGCGATAAAGCTATCGAAGTAAGTGTGCAAGTTGTCCGAGCATTTATTAAAATTCGTCGGATATTGGCCTCTCACGCCGGTTTGGCCCGGAAGCTGAATGAATTGGAGAGGAAATACGATTCCCAGTTTCGGGTGGTTTTCGACGCGATCCGGGAGCTAATGTCCCCGCCAGAACTTCCGGATCCGGAGCCCCCGCCCCGCCGCCGGATTGGCTTCAGCGCGCGTGAAAAGGCAGGCAAATATTCGGCTAAGCGTGAAAGACAGTAATTATTTCAAATGTCAAATAATAAAGGACGTCCCCGAAATTCGCGTGAGGGGTCGGGAGTTGGCCGAGCAAACTCCGGGGTTTTTAGGAGAAATAGAGAAGGGGGAATAGTCTTTTGAACATATCATCAGCGTCCCCTAAACACTATAGCTGTCAAGGGAAAACGGAGTTTTCCCTACCGCTATACTATTACCTGGGCCAACTGGCGCAGGTAGTCGCGCGTTTCCCGCCCCAGCGATTTATACCAACCTTTCTGGCTTTTGCCGAGACCGACGGTTCTCTTTAAATCTACCAGCATTTCGGCCATCTTGACCGCGGCTTGAGTTATATCAATTACAGGCACCCCGGTGCCAGGAACCTCTTTGTATCCGAGCAGTGAGGTCGCCGGACTCAAGGCGCAGCAAGCGGGGATAATTACTTCCGCGCCGTCGGCTATCGAAGCGCGGCACAATTCTTCAAATTGGGGATTGATGGTTTCCGGATTCATGAACAATTTCTGCAGGCCTTCAAAAGGGTTGGAGCCCAATTGATAAACCCGCACCGGCATGGTGACCCGATAGTCAAGCCCATAATTATGGACATTGCGATCGCAGATCGAGATCAACTCGTCCGCCACAGTGATCACGCCGAACTTGTGACCCAGCATGCATGCCAGGAGCATCCCGGCTTCAGTGGGACCGACCACCGGAATATCCACTGCCTGGCGAGCTTGCTGCAATCCCGGATCGTTACCACACCCAATTATCGCCGCGTCATACCCCTGCTTCTCGGCGTCAATGATACCGTCTATTATCCATAGATTATTGATCATCTCTAAATAAGAGGACGCGACAGCATAAGCTGAATGTTTGACATGGTGGACTTCCACCTCCGTATCATCTCGAGCAGCTTGTTTGACTACCTCTATCAACTTACCGTAAAGCTTGGTTTGCAAACCCGATTCACCTAGGCCAAAATTCTTAAGGGCAATCTTCTCACTCGGGAAAATATCCTGCCACCATATTCTGATTCCCATGCTAGCCTCCGTATCTTAAGGTTTTGATAAGATTACTAAGTAGTATAAAGATTTCTTTCAACCGAAAGTTATGGATTAATAATAACCAAACCGGAAAGGATTGTCACGGCCATACTCTACACCTTAATACACAATAGTTTACTAAAGAAATGTTATATAAAACATAGGACCGGCTTTTTGGTCTACTTATAAGGCTAACATGTTTTCCCAGTTAAGGTAAAGTTGATTTGTTTCTGGAATATGTCTGATATAGCCCCGAAAAAATGGACACGTTGCTAAGCACATTTTGCCAATTGCCGGGTCTCATATTCAACCGGTGGAACATATCCAAGCGTGGCATGAAGTCGCTTGGCATTGTAAAAAGATTCGATGTACTCGAATAGAACCTGATGAGCATGATCAACATCAACCAGGTTGATATGGTAGATAAGTTCTGTCTTCAAAGATCGGATAAACGACTCCGAAACGGCGTTGTCCCAGCAATTCCCTTTTCGACTCATGCTTTGGACAAATTTATGCTGAGAGATAACTTCCCGGAACCCCTCACAGCAGTATTGTACCCCGCGATCGGAGTGAATCAGCAGGCCTTCCGGCGGTCTTCTTCGCCCGATCGCCCGGGAAAGAGCCGAAAGGACCATTTCGTGGCCCAGGGATTTGCTGACGCACCAGCCCACGATCATCCGGGAGTAAAGATCCATAAAGAACGCCAGGTAGAGCCAGCCCGACCGGCTGGACAGATAGGTGATATCGCTCGTCCAGACCCGATTTGGACTGTTCGTGGTGAACTCCCGGTTCAAAATGTTCGGGGCCACCGGGTAAGAATGCCGGGAATCGGTCGTCACCCGGTATTTTCGCTTCACCTTCGATCGCAAGCCCTGCTCCCGCATCAGATTTGCCACCCGTTTACGGCGGCAGTTAATACCTTGGCGTTGAAGTTCCTCCATCACTTTCACGCTCCCGTAGCGGGAGCCGGTGGCTTCAAAAGCCGCTTTCACCTCAGCTCTCAACCGCAGCCTAGTCAAAGACCTCGGGCCGGGAAGCCGGCCAGCCCACTCGTAATAACCGCTCCGCGATACCTCCAGGACCTTTGCCATCTTCTTCACCGAGAACTCAGAGCGGAATTCCTTCATGAACCGGTACTTGTCTTCGGTGCCCTTTCCGAGAAGATGGCGATGGCTTTTTTTAAGATATCCCGCTCCTCCCGAACCCCCGCCAGCTCCCGCCGCAACCGCCGGTTCTCTTCCTCCAACGGCTTCATCCGTCCCGTCCCCGGAAAGGCATTCTCCGGATCCCCTTGCAATTCCTTCCGCCATTGTCCAATCGCACCCTGGTACAACCCCAGCTCCCGCTCCACCTGGCGATCGGTCTTTCCTTCCGCCAGCCGCACCGCTTCCTTCTTGAAAGACGGCTCAAATTTCTTCTTCCTCTTCTCCATGAACACACCTCCTCCCATTAGATTACATTTGGTTTTCGATGTGTCCATACTTCGGGGGACAGATCAGTCTTATTAAGAAAATCCTTGAGAAGTATTATTTTTTTTCCTCATAAGCCTTCTCGATGAATTTGGTTTTAGAAAAATTCTGGGGTCAGGTCTTTACCTTGGTGTTTGGAGGGTGTTTTTAATTCGAGAAACTGGATTCCCGCTTCCTACTTCGCCAATACATAACGTCTGGGGGGACAACCCATATTTGGGGGCGTAGTTCCGTCCTCCTGCGCTAACCTGCCCTCCGAAGCCAGATGTTTCTCCAGGCGAAGGATGGGTCCTCCTGCGATAAAGCTTCCCTCGATATAACTCGGGATAAATCCAAGGACAGGAGCTTCGAAGGATAAATCAGTTCCGTTATTATTTTGCCCGCGAGAGTTCGTTAAATAATTGACGATTGAAAGCTGGTAGATAGAAGATGGGAGATAGGAGATAGCAGTAAAAAATGAGATTGCCGTGCCCAGCCTGCGCCAAGGCTTCGGCGGGCAGGCCCGCTATAACGAGATGAAATATCAGAAAATTGAGCGTTTATTTGTATGGTATAATTTAAAAAATCAGTCGGAGGAAAAAGGCGATGAAATACAAGGTCAAGGAAGAAGCAGCGCAGTACGTTATTGACAAGAAGGGCAAGCCCAAGGCAGTGATCCTCCCGGTGGAGGAATATCAAAGAATCCTCGTCCTTATTTCGGAATTGACAGACCGGAAGGAGTCAAAAAATCTCTCTCGATCCAGGGAATTTAAAAAGCTGGTCCGGAAAGGTTTAAAAGAAATCAAGGAAAAGAAAGCAATACCCTGGGACGAGGTTTGGAATGAATTATGAAGTCCGTTTGACCGACACTCTTCAGAAATCTTTAAAGATTCTGAAGAAAAAATTCCCTCGGATTAAAGAAGACCTTCTCCCAATCGTTCAATCGCTGGAAAAAGAACCATTCTGGGGCGAGCGAATTCCCGGCTGGAAGGGTGAAATCTGGAAAATCAGGGTAAAAAGTTCGGATCTTCAAAAGGGTAAAAGCGGGGGATTCCGGTTGATTTATCGCTGGAAGGAAAAAGAAAAGGAGGTCTTTCTTCTTACGGTTTATTTTAAAAGCGATAAACCGGATATCTCAGGCGCCGAAATAGAGGATATTCTCAAAAAGCTGAATAATGAATTAGAGAAATAGTTTTTTGCGGGAATAAGCGTAAGATCGAGATTGCCGCGCCCGCTTTAGCGTGCTCGCAATGACGATTTGAAATTATGACCCCCTCACCTCTCCGAGCCGTAGGCTCCTACGAGCCGGAGGCCTCGCCCTCTCCTTCAGGACGAGCCTTCAGGACAAGTCCCGCGGAGAGGGGAGAGGGGATTGTTGATGAGATTGCCGCGCTTCGCTCGCAATGACCAAACAGAGGGGCCCGTTCCTCGACAAGAAGAGTGAGGGGAGAATTTTTGTTTTGGACGGTTATGACCCCGGGATGAGGGTCAATAATTTCGGATGGCTTTAGCCCAGGCATTCACCGTATCTTCCGCAGGTTTGGCCCGGACGTCAATCTCCCGAGCTTCCGGTGAATCGGTAAATCCATAGCCGAACAGGTATACCCCCGTGATCCAATCCCGGTCGTTGATAGCCTTCATAAAAGCTTCATAAATTCGGCGGTGTTCCTCCAGATTCAGGGGATACTGGTGGTTGAAATCGGTATTACTGCCCTGATCCTCCGGAACCACAGCGCCGCCGACCGCTCCGGTGATGTCGAAATAAGCGAGTTGATTGATGATAAAAGGTTTCCCACTTTCTTGGTAAACCGGTTTGTATTTTGAATCCAAAAGCGCGGCCGCCGCTTGGTCGATTTCTGCAGTTGAGGCTCCGGGGGCGAGACCGAGATTGTCCCAGATTTTATCGGAAACAAAATCGCCTTCCTTCCAGTAATCCATGGCGCCGGGAGTGAAACGATCGTAGACGGTAATAATTTTCCCGTGATAAACGGCCCGCATCCCCTGGATGATTTCCTTCATACGCTGGTTGAAGGTAGCCTGATAACCTGACGGCATGTTAAGACCGGGCTGGCGGTCTTGCAGGAGCACCGCATCCACCCCGGCGTGTTCCGCGCATCTGGCGTTGTAAAGGTTGAAAGCTTTGATCTCTCCCAGCCAGGCCTCCCAAAAAATTTCGTTATAAAGGTGATCGCCGCTATATCCCATGCCCCCCTGGGGATAAAGCGTGACCTTGAGCCCTTTCTCGTGGGCAATTTTGGTTACGCGGGTGATTTCGAAAAACGGCATATACAGGGTCATCGGCGCAAACCGGGAGAGTTGGGGGGTGGGCTCCACTTTCGCATAACCCCAGACCTGCGAGAGGACGATGCCGTGAAATCCTTTCCGGGCAACCCGATTGACGGCGGGCTCGATCAACATCGCGTTGGTGGGGCTGTAAAAATCATAGAAGTACGCAAAGATATCAAAGGAATGGTTGATAGTTGGGGTTGGAACGATTGTAGCTGTTACGGCTTGGCTTTGGTGTTTCCAGGATTCCACCACATCATTACTCGATTGTCGGGAAAAGGTCCGGTCCGTTTTGCTCTCGTTGCCCCAATCGAAGTAGCTCTTAAAATACCGATACTGGGAACCCGCGGCCGGCAAGCCGCCGTCTAGCCCCAGGACCCATTGGTTTTGTCCCGCGGGGTGCAAGAATAATAAAGAAGGGTGGAGTCCGTAGACTCCGATCACATCCCCGGGATCGGTATAATCCGGGACCTGAACCATAAGCTGGACGGCATCCTTTCCGAGAAAACCCCCGAGTTTATCCTGGATGACCAGACCGTCTTGGGCGATCAGGTTCCGGATTACCTGCTCGCCATTATTGTTTTCAAAACTTTTATCGGGGTTGCCGACGGTGTATAGATAATCGACGTATTGGCCTTCATAAAGATCGAGGCTCTTTTCCCCATCGATCACAACGAAGTTTTCCGTAATCAGATGGTTCTGAGAGAGAAAGCGGGGTCCGGTCTGCTCCGCGGATGAGTAGAGCCTGATTTGGTGGTAAGGCGGAGGGGAGCCGGAAACCTGGAGCGTAACCCGGGCGGCCTGGGCTTTCTCCAGCGAGAAGTTGATTTCCTGGTTTTCCTGGAGCATTACCTCGTGGGCTTGCGTGTGGTAGCTTCCGTCGAGAAGATAAGTAATGACTTGATGTTTTTCTCCCGTGGCCCGTAGTTCAAGCTCGTAAGAACCTTCACCATTGGCAAAGGTCATGATCCCATCGGCAATAATGACAGATTCAATAATGGGTTCTCCGCTTTCGCGGTCGGTAATTTTGCCGAAAAGCCGGATCGACCGGGGCACCGACTGGGCTCCGAAGGAGTAGGCAGTGTCAGTTACCGCCAGGGGCGAGGTGACCCACAGCATGCGGTTAACCTCTTGGTCGGGATCGAATTGTTCCCGGTTATCATAAGGCAGTTTGGGATCGGTGTATTGATAACGGATCAAAGAGTTTTGCGGGAGCTTCACGGTGGCTTGAAATTTATCTCCCGTTTTTTTCATGGGCACCGAGGGCATCCGAAGCTGATTCCAGAAAACGGGGAAATGGAGTTCGAGCTGTGATCGGTTTGGAGCGGTGACTTCGAAGGTTACCGGGAAAGAGGAGGCGGGGTTGGCGGCCGGCTTGGCCGAGCAGGCGCAAGCAAGTACCAGCAAAACGAGAACGATAACCCCCAACCGGGGGAAAAGGGAATGGATTTTCATAATATTTTCAATTCTTCGCTGTAGAAATCCGTGATCTTTGCCTCTTGCTTAACTTTGACCTATTTATTTCGCGGAGTCAAAACTGGAGGCGGTTTTGACCAGGCGGATGGCGATCAAGTTGCAGAGCACGATGATGGTCTTCCAAACCAGGTCAGACCAAAACGATCAATAAGGTGAAACAATTTTTTTGTTTGACCAAAAAATACAATAAATTGACAAAATATTATTCCTAATATTATCATATCCATATATGGATATTCTTAATGGAGATAACTAATGGAAAAGCTTGAGAAAAAAACAACTGTTCTTTTTCCACCCGAACTTTTTCGCCAGCTTGAAAAAGTAGGAAAAGCGAAACGATTATCCGTGGGCGAGTTGATCCGCCGGGCAGTCAGGCAACAATACCAAATCAGCGAGATCCCGGATCGTCTGAAAGCGGTGGACCGACTTTCCCAAATCGAAACCCCGGTTTCCGGATGGGAAAAAATCGAGGATGAGATTCAGGCAGGCGCGGCCGAAAAATGAACAGGGCATTCATCGATACCAACATCTTCATTTACGCCGCCGGGGCGGAATCGCCGCAAAAAACTCCCTCCCTGAAACTTTTGAAGCGGATTGCCGGGGGAGAGTCGGAGGCCTGTTCCGATACCGAGGTCCTCCAGGAAATTCTCTACCGGCACTGGCACTTGAAAAATTTTGAAAAAGGAATCCAGCTTTGCCAGGAAGCGTCGATTATTATTCCCCAAATCTTGTCCATCACCCGTGAAGACTTGACCTCGGCTATGGGCCTCTTGACCCGGACCGATTTCAAGATCCAACCCCGCGACGCGATCCATGCCGCCGTGATGTTGAACAACGGAATCAGGCTGATTTTCAGTTATGACCGTCATTTTGACCTGATCGCGGGGATAAAACGGCTCGAACCTGACCAATAAATAACATCCGTGAGAGCGATCGGGTTCAAGTCGCCGGGCTCACAGAGCTCGGAGGCGAGAGGGTAGCAGGCAGTAAACAGCAACCGGACCAGACCAACACCGATAATTTCATGAGCCAAGATCTGGTGATCCGCAATGCCGGGCCGAAGGACTCGCCGTTCCTGGCCTGGCTGATGCTGGTTTCGGGGCGGGGGCACGTGCAAAGAGGGGTATGGGAGGTAATCCTCCAGCTTCCGGAAGAGGATTGTCTCGAATTTTTCCGGCTTCTGACCGTGACCGAATCCATCCATCTTTATCATTATTCCTGTTACCTTTTGGCGGAATTGGAAGGCAAACCCGTCGCGGGACTGGGCGGCCATGACCCGGCCGTCCTGGGATATCACTCGATTACGAACGCGCTCCCGGAGGTTTTGCCGAAGGCCAAGAAAAACCCCCTGTGGGAAATTGTCGCCGGGGCTCCCACGCCCAAGATAGTGGATTGTATTCCCCCGGCGCTTGAGGGGGTGTGGGTAATTGACAGCGTAGCGACCCTTCCTGATTTCCGCCGCCGGGGCATAGTCGACCGATTGCTGGTGGATATGATCGAAAGAGGGCGGAGCCGGGGTTTCAAGCGGTCGCAGATTTGTTTATTTATGGGCAATACCCCCGCCCAGCGGGCTTACGAAAAACAGGGGTTCAAAGTAACTGATGAATACCCCGATCCGTATTTCGAAAAGGAAATTGGAGCTCCAGGAATGGCCAGAATGATTAGAATGCTATAAGAGGTAAGTTTACAGTAGGCAGTAAGCAGTAGGCAGCAAAGGGCAAAGCGAAAGACGTTAGGCGTTAGGCGTCAATATACAATAATTCATTATGTTTGAGCTATCGGCTTTGGGCTTTGGCCCATTCTTCGAAGAACAACTCCGCCACTGGGGAACACCGGCAGTAATTCCTGCCAGAATCGTGGCCGAGCATCGCGGAGCCTACCAGGTATGGTCAGTCACGGGGGAAGGCCCAGCGCAACTCGCCGGGCGGCTTCGCCTCGAGCTGGAGGAGGACGGTCTTCCCGGCGTGGGTGACTGGGTCGTCCTCAAGGACGCACCGGAACCTGATCGCACAACTATCATCGACCACGTGCTGGCGAGGCGCACCGTATTCACCCGCGGGGCCGCCGGACGCGAGTCGCGGTCCCAGGTGGTCGCCGCCAACGTCGACCTCGTCTTTGCCGTCTGCGGCCTCGACGCGGACTTCAATGTCCGCAGGATCGAACGCTACCTGGCCCGGATCTGGGCGAGCGGGGCGGAGCCCGCGGTAATCCTGAACAAAGCCGACATCTGCGAAGACACCGCAGTCCGCGTCGCCGAGGTGGAGAGCCTCTGCCCGGGCGTGCCGGTTCATCTGACCAGCGCGCTCCGGTTGGAGGGCCTCGCGGCGATCAGGGCCGGCATCCGCGACGGCATGACGGCGGCCTTCGTCGGCTCATCCGGAGCCGGCAAATCGACCCTGGTCAACGCCCTCCTGGGCGAAGAGCGGATGCCCACCGGCGAGGTACGGGCCCGCGACGGCCGCGGCTGCCACATCACCACCCACCGCCAGCTCGTTCTCCTGCCCGGGGGAGGCCTGCTGCTCGACACGCCGGGCATGCGGGAGCTCGAGCTTTCCGACGAAAATGGTCTCGACTTGGTATTCGAAGACATCGCGGCGCTCTCGGCGCGCTGCCGCTTCCGGGACTGCCGCCACGACAACGAACCGGGTTGCGCGGTGCGGGAAGCGGTGGAGTCAGGAGACCTTGCCGCGGAGCGTCTGGAGCACTACCGGAAGCTCGAACGGGAGGCCCAGGCATACGAGAGGCGTCACGACGCGAGGCTGCGGCGGCAATCCGGGCGGCTTTGGGGCCAGCTTTACGAAGAAGCCGCGCAACTGAGGCGCTGGAAGGGGGGAAAGACGTAAGGCGTCCCAGACTTCGCAATGATAAACAGACCTACTTAAACAATTCTAACAGGGGTTTTAAAAAGTTATTAATCTAATCCTTAAATACTGCCTTGAATATTGAATAAAAAGTATAGCCGACAGAAGCGACTACGCCGATAATGAAAAGCCAGCCAAGCAGGGTAGTGTTGGTTTCAGGCTGATCATCTCTAGAATCGGGATCATCCGGGGAATCTGGATTGTCCTGATTCTCTAAAGGATTGTCCTGATTCTCTAATGGATTTTCCAGATCCTCTACATGACGCAAAAAATACATAAGAAAGCCGAAAACAACAACGACTAAAACAGAAACACCGATGATAAAGACACTCCAAGGGAATTCTGTAGCACCTCTCGCAGGCATATTTATATTTTACTCCCAAAAAAGAGTGAAACAAAATAGTAAGCAGTAAGCAGCAGGCAGCAAAGAAGGGCAAAGGACGTAAGGCGTGAGGGGTGAGGCGTAAGACTGTCTATCGTGTCCCTAGTGTCCATTGTGTCATCGGTCATAGGTGATGGGTGATAGGTCATAGGATAGATGCAAGAGACGAGAGCCTAAAAGTAAAAAAGAAAGATTGCCGCGCCCTTCCGACTTCGCCAACCTGTCCGACATAGCTTTAGCGAAGTCGGAGGCTTCGTCGGACAAGCCGGTCTCGCAATGACGAGTTAAAATCCTTCCCGCCCTCCACTTTATAAGAGCATAGAGCTAAGAGCAGAGGGCAAAGGGTTTAAAGCAGGAAATGGCCCCCTCAACGAAAACAAGATTGTTGATTGCGGAATGCTGAGTGCGGAATGTAAATATCGCGGCCTGAAGGCCGCGGCTACCTTTTGAAAATCAGGGGAGAGGGGTTTAATAGATGAAAAAGGGAGGGGAATAGATTTAGGAAAATCTCCCCTCCGGGCCGTAGACCCTACGGGTCGGAGACCCTGGCCCCTTGCCGAGAACCAGGAATGGAAATAAGCGCGGTTTTATGATAATTTTTCAATAGAGAATGCGAGGTGAAGATCATGAAAAACAATGTCAAATCAATCAGCGAATTGGTCAAAGCCCTTCCCCCGGAAGCACAAGAAGAAGTAAGGAGCTTGGTCACTGTCCTCAGTCGAAAAAAAATAAAAAAATGCCTGGGAAAATGGAGTTCCGCTGGGCCGGAGCGCTTAAGGATTTAAGAGATAAATACACCTCGGTGGAATTGCAGCACAAGATTTTAGAATGGCGGATCGGGGAAAAGTGAAACTGCTGATTGACAACAATATTTTTCTTGAGGTCATTTTGGGGCAGGAAAAAGCGGAGGAGGCGAAGGCGCTTTTAACCAACACCAAGGATAATGATTTCTTTTTTTCGGATTATTCCGTCCACTCTATCGGTTTGCTTTTATTTCGACGAAAACAACACGATATATTCCAAGAATTTCTCTTAGATTTAACCACGAAAGCCGGTATGCGGGAGCTTTCTATCCGGGTAGATGAATTGCGATCCGTAATTAAAGTAGCCCAAAAGTTCAACCTGGATTTTGATGATGCCTACCAATACGCCATCGCGGAAAAACGAGGTCTTACCTTAGTCAGCTTCGATAAAGATTTTGACCATACCGATCGAGGGAAGAAGACTCCCGCTGAGATTTTGAGCTTATAAAGAAACCCTCCCGATCCGTAAGCAAAAAACGGGGTCGCGTCTTGCGTTTTACTTGCGGGCAATTTATTTAAATCCCGCCGATATGAAAAAATCCCTTTGCAAGGCTAAAGCCTTGCCCTACATTTTGGTTTGTTTGGTTTATTTGGTATATGGTTCAACTCGAAACTTATTTTATTCCGCAATCCGTAATCCCTAATCCCTCCGGGCTGGAAGCGGGGACGGAGTCCTCGGACCCTGAATTAAATCTCCAGCCAGGAGTGGGAGTAAACCGTGTGGCCCAGGAGGACCCGGGCGGTTTTATAATATTTGAGTTCGGTTTCCGAAAGGGAATATTTGTCCACTGCCTCGCCGTCCATCAGCCGATGGAGGAGCTTTTCGATCTCCGGTTTCTTCCCCCGGGCGATCTCGATGAGTTCCCGGTCGAAGGAATTCACGATCGCGGAGGAAAGGCCGTAACGTTTGAGCATGATGAAATAAGTTTTGTCCAGCCAGTGACGGAGCTCGGCCGGGGCGCCGTTCGAGATGTTGGAAAGCCCGCAGGTGGAACCACAGCCCGGGGCGATATCGGCGAGCAGGCTCTGGAAGGTAAGGCAGGATTTCACCTGGTTGATTTCCACGCTGACCGGGGAGATGATCGGGTCGATCAGGATATTCTCGTTGGGAATCCCGAATTCGGACGCTTTCTGAAGAAAGTCCACTGCCATCATGGCCCGCTCGTTTTCGTCCCGGGGCATGCCTTCCGCCCCCCAGAGAAGGGCGATGACATAGGACCCGTGTTTTTTCGCGAGCGGCAGGAGCCGTTCCGCCCGGCCGGGCTGGAGGGAGACGGAGTTGATGATCGCCTTGCCCCGGTGGGCTGCCAGGCCCGCTTCCATCGCGTCCATGTTGGTGGTATCGAGGCTCAGGGGAAGGCTGACGGCTTCCTGGACGGTTTTCACCGCCCAGCCCAGGAGATCGGGCCCGTCTTTCCGAGCGGGGCCGATATTCACGTCGATATAATCAATCCCGGCCTGGACCTCGGCCCGGGCCATGTCCTGGATCGGCTGGCCTTTTCTTTCCTTGAGCGCCGGGCCCAGGGTCTTGGACATGATGTTCAGGTTTTCACCGACCAGGATCACTTGTTACACCTCCTCAATTTAAATCCAAAATTCAAAATCCCAATACTACCAAGTAAATCCCAACTCCCAATTACCAACCAATCAAGAAAGAAAGGCCCAAATCCAAAATTACTATGCTACCAAACCAACTCAATCCCCAACAAACAAGTTTTTTCTTAGGATTTGGAAATTGGGATTTGTTTGGGATTTGGCAGTATTTGCCATTGGGATTTTTATTTAAGCTCCTTCAGAAACGGCGTCAGATGCTGGGCTTCCCGCGGGCCGATAATAATCTTCCAACCCGCCAGCTCTTCTTCCAGCTCCCCGCTCAACCCCGCCACCATCCCGGGGATAACCAGGCGCTGGTTGGAGACTTTCTGGTCGATCCCGCATTTTTTCACGTAAGCGGCGATCCCGTCGGCGGCGAATTTCCCGGCGGCCCAGGCGGTGACCACGGAAAGACCCTCGGTATTAAAAACGATCAGCCAGGCCGGGAGCTTGGAGTTCTCCACCTCGCCCGAGACGATGAAGTAGGTTAAAGAGAAGTTGGTGGTGATCAGGACCGGGGAATCCGCCGTCGGGCCGTTGATCTCATAGATGCCGGGGCTGGTGGCCATGGGGCGCTGGGGATCGGTAAAGATGTTCATCCGCTCCAGGAGAAGCGGGAAGAGAACCTCGCCCGGGACGTCGGAAAGGGTTACGATCCCGGCATACTTGGCGATGAACACCGAGGCATAAAGGGCTTCCTTGAGGGGATCATCGGTCATCAGGCAGGGAAAGGTGATTGTCGGGAAGCCCAGGGCCTTGTTCTGGGCGGCAATTACCGCCCGGCGGATCATCACCTGTTCCTCGAAAGCTTTTCCGATGGCTCGGGTGCCGGTATCCAGCACCAGGTCATTCAATCCCACCGCCTGGAGTTCACTGGAAAGCGCGACTAACGATTCCAGATCTTTCCCGTGGACGATCAAGGGAAGACCTTTGCTTTTGGCGATCTCCGCCATGGCCTTGAAATTCTCCGTGGTGGCCGGACCGACCAAGGGTTTCCGGTTTGCCGCCTTTTCCAGCCCGGCTTTTAAGACCTCGGGGTTTTCGGATCGGAGGATCAAAGGAGCAAGGGTGAGCCCGGCGACTTTTTGGACGAGGGCGGCAAATTTCTCCGCGTTCCCGCTTTCCGCATCGATCAGGACGAGGTCGGCCTTGAGCTTGAGCCCCACCCGTTCGTAGACATTCCGGTTGAAATTATTCAGCTTGGCCTCCACCAGGGAATCGGGCTCTTTATCGGTAACCCGCAGCGCGATGCCGGTGGGATTATAGAAGGTTTTTTCATGGCGGAACTGGACGGTTTCCCCGCCGACCTTAACGGTTCTTTCCCCCGCGCCGATCGTGACCGTTCGGATCGGGGGGGCGGCGGCATGGGAAAGCTTGGCCTTGGATTCCTCGGAGACGTGCGGGCACAGGGAAAGCTCGGCCTGCCCGGAAGCCAGCTTCATCGCGAAAGCCATGCAGGTCGGTACCCCGCAGTCCTTGCAGTTGGTTTTCGGCAGGAGTTTGTAGATTTCAATTCCGCTCAAAGCCATTTCAATCCTCCCGCATTATCAATTACCAATAACCAAGCTTCAATAACTAAATTCAGATTGCTTCGTCGCTTCGCTCCTCGCAATGACTAACTTGATAGCCCGATAAATCGGGCAACTACGCGCAGGCTGAAGCCTGCGGCTACCATCTGCTTACTGCTTGCTCCCTACGCTCTGCTCTATGCTCTATGCCCTATGCCCTATGCCCTATGCCTACTGCTTACTTATAGCATCGGTGTCATTTCGATGGCCGGGTGTTTTTTCTCCGTCAGAAAGGGCAGGATTTCCTCTTCGCTGGCGCCGACGGTTTCATCGGCAATCCGATCCAGGAGGTCGGGAATTCCCAGGGCCTCCCCCCGTTTTTTCATCCGCTCGGCAATTTCCTCTTTGAGCCGCTTGGGCATCCAGACGATGCGCTTGGTTCCGCCCTCGGCGGACAAGTATTTGGGGCTGGTGATGAAGAATTTCGAGTGCCCGATAAACCCCGGGGTCACCTGTCCGCCCCCGACCGCCCCGGCCAGGGTGGTGAATTTCATCCCGCTCGGCGTCATCCCGGCAAAATCACGATCTACGATCATGACCCCGTTGGCCAGGGGCAGGATCGCGGTGATGCATTCAAAACAGCCGCAGGAGGTCATGGGCGCCCGCATGATTCCATAGGCGTCCATGGCTTCGACTTTCCCCCGGGAGGCCTTGCGGACGAATTCATTGACTCCTTTCCACTGCCCGTAGACCGGGTCGATTACCTCGCCCTTCGTCACCGGCTGGTTGGGACCGGTGGGGTTGATCTCGTTCGAGGCCTTGCAATCCAGCCAGTTGTAGGCCCCGCAGAGGCCGGGACGTTCGGGGGTGACGACGCAGACATGGCTGGGGGCGAAGGACTGGCAGAGGGTGCAGGAGTAGAAGGTTTCCACCGATTCGTCCTTCATCCCGGCCAGGCGTTCGTCGCGGTGCTGGTAGACCGCCCGGGCTTTCTCGATAATTTGCTTCACCTTTTCCGGCTGGGTATAGATCTTGACCTGGACCTTATCGAAGACCGTGCCGAAATCGGAGTGAAGCTTGGAATGGAGGATGGACCCCAGATGGGAGAGGCGGAAGCCCTTTTCCACGGCGGATTTGGCGATCCGGATCCAGGCGATATCCCGTTGCCCGATGTGCATCACTCCCTGGGCGTAGTTAAGGAGATGATGGATCTGGCGCTCGAGGATCGGCTCGAAATCGTCCTGCATGTTTCTCCCGGCCACCTCCACGACAATAGCCAGGGGCAGGCGCGAAGGGGCGGGGACGTCGGTGATCCCGGGGCCGATCACCTCGATTTTGCCGTCTTCCACTTCGGACATGTCGCGGGTGGTGAGCCATTCGACGGCCTGGGTTTTGCCCCCGCCGCATTCAAGGTGAATGTCCTCCCCCCGGACCCGTTCGCCTTCAAACGCGGCCCCGTAGGCCACGGGGATGGGGACCTTGGTGATGGTGACCTTCAGGCCCCGGACCTCGACGGACTTGGCCACGATCTCGGAGTGGGGGATGTTGGAGACCACGTGCTCGTAGGTGCAGATTCCGGTGGGCAGGATCTGGGGGATCGGGGTATCGGCGATGACCGGGAAACCGTAATTGATCGCGCCGGCCGCGGTGGCATACCATTCGTCGCTCACGTAGCCCAGGGCCAGGACAAAGGCGAAAACCCGGTCCTTGTTGTAAATCAGGATTTTCCGGAAATCCCCGGGCTTGATGCCCCCGAAGCTCATGGCCGCCCGGGTGGCGAAACCCAGGGCAAAGACGGCGGCGGAGATGTCCGGTCCGAAAGGAACCAGCCGGGTGGGCCAGCCGATCTGGACCCCGGCTTCCACCAGCTGCTCGGAGAAGCGCCGGCCTTCATTCTCGGCGCACATGAAGACGTAAAGATTTTTTTCCAGGAGCTCCTGGGCGATCCGGGCGGCAACCTGGGCATTGGGAGCGGCGCCGGCGATGGCGGCGAATCCGGGGGCAGTGCCGTCCACAAATTCGACCCCGCGCTTGCGGAGAATGACGTCATCCGCCGCGCCCAGCCAGAGTTTTCCCTCTTTGGGATCTTCCGCAGGCAGGTAAAAATCCGGGGTTTTCAGATAGCGGATGGCCTCGATGATCTCCTCGGCGAAAAGGGTGCCCATTCCGGCGTCCAGGGCCGGGGCCAGGTACGGCAGGTTAAGGTTTTCCTTGACCGGCGGAGGAGTCAATCGGTGACACCATTCCAGGACCGGCTTGATGTCGCCCAGGTTTTGGACCGGCAGGCCCAGCATCCCGTAAATAATGGGCAGGTAATACCCGGTGTTGGGAAAACCGACCTCCTGCTTGGGACCCCATTTTTCCAGGGCTTCCTGGTATTCCTTCTCGGCCCGGGCCAGGATTTTATTGGCTCCCCGGATGGCAGCCGCCGCGATAATTTTGGACATTTAAAAGCCTCCTTAATAAACAGTAGGTGGTAAATGCCAGAACATCGCTAACCC